>Ga0207646_10000995_pt1 | contig 36401 bp, 43 predicted proteins | sample KBSK5502metaG_FD_184343 | JGI IMG/M metagenome (GOLD analysis project Ga0207646, IMG submission 184343) | Corn, switchgrass and miscanthus rhizosphere microbial communities from Kellogg Biological Station, Michigan, USA - KBS K5-50-2 metaG... | ecosystem: Host-associated > Plants > Roots >... | reverse complement strand
AGGTCGCGGCGTGGCAGGCGGCGCGCAACGGCGCCGCTCGTCGGGTCGACTGGCGCTTTACCACTGAGGATGCTCGGATCAAGCTCAAGCACCTCTATCCTGCAATTTAGCGCTGACAGGCTACTAGCCAGGCACGGCAGCCTCATGGAGGCGGGACGGTCCCTCAGCGAGACCGTCCCGCCTTGTTAATCAAGATCAACATCCAAACCGACCCACTACCGACCAGCGGGCAGATCCAATGACTGCCAACAAGAGGCCCCCGGGAGCCCGATCCCTGGGGGCCTCTTCTCATTCATGTCCTGGGCATTCAGGCCGCTTCTTCTTCGTCGCCTTCGTGGACGTAAAGGCGGCTGACGGCCTGGTTGATGGCATTGAGCATGAATGCGCGGTCTTGGGCGAACAGATGGCCGTAAATGTTCTTCGTTGTCTCTACCCTGCTGTGACCCATCTGGTTCGCGACCTGCATGTCGCTCGCGCCCGATGCGATCATCAGCGAGACGCAGACGTGGCACAACTCGTGCGCCGTGTAGGTGACCGGGCCGTCCTTGTGCGCGGCCGTGAACCCGTGCGCCAGAGCCAGATACTTTCGCCAGGTAGCGTAGCCGAGGTATCCGCCCCGATCGCCGTTGATCAGCCGTGAGTACAACCGTCCGCCGCTGCGTTCGCGGCCCGCAGCTCCTCGTTCCATGAGACGGCGTGCCGCGGGCATAGCGATGTCCGGAATCATCGCCGTGCGCACCGCGGCCCGGGTCTTCATGTCGTCCCGCACATCACGACGCCCGCCCGATTCGCTGGCCGTCCGGTCGATCAGCACGCACTGGCCGTCCAGGTCCACGTTGCCCGCCGGCACGGCGACAGCCTCTTCCCAGCGCAGGCCGGTTAACGCCAGGAGTATCGCAACATCGCCCAGGCCGGGCTTGAAGCGGTCCAGCGCCTCCGCTAGTCGCAGGACTTGCGGGATGCTCGGATCAGGATCTTGCGTCGCATCGAGGCGCCCCAGCCGGTACGCAACCCCAGAGCCGGGTTGATGGTGATGACGTGCTCTTCCCGAGCCCACGCGAACAGCCGCCGCAGCACAGCCGCCGCCGTGCCCTTCGTGTTCGCCGACGCGGGGCCGCCATCCTTCAGGGTCGGGCCCCTGATCGTTTCGTTGAGTTCGGGAAGGTCAAGATCACCGATCCATGCGTTGCCGAGCGTGGGGATCAGGTAGACGTTGAGGATCGTGCGCTCTTTGGCCAGTGACGACCACGGCCGGGGCGTCCCGTCACGCTTCACCTTGTACGCGACCAGGTAGCGGGCCGCCACGTCGACGAACCGGACCCGCTCGGCCTGGAGGCGCCCAGGCCGCCGCTTCGCCTCGTTGAAGCCATCAAGAGCGGCACCGCTGCGCGGCGCCGGGTCCGGTGCTCCCCGCGCCGGGCTATGCCTTGGCGAGGCCCGCCCGGCGCGCCCGCGCCGTCCCAGCCGACCAACACCACTTGACCTTACGAGGCTCATTCGGCGTGCGCTTGGGTGCCTTACCAGCAGCGATCCTCCTCGGCGTATCAGCGTCCCGGTCACGGCCGCCGCGTGCAGGGCGCGTTTCGCGCCTCGCTTGCGCGACCAGCTCCGCCTGGGTCCGGGCCCGCCAGCCGCTCAACAGGGATCGGCAGTCATCAGGAAGGCGGGAGCAGACCAGGGCTGGACCTGGAGGCCGACGAGCATGGCCCTCAGGGCACGGCACGCGCGGCCTGGGTAACTGTGACTCAACCTTGAGGGATGCCACAGCGTTAGGTGAGTAGGGGTCTGGCACGGATCAGGAGGTGGGCGTGTCCTTCGAGGAATTCGTGCAGGCCCGTTCGCCGCGGCTGTTCAGGACCGCGTTGCTGCTGGCCGGGCAGGACCGGGCGGCGGCCGAGGATTTGCTGCAGTTGGCACTCGAACGGGCCTACCGTCACTGGGCACGTGTCTGCCGTTCGGGCGACCCCGAACGTTATGTGGAGCGGATCTTGGCGAATGCATCGAATGACCGATGGCGGCAGGTAGCCCGGCGCCCCGAACGCCAGCTGCGCCCAGGCGAGGCCGATCCGCTGGCGCAAGACCAGTCCGATGCCGTCGCGGAGCGGGATTTCCTGATGCGGGCGCTCGCCACATTGCCGCCACGGCAGCGCGCAGTGCTGGTGCTGAGGTACTTCAATGACCTGTCCGAGGCCGAGATCGCCGATGCGCTCGGGTGCAGCCTGGGAACGGTTTAAAGCCAAGCCTCCCGGGGCCTGGCCCGGCTACGCGATATTGCTGAGCCCGGCACAGAACCACCGGCAGGGCAGATGCGGAGGCGTTCGCTGTCATGACTGATTTCGAGCGGCGGCTGCGGGCCGCGATGGAATCGGCGGTAGCCAACGAACAGCCGCCGGGAAACCTGGTCCAGCAAGTCCGGCGGCGTCACCGGCGGCATACAGCGCGGATCGCTATGGCCGGGACCGCGGCGGTCGCCGTCGTCGCCGTCCTGGTCCCGGTGGGCATCGGGGCCTCCGGCCACGCCCCCGGCCCGGCAGGACGACACCGGCCGCCGACCGCCCCGACCGTCTACGTCGCCTACCCAAACCGAAACCCGAGCAAGCTCGGCGCGATCATCCCGATCAGCATCGCCACCAACAGGCCCGGTAAGCCGATCCGTCTCCCCTTCAACGGTGAGATCGCGGGCACCCTGGACGGGAGGACCCTCTACGTCGCCACCGGCAAGGCGGTCATCCCGATCAAAACGGCGACCAACAAGCCCGGCAAGCCGATCCACATCGGCTCCGGCGCCTTCAGCATCGGCATGAACCCGAACGGCAAGGCCGCCTACGTCACCGGAATGTTCTCCGACGCGATCACCCCGATCAACATCGCCACCAGCACGCCCGGCAAGCCGATCCACGTCTCCATCGGCGTCTTCCCCGCCGTGATGGCGTTCACGCCGGACGGGAAGACCGCCTACATCAGTACCACTGACGGCACGGTCACCCCGATCAATACGGCCACCAACACCGCCGGCAAGCCGATCCACATCGGCACAGGGATCTTCGACATCGCGATCACCCCGGACGGGAAGACCGTCTACGCCGCGGGCGTGCACACGATCACGCCGATTAGCACCGCCACGAATACGCCTGGTAAGCCGATCTTCGTCCGCCGTCCCCCGAGCGCTATGGCGATAACCCCGGACGGGAAGACCATCTACGTTGGCAGCCAGTTCGCGGTCACCCCGGTCAGCACCGCGACTAACAAGGTCGGCAAGCCGATCCACATCGGCGGCGGGGTGCTGGAGACTGCGATTACTCCGGATGGGAAGACCGTCTACGTCGCCAGCGATGATGAAGGGTCCCCGGGCACGGTCACCCCGGTCAGCACCGCTACCAACACGGCCGGCAAGCCGATCCACGTCGAAGCCCCTATCGAAATCGAGGGAGCCCCTATCGAAATCGCGCTGACCCCGGACGGGAGGACCCTCTACGCCGCCGCACTAAACAAGGTCGTCCCGATCAGCACCGCCACCAACACTCTCGACCAGCCCATCCGCCCCGTCAGCAGCGGGTATCCGCGCGAGATCGTGATCACACCCTGACCAGCACGGCAGCAAGACCATGACCCGGTCAGGAGCCGAGCTAGGCACTCAACGGGTCGGCCCCGTGCCACAGATGTGCCACGCGTCACGAACTTTCACGGTCAAAGACGGTGACTCACGGGCGCTCCACCGGTCCTATCAGCGCATATGTCACTGCTGTTTACATTCATTCAGGGGTACCGACCTCCAAGCTGGGGTAATCCGCAGTGCGGCAGGCCAGGAGTGCAGCCAAGAGCCCGGACTCTGGCGAACAGCGGCAGACTCTCTTACACAGCACCACCAGCCCTCCGGCCCGGCAGCCAGGGCAACCCTGCCAACTTGTAAACGGCTGCTCTCGTCTCCGATCGGCCGTGCCTGCCCCCGAGATGCCCCCGGACAGCCATCAACGGCCAGCAGCCACCAGCGCCAGCACACAGCAATCCCAAGGTCAATCCGAGGGTTGGCCCTGTGGGTTACCCCCTGGCACAGGCTCGTAATGCGTAGGTCATCGGTTCGATTCCTGAGTTCGCGCCTCCCGACCCCGATGGCGTCGCGTTAGTCCGAACAGTTACCGAAATCGAACGAGAAGAACTTGCCGCCCGGGCTGATGTGCTCGATGACGTTCACCATTCCGAAGACACCGCCGGTCGCCGTGCGAATGACGAACTTGTCGGTGCTGGTGAACGCGATCGGCTCGTTGGCGTCGGGGTCGCGGGCGCTCCCGCCGAACCAGGTGGCGCCGCTCACCGAGTAGGTGCTGCCCGTGGCGTCCTGCAGCGTGGCGTGAGTCAACGTTCCGGTGCCCGTGAGATGGAAGATGCCCCGGGCGTCGGTGCTCTCGTGGAACACGAGCGTGGCCGTCCCACCGGTCGCGGTGAGGTCCGTCGTCCCGCAGGTCAAGGTCAGACCGGCGTCGACAAGAGGCACGGACATGTGCACCGTCGTGCCCGCGTTTGACGCGAGCGCGGGAGCGGCGGCCAGGAACGCTCCGCCGATCGCCGCTGCGGCGATCAAGGCCGCCTTCTTCAGCATCGGATGACCCCTTTCGTGTGCATCATGGCGTCCCGGTCCGCCAGGTCATGACGATCACCCACGGTGCGGGACGCCGGGACCTGGTCAGCGCCAGGCATTCTTCTCCTGATTCAAGTGAGGGTCAACTAAAAGTAATGTGTATGTAACTGACATGCATACGGCTACCGTTTCTTCGCCTCACAGCGTTGGGAACGGCGGGCCGGTGCGGCCAGCGCCCGGAGGCCCCCATCAACCTGCCCGGTGGGTGGGGCTGCCATCCCATGACCTGACAGCAGCGGCGACGGCAACGTCCTGACGCATCAGGCCGATGCAGCGGGCCGCGGTGGCCTAGCACTCTGAGGCAAGCACGCCTGGTACCGATCGGCCAGCGCTGAGAAAGGGGGGCCGCCGGGAGCCATCCACACGAACGGCTTCCCACGATGGTGAACGAGTCCGGACAGGCGGGTGGCGATCACGCCAGCTGGCGGACCGATCCGGACAACGCTGAACGCCCTGACAGGTATCTACGGATCAGCAGGTCCGTGCCCGGATATCGACGGCTCGGACGCGGCCCTGGATGGCGGGATGATGATCGCGACGTTGGGCACCCGGCTCACCACACCGGCGATCTTGTCTGCCATGCGGCCGTGCAGCAGCCCGCCTGTCTGCGGCGAGAAACTGCGCCCGGGCAAGATCACACTCACCTGCGCGCCCGGCGATTCCGCCTCGTGGCGGACCAGGTCGTCGGCGCACCCGGTCAGCCCCCGGTCCGGGCAATCCACGAACTCCAGCGGCACGCCGCGATCTGGCTGCCAGGCGGCACGAAGCCGCTCTGCCTGCTGGCTGTCGATGACGAAGTGCACAGCACGCAACGTCGTGGGCCGCAGGCTTCTCGCATACCGCAGCGCTGCGATTGCGGGCGGGTCGAAATCGTCCACGAAAACGATGACCACATGGCGGCTGTAGTGCAGCGTTTGCTCCATGCCAGCCTCCGCGCGCCGCATACCCTCACCAGGGACGTAACACGCACTATGCCGCATCGACGGGGAGCGGGACAGCCGAGCCCGGCGAGCACGGCGGTGATCATGCCCGTAGGTCGCTGACAGCAGAAGTGACAGCAACGGCGCCACACAGCCCGCTCATCGGGCTCACCACCACTACCTACTCCGGCAAGGCCGAGGCCTCCGACCTCGGGCTGTCCCGGAACTGATAAGGAAGAGGTCTCTGGTTCAAGTCCAGATAGCCCCACGCACGTCAGAGGCCCTTTCCCGATTGCCGAGAAGGGGTCTCTGAGCGTCCGGGTGACTAGGCCCGGCCATCCTGGGTGAATATGCGATCCACTGCGCGCCGTACTGGTCACCGTACTGGTCACATGTCGAGTCCCACCTGATGGCTGACGAATCTGTCCCAGCACAGCACATGCTTGACAGATGCCCTAGGAAACATGGGCGGTCCTGGCCTTGCGGGGCCGGTGGGCCTTGATGCTGCGGACCGCTTGGGTGGTGGTCCTTCGGATGGTGCGGATGTCGTCGCCGCCGAGGTCGACGGTCACGGTGTGGTCGGCGACATGGACGGTGACGACCTGCCCAGCGTGGATGCGCCCGAGGGCGATCTTCTGCCCTACCACCATGATCACGCCGGTTTTGCTGGCCCGCCGAAGGCCCCGCTCTGCGCAGGGCTCTCCCGCTAGCAACCAGGGAGGCGGACATGGACTGGCTGTTCGACGTGCTCACGGGCGTGATCTCTGGCTGGATCAGCACCTTGCGGCGGGGGCGCGATACAAGCCAGCCTTGGGGGGCCGCCGTGCTCAATCTGCATGGCCTGCCGGAAGGCGTGGCTCGCAAGACTCTCTCCGACAGCGATCTTTACATCGAACTCGTTCGGCTCGCTGGGCACCCCGCCACGGCGGAGGAAGTCGTGGTTGACCAGAGCCCAGCGCCGGGCGAGAGAGCAAGCCGCCGGAGCACCGTCACCATCTATGTCCGGTAGCCGGGCCACACACGGGCCACATGCCAGGGATCTCCAGGGGTGCAGCGGTCACTCACGCGCACTGGACGCTTGTACACCAGCAGAAACGATCGGCCTGGTCACGCAAGCCACCGCACCACCGATCTTCCAAGCTGGTGCTATATGGCCAGGTCCAGACGATCGGAACCTGTGGCGGGACACTGCTTTAATGCGCCAGCTGAAGGCCCGACCTCACTACGATCGCTCCCATGACCGATGAAATACGGCAGGTTACGCCCGAGGATGACGAGGTCTCGGAGGAGTGGGGTCGCGAGACGAACGAACAAATCCTCGGCGTCAGCGCCTGCCGGGTCGACTGGCTCGGTGTCTGGCACGTCGTGGTCGCGGCCCAAGAGTTCTTCCGCCAGGACCCGCTCGGGCTGGAGCTTCGCCAGCGCGTGCGACGCGCGATGGAGCTGGTGCCAGGCGTCACCGGCGTAGCAGAGAACAACAACGAGACATGGCACATCACGGGGAGCCCATCCGGCGAGGCGCTGGTGCGTGCAGTCGCCAGCGTCCTAGACGATCTAGCCGAGCGCATGCGCAACTGGTGGCCGCCGAACATGCCCCCGTGATGCCCCCGGACAGCCATCAACAGCCAGCAGCCACCGCCACAAGCACGCGGCAAGCCCAAGGTCAAGCCGGGCGTTGAGCTGTGCGGTGCGCCTTGGCGCACGCTCGTAATGCGTCGCTCGCAACGTGCCCGTTCCGATCGGGCAGTGAATAGGGGCGAACAGCGGATGTATGAGCAGGTGCTGGCCGACCAGGAACGGGTGCTGGAAGTCGAGGACCCGCACCCTGGTGACGCGGAGCAACCTCGCGAGGTCCTACGCTGCGGCCGGTGAGGTGGGCCGGGCCGTCCTGTTGTGCGAGCAGGTCCTGGCGGACAGTGAGCGGCTCCTCGGCGCTGAGCACCCGAGCACCCTGATCGCGCGGAACAATCTCGCTGGGGCCTACCAGCAAGCCGGTGAGACGCGCCGGGCCATCCCGCTGGTCGAGCGGGCAGTTGCTGACAGCGAACGGCTCCTGGGCGCCGACCACCCGGACACGCTGTCGTTCGGGAACAACCTCGCCGGGGCCTACGCCGAAGCGGGGCACGTGCGGCGGAGCCATCCCGCTATATGACCAGGTGCTGGCTGACCGGCAGCGCATCCTGGGCGCCGACCACCCGCGCACCCTGATCTCGGTTAGCAACCTCGCCGCTGACCTGGAGCGGCTGGGCGACCATGACGCAGCCGCGGCGCTGCAAGCTGAAGTCAAGCAACGGCGAACGGGCCGGTGCGGGAATACAGGGCGAGCACGCCCAGACGCTGTCCGCCGGCGGTGAGCGGGACCGACAGGCTGGCGGTGACGCCGTGCGCGGCGGCGGCGGCAGTGAACTCCGGCCAGCGCTGCTCCGTATACGTGGAATCGACCCGGTAGACCTGCTGACGACGGAACGACTCCTGGCATGGCCCGTCGGCTCCGCAGGCGGCCGTGTCAAGCTCAGCCGCCTGCGGGTCGGTGAACACGCCGGTAACAGGACGGCCCTCGGCCAGCAAGGTGATCCCCGCCATGTCCGCTGGGATCACCTTGCAGGCCAGCTCCGCCATCCACAGCAGCGCATCGTGCAAGGTGCCGTTGGTGATGACGAACTGCGCCAGCGCAGTGAGCCCAGAATCTCCCCCCGGGTAATCACGCATGCAAACTCCCAGCTCATCCAAGAGCCAGGCGCACCCGCAAGGTCCGGAGGTGAGGCCAACTCAACCCGAGATACCCACAGCGGTAGCAGCTCAAAAGGTCCACGTCAGGGAGCAGGCATGCACTCAAGTGGCGTAGGCACAGGTACCAAGTGGAACCGCAGACAGCGCGCCAGCGCGCACTGCACCCCGCTACTCCTCGGCGGCGGCCAGCAACTGGCGGGCCACGGCCTCATCGGAGGGAGCAACCAGCACGCGGACACCCTGCAGTTGCAGTTGCGGCTCCTGTCCCCCGGCATCGTCCGCGGCCACGGCCGCCCTCAGGCCGTGACTGCGCAGCATGCCGACGATCAGGTCCGCCTCCGTGCGGCTGGCCACGACCGCCACAGGCACAGTCGCGCCGTCCATGATCTCATCTCCTCCGCTTTACGATGCTGCCCATAGGACGTTACCTTGCCCTGCTCAGGCTGCGCGGCCGTGCATGCGCGCGGTTGTGAAGGGAACGCCACTCAGGGAATTCGCCGCGCCATTTCGGGCGGGCTGGAGGGCGGCTCGTTCGGAATGGTAAGCGTGACGCCGCCCGGCACGGCAGGTACGCACCACCGTGCCGGGCGGCGTCACTATTGCCGCGCTGGGTTTAGCCATAGGGCAGGAAGCAGATTCCGGCGTAACCCGAGACGCCGCCGCACGAGGTGTTCCCGCCGAAGTTTGTCGCTGGCGATCCACAGGCCCGCGTTCGTGAGCAGCATGTCGTCCGCGCCGTGCCCACGGGACCTGCTATACAGGCCCGCCCTGCCCGTGGAGTTCAGGACGAGCGATCCGCCTGCCGCGCCCGGGGTCAGCCCGGCCAGGCCCGGAGCCGGCATCGCCGGTGCCCTGGGTGTTGCAGGCGTTCTGGTTCGGGAACCACCGGTTGTGGCCGGCCACGTAGACCGCGCTGCTGTCGGCGGCCACCGAGTGCAAAACCGTGGGACCGGGCGTGGATAAGAGAACGCTTAATCGGCCGTCGCCGGGCTTTGCGGGAACAACTACAGTCAGGGTGGGTAGCAGCGCTGGCGAGAGGATGCGCAGATGAGCCGCGAGCCCGATGAGGCCCTCGACGTACTTCGCGGGATCTGGAGCGCGCAGGGCCAGACCAGCGCGGACCTCGACGAGATGGGCACCGGGAAGTCGTGCAAGCGGATGAGCGACGTCGGGTTCGGCGAGGTGGATGGCGGTGACGGGGACCTGCGCGCCGCGTGGCGCGACCGGCTGGAGCGCGAGGGCAAGCTGAGCCAGGACGGCGGCAGCGTCGCCGACCTGGTACTCCGGTCGGCGCGGCAGGTCTGACGTCGCCAGGCAGGCAAACCCGGGATCTCACCGCGAGGGAGCGACTTGGCCGATCACCCGCAGACCGTCGGGGAACTGACGGGCATCCTGCGCCAGGGCGGTTACCTCGCCGACCGCGGCCTGGCCACCGCGCTGTTCCTGGCGATGTCGCTGCCGCGCCCGATCCTGCTCGAGGGCGAGGTCGGGGTGGGCAAGACCGAGGCGGCCAAGGTGCTCGCCGGCGTCTTCGGCCGCAGGCTCATCCGGTTGCAGTGCTACGAGGGCATCGACACCCACCAGGCGCTGTACGAGTGGGACTACGCGCGGCAGATGCTGCATATCCGGGCGCTGTCGGAGCACCAGCTGGCCGGCGGTGACGCCGTCGACCAGCTGTTCGGCCCGAAGTTCCTGCTTGAACGGCCGCTGCTGGAGGCGGTGCGGGCCGGCGGCCAGGCGGTCCTGCTGATCGACGAGGTGGACCGCGCGGACGACGAGTTCGAGGCGTTCCTGCTGGAGGTGCTGTCCGACTTCCAGGTGAGCATCCCCGAGATCGGCACGATCAGGGCGCAGTCCCCGCCGCTGGTCGTGCTCACCTCCAACCGCACCCGCGAGCTGCACGACGCGCTGAAGCGGCGCTGCCTGTACCACTGGATCGGCTACCCCTCGGCCGAGCGGGAACTGGAGATCGTGCTGATCCGGGCGCCGGGCGTGCCCCAGGCGCTGGCGCGCCAGGTCGTCGCCGCGGTGCACCGGCTGCGCGAGCTCGACCTCGCCAAGCCGCCCGGCGTGGCCGAGACGATCGACTGGGCGCGGACCCTCGACGTGCTCGGCGGCACCGAACTGGACCCGCAACTGGCCGGTGACACCCTCGGCGCGGTGGTAAAGGAGCGCGACGATCTCGACCTGGTCCGGGACAACCTGGAGGAGATCACCTCCGGTGCCTGAGGCTGGCCTCACCGGGGTGCTGGTGCGGTTCTGCCGCGAGCTGCGCCGCGCCGGGCTGGCGGTAGGCTCCGGTGACGTCCTCACCTACTGCGTGGCGGTCACGCCGCTGGACGCGACCGACCTGGTGGATCTCTACTGGGCGGGCCGGGCCACCCTGGTGACCAGGCGGGACGACATCGCCGTGTACCACGAGGTGTTCCGCCGGTTCTTTCTGGATGCCGCGAACCCGGTCCCGGAACTGGTGACGGTCACGACCAGGGCGATGGCCGAGGCCGAGGCGGAACTGGCGATGCCGGAGACCGAGCGGGCCGATGCGCAGCGCGAGGACGAGGCGGTCCTCGGCTGGATGGCTTCCGACGTGGCGGCGCTCAAGCACAAGTCCTTCGCCGCGTGCAGCCCGGAGGAGCTTGCCGCGCTGCGCCGGATCATGGCGCGGATCCGGCTCACCCCGCCGAAGCGGCGCACCCGCCGGACCGCGCCGGTGCGGTCCGGCCGGGACCCCGACCTGCGCCGCACCGTTCGGGAGTCGCTGCGGCTGCACGGCGAGCCCGCCGAACTCTTCTGGCGGGAGCGCAAGGCCCGGCTGCGCCCGCTGATCCTGATCCTGGACGTCTCCGGCTCGATGGCCGACTACTCCCGCAACCTGCTCCAGTTCGCCTACTCGGCCCGCCGCGCCGCCGCGAAGGTTGAGGTGTTCTGCTTCGGCACCCGGCTCACCCGGATCACCGCCGAACTGACCGGGCGCCGGCCGGACGAGGCGCTGGCCCGCGCCGGGCGGGCCAGCTTCGACTGGGAGGGCGGCACCAGGATCGGCGACAGCCTCGACGCGTTCGTGCGCGGTTACGGCCGGCGCGGCCTCGCCCGCGGCGGGGTGGTCGTGGTCTGCTCCGACGGCCTGGACCGCGGCGACCCGGAGGTGCTGGCAACGGCGGCCGCGCGGCTGCGGCGGCTGTGTCACCGGCTGGTCTGGATGAACCCGCACAAGGGCGACGACGCTGGCTTCCGGCCGAGCACGCTGGGGATGATGGTGGTGGCCCCGCACATCGACCTGATGCTGTCCGGTCACGACCTGCGGAGCCTGGAGGAGTTCGCCGCGCTGCTGCCTGCCCTGTAGCGGCCGCACGCAAGTGAGGAGAACCCGGTGAGGTGGAGTGTGGGGATCGAGGCGGAGGCCGGCCGGGTGCTGTCCCGCGAGGAGGTCGTCGAACTGGCCGACGCGGTCGCCGGCAGCGGCGGCATGGCCTCGGGCATCGGGTCGAGCCGCTACGGCGTCACGCTGGTCGTGCAGGCCGGCGATCGGGACGAGGCGGTCGAGAAGGCGACCGGGGAGTTCAGCAGGGCCGTGGCGCAGGCCGGCCTCCCGCCCGCCCCCGTCGTCCGGGTCGAGGCGGTCGGTGAGCACGAAGCGGTGGACGGCTACGAGCGCGGGCAGCGTTGATCAGGCTCGGATCGCTGGCCGGGTACCCGTTCGAGGGGCCCCGGCTGCTGGCCGGGTGGACCCCGCCGGCCCGCCCGGCCGTCTTCGCCGTCTTGTACAAGTCCGAGCCGGATACCAAGCCGGACAAGTACGTTGTCATCTACGCCGGCCATTCCGACGACCTGTCCACCGAGCGGTTCCCGTTCTCGCACCCGCGCGCGCACTGCTGGGTGCGCCGGGCCGGTTCCCGGTGGAAGGTGTACGTCTGCAGCTACGAGGTGCCCGGCGGCAACCGGCCACATAGGGAGCAGATCACGCGAGAGCTGATCGCGATCTACCACCCCAGTTGCAACACGCAGCAATACGACCAGTCGTGGCGGGACGAATGGATCGGGGAGTACTCCGCTCCCACGACGGGGCCGGTTGCCCGCCGGGCACCAGACGGCGGGGAGCCTCGTTAAGCAGCGAAACCGTTCCCGGCCCCGGCGTGGGCCGCGCGCGGCCGTGGGTGCGGGGCTGGCCTGGACGGCGCTGACGTGAGCCAGACTGCGGGCGTGGGTGCGGGGCTGGCCTACGGGCGGGGCGCGAACCCGACCGCGTCCTGTAGCCGGGAGCGCCGCCGGCCGGACGCGGGGCGGACGGGCTCCGGCTCGGCAGGCTGCCCGGGGCGCGGGGCGACGTCGGCGACGATCTCCTCGGCCATCCCGTACAGCAGCGGCAGCGCGCCGGCCACCACACCACCGGTCTCGTTGATGTGCCCGACCGCGGGGCCGATCAGCTTGGCGTGGCCCACGATCGTGCGCACCGTCCCGGCGCACTCCTCCAGGTTCCCGGCGATCCCGGTGAGCAGTGAGCCCACCCAGAACAGGTAGAACGCCAGGCCGGCGATCAGCAGCACCACGTCGATGACCGTGAATACGACCAGGCCCGTCATGACTTGACCTTGCTGAGCACGCGGCCGAGGAACAGATGGTGCTTGAGGCCCTCGGCGAGGACTAGTTCCACGCCGCCGGCGACCTGCGGGATCAGCGCGGCGTCCGCGGTGTTGGCCGCCGCGGCCTTGAGCGTGTCCCGCACCTGCACGACCCGGCGGTCGATGCGCTGCACCAGATAGATGAGCAGGCTCAGCAGGGCGGCGACGGCGACGACCACGACAATGCCGAGGATGTCGGCCGTCAGCCACAGGTTGTGCTCGGTCGAGGACATCGCCACGTCATGCATTGTCATCACCCAGCCTCGCGCGGCCGCGCTGCAGGCCGCCGATGATCGTCACTGCGTAGTCGATCGTGGTGCGCAGCGCTGCCAGCGGCGCGGTGTGCTGCACCGCCTGGGTCAGCGCGTCGTTGATCTTTGGGGCCTCGTCGCCGATCGCGCGGGCCAGCAGCAGGATCGGCACCACCAGCGCCACCACGACCACGACGATCACGATGCCGATCGTGTAGCCCACCACCCAGCCGGTGGTCGAGGTCCCGGCGGCGAGGACGGCATGTGGTCCCATGACGGCTCCTTATCCTCAGACCGTTTCGGCGAAGTCGCGCACCGGCTTCAGGCTCGCGTTGACCGAGGTGAGCCGGTCCGGCACGGTGCTGGTGAGCTGCGCGACCGCTTGCACGCCCCCGGTGGTCGCCGCGAGCGTCCTGCGGATCGCCCGCAGGTGGAAGATCACCCGGAGCAGGCCGAGCGCGGTGATCGCGATGATCAGCGCGGAGATGACGATGGTTGCCCAGGCGGCTGCCGGCATGGCGATTCTCCTTTTCAGCCGAGGAGCTTGGCGACGGAGCCCGCGTACCGGACCGCCCCGACGGATACCTGATGGACGACGGCGTCGGTGGTGGCCAGCCCGTCCGGGACGACGCTCAGCTCACCGACGAGTTCCACCCCGCCGGCCAGGATGTCGTCGGTCGCGGCGCGGATCCGCTCCACCGCGGCGAGCACTCGGTTCAGCAGGAAGATGACCACGGGGAACACGACCAGCAGCAGGATGGCGTTGCCGATCCACCACAAGACCATTTCTGGGCCTCCTCAGCTCGCTGCCTGGTAGGGGACGAAGAACCGGCGGAACACCCGGCGCAAGGCCATCAGCGCGGCCCGCACGCCGAGCGTGACGCCGCTCGCCGGGCTGGCGGCGGCCGGGCCGGTGAGTGCCTCACCGCGCTCGGCCGCCTCGATCCGGTCCGCGAGGTTGACCGCGAAGTCGCGCATGAGCACCGCGCTGACGTCGGAGATCATGCCGCGCCCGTACTGGGCCGCGGCGCCCGCCAGTTGCAGGTCCTGGGTGACGCTGACCTTGGTGCCCCGGCCGGCCGGGGCCAGCGTCGCGGTGACGACCATGCTGGCCTGGCCGCGCCCCTTCTCTTCGGCGCCGGCCGCGTTCACCACGATGCGCCTGGCCGCCTCGTCCCGCTCGGCGACGTCGGCCTTCCCGGCGAACTGCAGCCGGACCGGGCCCATCCGGACGACGACCCGCCCCTCGTAGGAGTCGCCGCCGAGGTCGCTGGTCAGCTCGGTGCCGGGCAGGGAGGCGGCGACCTGCGGGATGTCGCCGAAGAACTGCCAGACCTTGTCGGGTGGTGCCGCTACCTGGAACTCGTTCTTGATCAGCATCGGGTTTCCCTCGTGGCGTATGCGGCCGGGTCCAGCTCGAACTTCCGGCGGCAGTTCGTCGAGCAGAAGTAGTAGGTCACCCCGCCGTGGGCCAGCGGGTGGCCGACGGCCGTGGCGGCGACCGTCATCCCGCACACCGGGTCGGCGGCGCCGGGTGGTTTTGCGGTACCGCCGGGTTCGGTTGCACCGGGGGGTTCCGCTGAACCGCCGGGTTCGGTTGCACCGGCGGGTTCCGCCGTTCCGGCCGGGGCGTCCGGGCCGGACGGGGCCGCGTCGGCACCCGGCGCCGTGGTGCCCCTGGCGGGGGCCGCCCCGGCCGCCCCCGCCAGGGCTCCGGATGCGCGCAGCTGGACAAGCTCGGCGAGGATCGCGACGGCGATCTCCTGATGGGTGGTGTGGCCCAGGTCCAGCCCGGCCGGGACACGCACCCGGTCCAGCTGGCCGGCGGGCAGGCCGCGGTCGGCGAGGTACCCGAGCACCGCGGTGCCGCGCCGGCGCGAGCCGACCAGGCCCAGGTAGGCGGGCTGGGCGGCCACGGCCTGCTCGACCGCCTCCTCGTCCCCGTGCCCCTGGGTGGCCACGACCACCATCGACCGCTCGCCCGCCGCCGCGGCGGTGAAGTCCTCGGGCGCGACCAGGTCGGTGCGCCAGTCCAGCGCGCGGGCAAGCCCGGCCAGGGTGTGCGCCATGGGCGAGCGGCCGACGATGACCAGGTGCGGCGCGGGCACCACCGGCTCGATGTAGATTTCGAGCGCGCCCTCGCTCTGGCAGGAGATCGGCACCACGGTGAACCCGTCCGGGACCGCCGCGCCGAACTGGTCCGGGCTGCCCAGTAGCAGCAGCCGGGGCGTGCCGCCGGCGATCACCCGCTGCGCCTCGCGGATCACCACCGGCTCCGCGCACGCCCCGCCGATCCAGCCGTGCACCTCGCCGCCGGCCGTGATGATCGCGCGGGCACCCTGCTGGCTGGACGACGGGCCCTGCCGCCAGACCACGGTGGCCAGCGCGAACGCCTGCCCGTGCCGCTCCAGCTCACCGGCCTGCTTCAGTACTTCCCAGCCGTCCATCGTCATCGCGTGCCCCTCGCGGGGCGTACCTCCTCAGTCGTCCGAGCGCACCGGCGGGGCGCCGGAGATGTCGCGGCCATAGGTCAGCGCCTCCCATACCCGGTCGGGCAGCAGCGGCATGTCGATGTTGCGCACCCCGGTGTCGGAGATCGCGTCCATCACCGCGTTGACGAACGCGGCCGGCCCGCCGACCGCCGCGCATTCCCCGATGCCCTTGGCGCCGATCGGGTGGTGCGGGCAGGGGGTGACGACCTCGCTGTGCAACTCGAACCCTGGGGTTTCCCACGCGGTCGGCAGCAGGTAGTCCATGTAGTTCGAGCCGACGCAGTTGCCCTCGGCGTCGAAGGTGATGAACTGCATGTTCGCGATGGCGTAGGCCTCGGTGAGCCCGCCCATGATCTGGCCCTCGACGATCATCGGGTTGATCCGCACGCCGCAGTCATCGACCGCCACCGTGTTCAGCACGTCCCAGACCCCGGTCTCCGGGTCCACCTCGACCGTGACGATGTACACCGCGAACGGCCAGGTGAGGTTCGGCGGGTCGTAGAAGGCGGTGTTCTCCAGGCCGGGCTCCATGCCGTCCGGCATGTTGCTGTAGGCGGCGATCGCGCACTCCTGGATCGTCACCCCCCGGCTCGGCGCGCTGCGCACGTAGAACCGGCCAAGCTCCCACTCGACGTCCTCCTCGGACACCTCCAGCAGGTGCGCGGCCAGCTTGCGGGCCTTGGCGCGGATCTTGCGGGCCACCATCGCGACCGCGGCGCCGGCGACCGGCGTGCTGCGGGAGGCGTAGGTGCCCATGCCGAACGGCGCGGTGTCGGTGTCGCCCTCCTCGACCGTGATGTCCTCGGCGGGGATGCCGAGTTCGTGGCTGACGATCTGCGCCCACGTCGTCTCGTGCCCCTGCCCCTGGGTCCGCGCGCCGGTCCGGACGATGGCCTTGCCGGTGAGGTGCACCTTCAACTCGGCCGAGTCGAACATCTTGATGCCGAGGATGTCGTACTCGCGGCTGTTCCCCGCGCCGAGCGGCTCGGTCATCGTGGAGATGCCGATGCCAAGGCGCCGGCCCTTGGTGCGAGCCGCTTCCTTCTGCCGCAGGAAGTCCTGGTAGCCCACCGCGCGCAGGCCGACGTCCAGGCACTTGGCGTACTGCCCGGAGTCGGTGAGGAAGCCGAACGGCGTCCGGTGCGGGAACGCCTCGTCCCGCACGAAGTTCATCCGGCGGAACTCGGCCTGGTCCATGCCCAGGTCGTGCGCTGCCGCCTGGATCATCCGCTCCTGGAAGAACATCGCCTCGGTGACGCGGAACGAGCACCGGTAGGCAACCCCGCCCGGGGCCTTGTTGGAGTAGGTGCCGCGCGCGGTGATGTGCCCGACCGGGATGTCGTAGGCAGCGAACGCCGAGTGCAGCAGGCCGATCTTGAACTTGCTCGGCTGGGCGTCGGAGAAGAACGCGCCGTGGTCGGCGTCGCAGTGCATCCGGACGCCGAGGATCTTCCCGTCGCTGCGGAGCGCGACCTCGCCGTCGAGGTAGATGTCGCGGGCGAACCCGGTGGAGATCAGGTTGCCGGACTTGTCCTCGATCCACTTCACGGGGCGCTCCAGCAGGATGGAGGCCAGGATCGAGCAGACGTACCCGGGGTACACGGGGACCTTGTTGCCGAAGCCGCCGCCGATGTCCGGCGAAATTATCCGGATCATGTGCTCGGGCAGTTCGGCGACCAGGGCGACGGCGGCCCGGATGATGTGCGGCGCCTGCGTGGTCATGTACACGGTGAGCTTCGAGGTCGCACGGTTGAAGTCGGCGATCGACCCGCAGCACTCGATCGGCGAGGGGTGCGAGCGCGGGTAGTGCAGCTTCATCCGGGAGATCTTGTCGGCCCGGGCGAACGCGCGCTCGGTGCCCTCGGCGTCACCCACCTCCCAGTGGTAGATGACGTTGTCGGCCTGGTTCTCCTTGTCGTCCCTGATGACCGGGGCGCCGTCGGCCACCGCCTGCTCCGGGTTGACGATCACCGGCAGCGGCTCGTACTCGACGTCGATCGCCTCGCACGCGTCCTTGGCGATGTAGGGGTCGTCCGCGACGACGCAGGCGACCTCCTGGCCCTGGAAACGGACCTTGTCGGTGGCCAGCACGGCCTGGGTGTCGTAGGACAGCGTGGGCATCCAGGCCAGGTTGCGGGTGGCCATCATCTCGCCGGTGAGCACCAGGTGCACCCCGGGGATCTGCCAGGCCCTGCTGGTGTCGATCGACTTGATCCGCGCGTGCGCCAGCGGGCTGCGCAGGATCTCCATGTGGAGCATGCCGGGCAGCACGATGTCGTCGGTGTAGTTGCCCTTGCCCCGGATGAAGCGGTTGTCCTCGACGCGCTTGCGGCTCGCGCCGAGCCCGCCGATCTTGATCTCGTCCAGTGCCTGCGTCACTGCCTTCTCCCGTCTCCGTCAGCCGTCCGCGCCGGGGTTGCCTCAACCGGAGGCGGGCCGGAGCTTCTCCGCGGCCCAGAGGACCGACTTCACGATGTTCTGGTAGCCGGTGCAGCGGCAGAGGTTGCCCGACAGGGCCCAGCGCACCTCTTCCTCCGTCGGGTCGGGGTTGGCGTCCAGGAGTGCCTTGGCGGCCATCATCATCCCGGGGGTGCAGAACCCGCACTGCAGCCCGTGCTCCTCCTTGAAGCCCTCCTGGAGCGGGTGCAGTTCGCTGGCCGTGGCCAGCCCCTCGACGGTTTCGATGGCGTGCCCGTCGGCCTGGACGGCCAGCATCGTGCAGGACTTGACCGCCTTCCCGTCGACCAGGACGGTGCATGCGCCGCAGTTGGTCGTGTCGCACCCCATGTGCGTACCGGTCAGCCCGAGCCCACGGCGGATGAGGTGGGACAGCAGCAGCCGGGGCTCGACCTCGGCCACCTTCTTCGCGCCGTTGACGGTGAACCGGATCCGGCGCACGGGGACATCGCTGGTGGCCTCGTCGCCGAGGTCGTCGTACACGATCGTCATCTCAGGCCGCCCTTTCCGACTCCGGGGCCGGGCCCGCATGGCCGGCTGCCGCCTGCTCACCCGCCGCCGGGCCGATGCGGGACAGGATGCGGACCACGAACGTGCGCACCATGTGCCGCTTGTACTCCGCGCTGCCGCGGTGGTCGGTCCGCGGCCGGGCGGCTCGCGCGGCGAGGTCGGCCGCCAGTTCGATGGTCTGCGGGGTGAGCGCGTGCCCGGTGAGCGCCTGCGCCGCCTCGGTGCACGCGATGGTCGATCCGCCGACCCCGGTCAGCGCGATCCCCGCCCTGGTGACGGTGCCGTCGGCGGTGTCCACGGCCACCGCCACGCCGACCGTCGCGAAGTCGCCGACCCGGCGTTCCAGCTTCAGGTAACCGCCCGCCGGGGTGCCGCGGTGCGGCGGGACCACCGCCTCGACCGCGACCTCGTCGGGCGCCAGCGTGTTCTCGAACGGCCCGGTGACGAAGTCGGCCACCGGGATGGACCGCCGGCCCGCCGGGCCCTGCGCGACCACCGAGCCGCCGAGGGCGACCAGCACCGAGGCCCAGTCGCCCTGCGGGTCGGCGTGGCACAGCGAGCCGACCAGCGTGCCCCGGTTGCGCACGATCGGGTCGGCGATCAGCGGCGCGGCCGCGGCCATGGTGGGCTGCCTGCCCGGCAGCAGCGCCGAGCGCTCCAGGTCGGCGTGCCGGCAGAGGGCGCCGATGCGGAGCGTCCCGTCGCCGTCCTCGCGGTGGTAGTCCAGCCCGGCGATGTTGTTGATGTCGACGAGCAGTTCCGGGGTGGCGAACCGGAGCTTCATCAGCGGGACCAGGCTCTGCCCGCCGGCCAGCACCTTGGCCTCGCCATCGCCGCCGTGGAGCAGGCCGATCGCCTCGGCGAGCGAGCGCGGAGCCTCGTAGCGGAACCGAGACGGATACATAGATCCTCCAATGCCCTGCCCGGGCGCCATCCCGCGGCGGCGGGCAGCCCGGGTCAGGCTCAGGACTGGGCCGCCGGGCCTGATTCGGTGGCCGGCCGGGATCCGGGGTCGGCCTGCGGGCCGGTGGCAGCCGGGCCCGCGGTCGCGCCCGGGCTGGTGGCAGGCCGGGACGCGGGGTCGGGCACGGCTACCGGAAGCGACTCGTAGTCCGGGTCCGGGCGCGGCTCCTGGTGCGGCGGCCACGGCCCGGCCACCGGCTGGCCAGCGATCTTGAGGTAGTCCATCAACTCGGGCCAGGCCCACACGGTCGGGCTCTTCCCGGTCTTCGGGGCGTGCTCCACCAGTTCGTACAGCCGCGGGTTGCCCTGGCTGTGCCCGTCCGACTCGATCCGCATCGGCGCCGCTCCTGGTGTTGGACGGGGCTCCCCACGCTGCACCGTCACGGGTGATGTCCTCACATGATCCGCGCGCCCGGCTTCCCCTGCAACAGGTGAATAAGCGGTTGCTTAAGAGACCCGTGAGCTGGCCTAAGCGCCGCCGGACACCGGGCGGGCCGGAAGGGCGGTGGGGCACCCCGGCCATCACCGCGACCTACGGCGGCGACGCCAACAACGCCGGCAGCAGCGGGGCCACGCCGCTGGCTGTCAATTACCAGTTCAACGCCGGGCGTGGGGTGCTACACGCTCTTCGTGACCTTCAGCGACGGGACCACACAGTCCGCGTTCTTCCACTTCACGAAGTAGTGGCGGCCGGGGCTCCCGCCAGCGGCGCCATCGCACGCTGGGTGTTCCGCCGGAAGCCGGACTTCCGGCGGAACGCTCAGCTCCAGATCGTCACGTAGACCGGGGGGCGGAACCGGGACGGCGGCACCCCGGCCGTCGGGGCCCGCATCAGGTGCATGGCCTCGGGGGTGCTCAGGAACCGGCGCAACGCGCTGGCCGCGTTGCTGCGGTTCTGGCGCTCCAGCACGGTGACGTACCAGGTGGCCTCCATCGGCACCCCCGCCAGTTCCACGGGGGTGAGTTCGCCGCGGCGCACCTGCTGCGCGACCAGGTGCTCGACCGCGGGCGCGACCCCGGCCCCGTCGGCGGCCGCCGCCCAGGCCGCGGTCTGGTTGGGGAACACGCCGATGCTGTCTTCGGGGATCCCGAGCCTGGCCAGCAGTTGCCCGGTGTCACTGCCCGGGTCGGTGCCGGACGGGTCCACGAGCCACCGCCACTGCCATGGGCTGCCCCGCAGCGCAGCCTGGGCGGCGGTGACCACCACCAGCCGGTACCGGAACATCGGCTCGGTCACCACGGCGAGCGCCGGGTCGGTGGCCGGGCTTGACCCGATCGCCACGTCGGCCAGCCGGTTGGCGACCAGCACGCCCATCTCCGCGGTCGCCGCCACACCGGACGACACCTCGACCGAGCCCGCGTACCGCCGGGTGAACGCCTCCATCAGGGGGCTGACCACGAACTCCGCGATCGCCGACGTGGCCACCACCCGCAACTGCTCCGGCGCGCCCTGCGCCGCCCGGACCGCGGCGTGCGCCTCGGCGCCGAGCACCACGATCTGGGACGCCGCGGACAGCAGCCGGGAGCCGCCGGCGGTCAGGGTCATCCCGGCCGGTCCCCGCGTCACCAGCTGGTCCCCCAGGTGCTGCCGCAGCGCCGAAAGCGCCTGCGACACCGCCGGCTCGCTGACGCCGAGCGCGTTCGCGGCAGCAGTCACCGAGCCGAGGCGGGCAACCAGCACAAACGCGTTGAGCTGAGTGAGCGTCATGGCAGTTCAATTATTGCTGGCTTCCCTCGCGGGCGTCGCGCCGGAGGCGTGCAGGACAGCAGTGTGCTTGGTCGTGCCGGAGGCGCGCCAGAAAGCAGAGCGGGAAGCCCATCGGGCCCGGAGGGCCCAAGGCAGCACAGTCTCGGCGCCGGGACGCCGCGACGCAGTCGCGGCGTTCGGCCCGGCGGCTGCGGCTATCACCGCCTCATACACTCATCAGGCGAAGCAACAGCGAGGGAGGGCCGGATGCAGGTTCCGGCGCAGGTCGAGTACGAGAAGGCGGCCAGCGTCGAGCATGCCCTGGCCCTGCTCGACAGGTACGGCCCCGCGGCGCGGGTGCTGGCCGGCGGGCACAGCCTGATCCCGATGATGAAACTGCGCCTGGCACAGCCGGAAACGCTCGTCGACATCAACGGGCTCACCGAGCTTGCCTACCTGCGGGCCGCCGACGGCGAACTGCGGATCGGCGCGCTGACCAGGCACGCGGAGCTGCTCGGCTCGGCCGCCGCCGGGGCGCACTTCGCAATCCTGCACGACGCCGAGCGGGTCATCGCCGACCCCGTGGTGCGCAACTGGGGCACGATCGGGGGCTCGCTGTGCCAGGCGGACCCGTCCGAGGACCTGTCCGCGGCGTTCGCCGCGCTGAAGGCGACCATGGTGATCCGCGGCCCGGACGGCACCAGGACCGTGCCCGCCCGGGAGTTTCACACCGCGCCGTACGAGACCGTCGTCGCCCCCGGTGAGCTGCTCACCGAGATCCGGATCCCGATCCGGCCCGGCGGCGGCAGCGCGTACGAGAAGGTCGGGCGGCGGGTCGGCGACTGGCCGGTCGGCGCCGCGGGCGTGGCCATCTGGCTGGCCGGTGACACCATCACCGACGCGGGGATCGGGCTCACCGCCGTGGGGGCCAGGCATTTCGCGGCCGCCGAGGCCGAGGACTTCCTCCGTGGCGCCGCCGCGAGCGAGGAGAACTTCGCCCGGGCCGGGGAGATCGCGGCCGAGCACTGCCGGCCGGTCTCGGACCAGCGGGGCCCGGCGGCCTACAAGCGGCACCTGGCCGCCGAGCTCACCGCGCGGGCGCTGCGCCGCGCGGCGGGCCGCGCGCGGGGCGAGGTCACCTGACATGCAGATCACCGTGACCGTGAACGGCGAGGCGTGCACCCGTGAGATCGAGCCCCGGCTGCTGCTCATCCACTTCCTGCGCGACGACCTGGGGCTCACCGGGTCGCACTGGGGCTGCGACACCTCCAACTGCGGCGCCTGCGTGGTCTGGCTCGACGGGACCCCGGTGAAGTCGTGCACGGTGCTCGCCGCGATGGCGGACGGGCACCGGGTACGGACGGTCGAGGGCATGGCCGCGCCCGGCCGCCTCGACCCGGTGCAGGAGGGGTTCGCCCGGTGCCACGGGCTGCAGTGCGGGTTCTGCACCCCGGGCATGATGCTCACCGCCCGGTGGCTGCTCGACCGCAACCCCCGCCCCACGGCGGAAGAGATCCGCGAGGCGCTGTCCGGCCAGGTCTGCCGGTGCACCGGCTACGAGAACATCGTGCGCGCGGTGCAGTGGGCCGCGCGGCACGAGGCGGACGGGCGGGCAGCCGGGCCCGATGGCGCCGGTCCTGGCACGGCCAGCCCCGCAACCACGGCCAGCGAGGTGACCAGGTGAACGCTGGCGGAGCGTACCGCAGCGCCTATGGGCCGGTCCCGCGGAAGGAGGATGCGCGCTTCGTCCGTGGCCGCGGCCTGTTCGTGGACGATGTGCGGCTGCCCGGGATGCTGCACGGCGCGGTCCTGCGCAGCCCGCTCGCGCACGCCAGGATCCGCTCCGTGGACACCGCCGCGGCGGAGGCGCACCCCAAGGTCAAGGCCGTGATCACCGGGGAGACCCTGGCCGCGCGGAACCTGGCCTGGATGCCGACGCTGTCCCGGGACGTGCAGGCGGTGCTGGCCACCGACAAGGTGCGCTTCCAGGGCCAGGAGGTCGCGTTCGTCGTGGCCGAGGACCGGTACTCGGCGCGGGACGCCCTGGAGCTGATCAACGTGGAGTACGAGCCGCTGCCGCCGGTGATCGACGCCGAGCGCGCGCTCGGCCCCGGTGCCCCGGTGATCCGCGACGACATCGCCGGGAAGGCCGACAACCACATCTTCGACTGGTCGTCCGGCGACCAGGCGGCGACCGACGCGGCCTTCGCCGCCGCCGACGTCGTGGTCACCCAGGACATGCTGTACCCGCGCGTGCACCCGGCCCCGCTGGAGACCTGCGGGGCGGTGGCCGACATGGACGAGGTCGCCGGGAAGCTGACCATCTGGGCCACCTCCCAGGCCCCGCACGCGCACCGCACGCTGTACTCGCTGTTCCTCGGCCTGCCCGAGCACAAGATCCGGGTCATCTCCCCCGACATCGGCGGCGGGTTCGGCAACAAGGTGCCGGTGTACCCGGGCTACGTCTGCGCCATCGTCGGCTCGATGGTCACCGGCCGGCCGGTCAAGTGGGTGGAGGACCGGTCGGAGAACCTGATGAGCACCGCGTTCGCCCGGGACTACCACATGCACGGGGAGATCGCCGCCACCAGGGACGGCACGATCCTGGCGCTGCGCGCCACGGTGCTCGCCGATCACGGCGCGTTCAACGGGGCGGCGCAGCCGACCAGGTTCCCCGCCGGGTTCTTCGGCGTGTTCAGCGGCTCCTACGACCTGCGGGCGGCGCACTGCCAGGTCACCGGGGTGTACACGAACAAGGCGCCCGGCGGCGTCGCGTACGCGTGCTCGTTCCGGGTCACCGAGGCGGTGTACCTGGTCGAGCGCATGGTGGACCTGCTCGCTACCGAACTGGGCGCCGACCCGGCCGAACTGCGGATGAAGAACCTGCTGCGGCCCGAGCAGTTCCCGCACACCACGCCGACCGGCTGGCAGTACGACTCGGGAGATTATAGAAGAACGCTCCGCGTGGCGCTGGAGGCCGCCGGTTACGAGGAATTGCGCAAGGAGCAGGCGGAACGGCGCGAGCGCGGCGAACTGATGGGCGTGGGGCTCAGTTTCTTCACCGAGGCGGTCGGGGCCGGGCCGCGCAAGCAGATGGACATCCTCGGCTTCGGCATGGCCGACGGCGCCGACCTGCGGGTGCACCCCACCGGCAAGGCCGTGCTGGCGGTCTCGTGCCAGACCCAGGGGCAGGGCCACGAGACCACGTTCGCGCAGATCGTGGCCGAGGAACTGGGGTTGTCCGTGGACGACGTCGAGGTGGTGCACGGGGACACCGACCGGACGCCGTTCGGCCTGGGGACCTACGGCTCCCGGTCCACCCCGGTGTCCGGCGCGGCAGCCGTCGTGGCAGCGCGCGAGGTGCGCGAACGGGCCCGGATCGTGGCCGCCGCGATGCTGGAGGCCGCCGCCGCCGACCTGGAGTGGGCGGATGGCCGGTGGCAGGTGCGCGGCGACCCGGCCCAGGGCAAGACGCTGGCGGAGATCGCCATGGCCGCGCACTCGTCGCTCGACCTGCCCGAGGGGGTGCAGGGGCACCTGGACTCCGGCGCCGTCTACAACCCGCCGAACCTCACCTATCCTTACGGGGCCTACATCTGCGTGGTGGACGTGGACCCCGGCACGGGGGTGGTGAAGGTGCGCCGGTTCGTGGCGGTGGACGACTGTGGAGTGCGGATCAACCCGATGATCGTGGAGGGCCAGATCCACGGCGGGCTCGCCGACGGGCTGGGCATGGCCCTGATGCAGGCGATCACGTTCGACGCCGACGGCAACTGCCTGGGTGGCTCGTTCATGGACTACCTGCTGCCCACCTCGGTGGAGTGCCCGTCGTGGGAGCTTGCCGAGACGGTCACCCCCTGCCCCCACCATCCGATCGGGGCCAAAGGAGTAGGAGAATCGGCTACGGTGGGCTCGCCTGCCGCCGTGGTCAACGCGGTCATGGACGCGCTCAAGCCGTACGGGGTGCGGCACGCCGACATGCCGCTCACGCCGGCCAACGTCTGGTCCGCCATCCAGGGCACCCCACTGCGGACCGACCTGGCCCTCACCTGAGCGAGGAACGAATGAACGCAACCGGCGGCCCGGCGGGCGGGCTCGAGAACCCGGGGGGTGACGGCGCCGCGCGCCTCAACGTGCCAGCGGGCGTGGCGGGGGCAACGGCCGCGGCGGGACCCGGGGCCGCGGCGGCGCTGGACGGCGGGCTCGAGAAGCAAGTCCCTGATGTGGCCGCGATGCTGTCGGCCCTGGACGCCACCGGGTATCTCGCGGACGAGGCGCTGGCCACGGCCCTGTTCCTGGCCGCACGGATGGGGCAGCCCATCCTGCTCGAGGGCGAGCCAGGCGTCGGCAAGACCGAGGCGGCCAAGGCGCTCGCGGAGGCGCTCGATACGCCGCTGCTGCGGTTGCAATGTTACGAGGGGCTGACCTCGTCGGAGGCGCTGTACGAGTGGAACTACCCGCGCCAGTTGCTGGCGATCCGGCTGGCCGAGGCGCGCGGTGAGACGCTGCGCGACGCGGACCTGTTCAGCGAGGAGTACCTGCTGGCCCGGCCGTTGCTCGCCGCACTTGACCATCCCGGCCCGCGCCCGGCCGTGCTGCTGATCGACGAGGTGGACCGCGGCGATGACGAGTTCGAGGCGTTCCTGTTCGAGTTGCTCGCCGAGTCCGCGGTCACGATCCCGGAACTGGGCACGCGCCGGGCCCGGTTCCGCCCGGTCGTCGTGCTGACCTCGAACCGGACCAGGGACCTGCACGACGCGCTGAAGCGGCGCTGCCTTTACCACTGGATCGACTACCCGGACACCGGCCGGGTCGCGGCGATCATCCGGCGCCGGGTGCCCGCCACCTCGGAGATCCTGGCCGGGCAGGTCGCGCGGGGCGTGGGCCGGCTGCGCGACTTCGACCTGGCCAAGCCGCCCGGCGTCGCGGAGGCCATCAGCTGGGCCGGGGCGCTGAACGTCCTCGGCGCGACGGCGCTGGACGGCACGACCGCGGGGCAGACCGCCGGTGCGGTGCTCAAGTACTCCGAGGACCTGCAGGCCGTCCGCGCCACCGGGTTCGCGGCCCTGGCCGCCGCCGATGAGCCCTGACGGCGCGGTGCTGGTGCCAGGCGAGGACCTGGCCCTGGTCGCGGCCCGGTTCGGGGCCGCGCTGCGGGCCGCCGGGGTGCCGGCCGACCCGGGCCGCTGCGAGCGTTTCGCGTGGGCCGTCAGCGTGGCCCGGCCGGCCACGCTGCCCGAGTTGTACATGTGCGCGCTGGCCACCCTGGTGGCGAGCAAGGAGCAGATCGCGACGCTGCGGCGGGTGTTCGACGCCGTGTTCGCCGGCGTGCCCGGCCCGCCGCCCGCTGGGCACGGGCCGCCGCGCGCTCCCGGGCAGCCCGGCCCCGAGCAGGGCAGCCCGGCCGCGCCCGACATCCTACGGGACGCGGCGCGGGCCGCCCAGGCGCACGCCGCCCGGCCGGTCGCCGACCACGAGGAACCGGTGCCGGCCGGGGACGAGCCGGAGGCCGGCGACGAGCCGCTGGCCGCCCGCGAGGTGCTGGCCAGCGCCACCGAACGCCTGGCCAGCACCGACTTCGCCGAACTGTCCCCCGCCGAACTGCTCCTGCTGTCCGGCCTGATGAGCAAGCTCACGCTCGCGGTGCCGCTGCGCCGCTCACGCCGGCCGCAGCAGACCCCGCGCGGGCGCCAGACCGACCTGCGGAGCACGCTGCGCCAAGCGCGGCGCACCGGCGGGCACCCGTTGCGCCTGGCCCGGCGGGCGCCGCTGCGCGAGCCGCGCCGCCTGGTGGTGCTGTGTGACATCTCCGGCTCCATGGAGCCGTACGCCCGGGCCATGCTCCAGCTGCTGTACTGCGCGGCGGGTGGCGCCCACGCCGAGGTGTTCACGTTCGCGACCCGGCTCACGCGGCTCACCAACACGCTCGCCCACGTCCGGCCCGGCCTGGCGCTCCAGCAGGCCGGGCAGGCGGCGCCGGACTGGCTCGGCGGGACCAAGATCGGCGCGTCGATCGCCGAGTTCAACAGCCGGTACGGGCGGCGGGGCATGGCGCGCGGGGCAGTTGTCGTGATCATCTCCGACGGCTGGGACACCGGGGACCCGGAGGTGCTCCGCCGCGAGATGGAGCGGTTGTCGCGGGTGGCGCACCGGATCGTCTGGGTCAATCCCCGGACGCAGAGCCGCGAATACCAGCCCCTCGCCGGGGGGATGGCCGCCGCGTGGCCGTACTGCGACGCGGTGGTGAGCGCGCACTCCCTGAACGCGCTGGACGAACTGACCGCCGCCCTGGCGCATCCGGGGCGCCGGGGTTAATGCGTTGCCTCCGGTGGCCGCGCCAGGTTAGGTGGGGTGACGCGGGAGGGATGCCGGGGCCGGCTGGTTGCCGGCGCGGCATGCGAAAGGGGCTGACGTGGGGCACGTGGCGGTAGCGCACCTGAGCCATGCGCTGCCTGACGGGCGGGTGCTCATCGAGGACGCGTCGTTCCGGGTCGGCGAGGGGACCACGGCGGCGCTGGTGGGGCCGAACGGGGCCGGGAAGACCACGCTGATCCGCCTGATCGCCGGGGATGCGCAGCCACAGTCGGGGACGGTCAGCTACAGCGGCGGGCTGGGCATCATGCGGCAGTTCGTCGGCGGAATCCGGGCCGGCGAGGGTGCGCAGGGACAGGCGGATACCGGGGCGATCACCGGGGATTCCGCGGTCCGGGAGCTGCTGATCTCGGTCGCGCCGGGCAGGCTGCGGGCGGCGGCGGACCGGCTTGACGCGGCCGAGCTGGCCATGATGGAGCGGGACGACGAGACCACGCAGATGCGTTACGCGGCAGCCCTGGCCGAATGGGGCGACGCCGGTGGTTACGACGCCGAGGTGCTCTGGGACGCGTGCACCGTCGCGGCCCTGGGAACCGGGTACGAGCAGTGCCGCTGGCGTGCGGTCGGCACGCTGTCCGGCGGCGAGCAGAAACGGCTGGTGCTGGAGGCCCTGCTGCGCGGGCCCGCCGAGGTGTTGCTGCTCGACGAGCCGGACAACTACCTCGACGTGCCCGCCAAGCGGTGGCTGGAGCAGCAGCTCGCCACGACGGCCAAGACGGTCCTGCTGGTGAGCCACGACCGGGAGCTGCTGGCCAACGCCGCCCAGCGCATCGTCACCGTGGAGGACGGAAGCGTCTGGATCCACGGCGGCGGCTTCGCGACCTACGCGCAGGCCCGCCGGGACCGCAACGACCGACTGGATGAGCTGCGCCGCCGCTGGGACGAGGAACACGAGAAGCTCAAGCAGCTCGTCCGGATGTACCGGCAGAAGGCGTCGTACAACGACGGGATGGCCTCACGGCTGCAGGCCGCGGAGACCCGGCTGAAGCGGTTCGAGGACGCCGGCCCGCCGGAACTGGCGCCCCGGGAGCGATGCGTCCGGATGCGGCTGCGCGGCGGGCGCACCGGGAAACGGGCCATCATCTGCGAGAACCTGGAGCTGACCGGGCTGACCCGGCCGTTCTCCACCGAGATCTGGTACGGCGAGCGGGTCGCCGTGCTCGGGGCCAACGGATCCGGCAAGTCGTCGTTCCTCCGGCTGCTCGCCGGGGAGGACATCCCGCACGAGGGGTCGGCGCGCCTCGGGGCCAGGGCCACGCCCGGGCTGTTCGTTCAGACCCACGCCCGCCCCGATCTTCATGGCCGCTGGCCGGAAGAGATCCTCATGACCGAGCACGCGCTGCTGCGCAACGAAGCGATGGCCGCACTTGCGCGCTACGAGATCCAGTTCGGCGCGCGGCAGGCGTATCGCACCCTGTCGGGTGGACAGCAGGCACGCCTGCAAATCCTGCTGCTCGAACTGGCCGGGTCGACGCTGCTCCTGCTCGACGAGCCGACGGACAGCCTGGACCTGTCCAGCGCCGAGGCGCTGCAGGAGGGCCTGGAGTCCTACCAGGGGACGGTGCTCGCGGTGACCCACGACCGGTGGTTCGCCCGGACGTTTGACCGGTTCCTTGTGTTCCGTGCTGACGGAAATGTGCAGGAATGTGACAACCCGGTGTGGGACGAGACTCGTCCGGTACGGCCGAACTGACCTCGGGCCTTGCTAGGCTGCAGGGGTCTTATCAGCCGGCCGTCCGTGGCGGTCCGGCTCCATGCGGCAAGGTGAAGGGGTCCGCACCGTGAAGAAGCTGTTGCTGCTCGCGCTTGTGGGGCTTGGTGTGTTCGCGGCCTGGCGCAAGGTCCAGGCCGACCGTGCCGAGCTCGACTTGTGGACGGAAGCCACCACGAGCGACGAGTAACGCCGCGGCCACGAGCTCCTGAGCGGTGGGGGTGATCAGGTGAGCGGGCCGCCGATCTCGCTGGCATGCTTCGGCCTGTTTGGAACCGCGGCGCAAGACGACGGGATGCTGGAGCGCGCCTTCGCCGAGGCGTGCGCCACCCAGGGAATCGTTCCTGGCACGGCCGACTACGCCCATCACATGGTGGCCGTGCACCAGACGCTCGGTGAGCCCCCGGTCGACGTGTTCCGCGCGCTGTTCCCCGGCAACCCGGGCCGCGCCGAGGCCGCGGCGCTGTCCTTCGAGCGCTCGTTTCGCGCGGCCATCGACCGGCACGGGCTGCTGCCGGTGCCGGGCGCGCGGGAGGCGATCGAGGGGCTGCGCGAAACAGGTGTCCGCGTCTGCATGATCACCGGCCTGTCCCGCCGCCTGCTCGGCATCGTGCTCGACACGCTCGGCTGGTGGCGCCTGGTCGACCTCGCGCTGTCCCCGGAGGACGTACCCCGGGGATGCCCATGGCCGGACCAGATGCTGGCGGCCATGTTGCGCGTCGGAGTCGGGGATGTCCGGGAGGCCGCGTACGCCGGCAGCACCGCCAGCGGCATCCGCTGCGCCCGGCGCGCCGGCGCGGCCATCGTCGCCGGGGTGCTCACCGGCGGGCACACCCGCGAGCGCCTGCGCACCGCCGGGGCCACCGACTTTATCATCGATATCAGCGAGTTTCCCGCCCTCCTGGCCGGCGCCGGGCCGGATGCCGCGCAAGCTCCGGTCGTGCCGGATGTCGCGGTACCCGGGGCACGGGTGCCGGAGGACTCGGGGGGAGCGGAAGGCGGGGGGCGCGGTGAGCAAGGCCGGGCGCCGGTGGTGCCGCCGCAGGCTGGCGCGCCCCAGATCGCCCCGGTGTGGCGGGTACCCTAGGAACGCGACGCGCGGGGCTATAGCTCAGCTGGAAGAGCACGTGCTTTGCAAGCACGGGGTCGGGGGTTCGAGTCCCCCTAGCTCCACTCGCCGATTCCTGGTATCTGGCCAGGTCAGAGGCTCGTAGGACAGGCTCCACCCTGATTGCCGGGGTGGGGCCTTCACGGTGTTTGGGAGGAATTTGGGAGATCATCTTCTCCCTGTCCCCCTACCGGCCACCACGATCCATCGGCAAGATCGTCTGGGCCGTGCTGCACTGAGGCGAGCCACCTGGAGCAGTCTTCATTACGGGCCGGCCCGGCTCTTCGGCGCGGCCGAGGCTGCTGAGGCGACCGGGAACGCGCAGGCTCCGCAGAGCCAGCCGTCGGCTGAGGCTGCCTTGTTCCGGCAGGGGTGTCCTGGCCTGCAAGCTTCGCAGCGCTGGCTGCCGGGGTCGGCCCGCGTGAGCGGGCATGACCAAAGCGGGCTGCCCAGGGCCGTGACTGGTTAACAGCCGTATGCAGATGAGCGGCGGCGGTGCGGGCTGCCTGTGCCTGTGCGGCCAGTTGTTGCGCCTGGCGCAGTTCCGCGACAGCTGCGGCCAGCGCAACGAGCTGGGCCACCAGCGCTATGGCCGTCAGCGTCGCCTCACCGGTCAGGTCTCCAGCTAGGGCGATCATCCGGGCCGTGCGGCGCAGCTGGTCGCCGTCGTGGCTGCGCCGGGGCAGCCGCCGTACTGGGCGCGGGCGGCACGGTCGTAGGAATCGGCCGCGCGGCGCAGGTGCGGGTTGCGCAGTGCTCGTGGCGCGCCGGTCCGGTGCATTACCCGTTCCGCGACCAGGGCCCATTCGGCGTCCGACAGCATCCGGTCCGCCGGGGCGGCGCGCACTGAGCAGTGCCACACCGGCTTGTCACAGCCCGGCCCGGCCAGCGCGGCCAGCGGCTGTTCCAGCAGCCCGGCCAGCCGGCGGAAGTCCCGAGTTCCGCCGGGCCGGTGTTCCGGCTCCACCGGATCACCGAACCCGGCGACCAGGTGCGGATCGGTATGCTCATTGGCCTGCCCTGTCCAATTCCCAGAGTCTCGGTATTACAACCCATGCCGTCATTATCGGCAGCTAGACCCGCGCCCGGTCTAGCCTTATCGCTACCATTGAGAATATCTTGCTCATCAGTGGTGCCAATTCATTCAAGAACGGCTGGAAAAGTCAGCCTTCGAACTCAAGCGACTGCAGATGCTACCAGTCGGCAGCGTGGGCCAGTGAACGGCAGTTGCCCTGGCTCAGTTACAGTAGCTCAATTACGGCAGCTGTAGTTCGTTGTGATCATGGTTTTGTCTCGGCGTAGGCATTCCAGCGCCGTTGGCAGCTTGAATACCATATTCGCCGGCGAGTTCCAGTAGAAGCCGTGCTATCCGGACCCTCGCCGTACGTGTTCGTGCCATCGCCCGGCGGTCAGCGTGTTGGATCCGTTGTTGCATGACAGTCTGCAGCGCCCGCGCCGCGTTAACAAAACGATCTGTAACTCCCCGCTAGGTGAGCGGGAGTCCGGGTGGAGGGCATTTCGGCTGTCACGGGGCGGGATAGGCGGCGGTTGCTACGGCGATTATCTCCTCGACGTCCTGGTCCAGCACGAAACCCGCGGCGGCGGCGCGTGCGGTGGCGTCGCGGAACGCGGCCGCGTACTGGGCCGGCCCGGCAGGGTAGCGGCGCGCCAGTTCAGTGGCGTCGAACACGCGCGTGGAGCCGAGCAGGGTGCCGACCCCGGTGGCGCCGGGCGGGGTGAGCCCGGACAGCGCGGCGACCGGTACGTCGACCCAGCCCGTCCTGATGCCGCCGCGGGCGATGCCCGCGTCGTCGGTGATCAGCCGCATGGGATCATCGGGGTCGGTCTCGAGCCGGGGTGAGCTGGGCGGCGGCGGCCCGCCGCGTGCCCAGCGGTCCAGGTGCGCGAGCGCGGCCTGGGCCACGTAGTGGTGCTGCGGCCCGGAGTTCACCGGCACCGGGCAGGGGATGCCCATCGGCTCGGCGGTCGGCGCCATCAGCCGGGCCAGCTCGGCGGGCGGCAGCTCACCGGAATCGCTGACGGCGGCGCCGAGCAGGTAGGTGTCGGCGTGCGCGGTGCCGGCGATCTCCCACCACCGGAACCGGCTGCTGTCCGGCTGCCGCGCCGTCACCCCGGCCAGCACGCCGGTCACGTCGCTTTCGGTCTGCACGGTCAGCACCGGGGCCCGGCCGTCGGCGCGGACCCGCGCCCCGTCCGGCCCCTCGGTGCGGATCCGGCCGTCCCATCCGGTCAGCGGGGCCGCGAACCCGGTGCGGCTGCCGATCAGGTAACCGTCGCAGGCCGCCTCAGGCGGCACCTTCGGTGCCACCGCGTTGATGTAGCTGACCAGGTGGATCGCGGACTGGGACTGGCCCGACGCGAGCAGGCACTGAACCGGCCGCGGCCCGAGCACGCCGCCGCCGCGGACCGCGCGGGCGGCCTGGGCGAAGATGTCGAAGCTGAACGCGTCGCCCGGATGGTGCAGCGCCCCGTACCGGCCCGGGTCGCTCGCCTTGAGCGCGGGCAGCACCATCGCGCGCCGCGACCCCGGGCCGGGCTCCTCCCCGGCCGCCTCGAAGATGCTGCCGCCCTCGATGCCGGCCCGCTGCGCCGAGACCCCGACCCAGGCCCATCCCGCCCGGATGACCTGCCGGTGGGTCAGCATCCAGTGCGCGGGCGCGTCGAAGCCGCCAGTGACGTTGAGCCATTCCAGGATCACGGTGCCGGTGTACGCGCCGGGGTCGGACGGCCGGCATACCACCAGACGGGTGACGAACGGCGCCTGGCCCGCCGGGGTGACCTGCCAGTGTCCGCCGGCTCCCAGGGGGCCGGCGGGCTCGTAGCGGGTGGCCGTGGACTCGAGGAAGAACTCGTCGAGCGTATAGCCGACCCGGCCGAGGTCGAAGCCGGTCATGATGATCCCCGGTGGTCCCCGGACAGGCCCGGTCAGCCGGGCGGGTCCGTCCATTTGCCGCACTCTACCGGAACCCCCGGACGCTGAACGGGAGCCCGCGGGCCACCGAAGCAGATCGGATGAGATTCGGAGCGAACCAGAGCAACTGCGATGAGAAACCGGGCAGGTCGAGTGTCCTTTGACAAATGATCTTGCCCATTGACATTGAATCCTGCCCGACTGGTGTCGCGCGTCACCATAGTTTGCCCGGGCAGTCGGCCGCCCCGAGGTGATCGCCGAGGTCATCAGCAGCTTCACGCCGGCCCAGTAAACGGCGATCCGGGCACTCTTCAATGACAAACCCGCCTCCCCCAGGCGCCTCTCTCAACGGGCACGCGAGCCCGACTCACGCCCACCTGCCATTGAAGATTGCCCACGACCAGCTCAGCGCACCGGGTCGGACAAGATCATTTGGCAGAGGACATTCGAGTGAGACGGACATCCGTCGAAGACGGAAGGTTGAGGTTCAGTCACTAGCTGCCAAGAACCGCATCCCGGCAGGTCGTGCTCGCGTGGTGAGCGAGGAGATCGGACGAGGTTACCCGCACACGCCTACCATCGCAGAAGGCACGGCCGCGCCATTGTTGCCAGCACCAATCCCTCCCAGCTGACCTCCGTGCAGGCCCGGTGCAAAGACTGTGGCTCACCCCGATTCGGGCGCACCTGGCGGCCTTTAGCGTCAGTTGGCGGAGGTAACCCATCGGATGCCATGCAGGAGGAGGTCCGCCATGACCGCCCTGATCATGCTCGCAGCGGTCGGCCTGTTCGCTGCTGCAGGATTTGCCGGGATCATCGGCGTGGCGAGCGTGGCCATCCGCCGGGAGGAGAAGGACCTCACCCTGACCAGAGAGGCAACCGGCACCGTGACCCGGGCCGGGCGCGCGCTGAACGGGGTATACGTCCGCGTTCCGTGCCAGACCGCTGGCGCGGACCGGGAAACGATACTTGTCTAGCCTGCGCAGTCCCTGCTTGGCCTGGGAGTAGCGCAGTCGGTAAGGGCGTGCTGCGCAGGTAGGCCAGGACGGCGAGCACGCGGCGGTGGGAGCCGGGGTCGGCATCGAGGCCGAGCTTGAGGAAGATCTGCTTGACGTGGGCTTCGACGGTGCGTTCGGTGACGAACAGGCGGGCGGCGATGGCCCGGTTGGACAGACCCTCGGCGACCAGCGCGAGCACCTCGCGCTCACGCCTGCTGAGCTCATCGAGGGGGTCGGCATGGCGTTTGCGGGCGAAGAGCCGGGCGACGATCGTGGGGTCGACGACGGTCTCCCCGTCGGCGAGGCGGCGGAGGGCGTCGATCAGGCTGGCGACGTCGAAGACGCGTTCTTTGAGCAGGTAGCCGACCCGTTCGGGGTGGTCTTCGAGTAGCCGCAGGGCGTAGTGCGGCTCGACGTACTGGGAGAGGATCAGCACGCTGACGCCGGGGTGTTCGGTGCGGATCTGCTGCGCGGCGGCCAGGCCTTCGTCGGTGTGGGTGGGGGGCATCCGGATGTCGACGATCGCCGCGTCGGGCTGAGTGGTGCGGACCGCGTGCAGCAGCGCGGCGGCATCACCCACTGCGGCGGCCACCTCGACGTCGGCGTCGGTGAGCAGCCGGGCGATGCCCTCCCGGGTGAGCATCACGTCCTCGGCCACGACTACCCGCATGGGATCTCCGCCCGGCACCCGGCCCGCCCGGTGGACAGGCTGCCGCCCAGCGCGCCGACCCGGTCGGCGGCCGCCACCATGGGTGCGGCATCGCCGGGCCCGTCGTCTTCGACCGTGACCACCAGCCGCCCGCCGTCCTGGCTGATGCTCACCGTGGCGTGGCCCGCGCCCCGGCGGGCCGCGCCGTCCACCGCCTCCGCCACGGTGAAGTACGCCGCGGCCTCGATCTGTGCCGGATACCGGTCATGGACGGCGCGCAGGACCTGGACGGGCAGCGGGGCGGTGTCGGCGAGGGTGGCCAGCGCGGGGGCTATCCCCGCCTCGGCCAGCACCGCCGGGTAGATGCCGTGGGCGAGATCCCGCAATTCCCCCAGCACGCCCAGCGTTTCCCCGGCCGCCTCCGCGAGGGCCCCGTCGGCCGGGCCGTCTTGGTCCGCGTGCGCGGCGGCCCGCGCGAGCCGGATGTCGTAGGACAACGCCAGCAGGCGCTGCTGGGCGCCGTCGTGCAGGTTCCGCTCCAGCCCGCGGCGTTCGGCGTCGGCGGTCTCCACGATCCGGGCACGGGAGGCGCGGAGTTCTTCAAGCTGGGCGAGCAGTTCGGCTTGCAGCCGCTCGTTCTCCAGGCCCAGCCGGATGGCCGGACCGATCTGGCTCTCGATCCCGGGGACCGCCCCCGAATGCGAGACGACAGCAACAGTGCGCCCGGTTCGTGTCAGGCGCGTCACCGCGCGGCCGGGGGTGGCGGAGGGTTCGGGGACCGCCCGGCCGCTGGCATCGACGTAGCCCTGCGCGCCGGGGAGCCAGTAAGCGATCTGGAGGCCCGGGTCGTGCAGCGCCGCCGCCAGGGCGGACTGCAGGGATCCCGGGGCGGGTGCCTGATCCAGGCTGGCTGCGATCCGGGCAACCGCGCGGCGCTCGGCCCGGGCGCGCCCAACCCCGGATATCAGCCCGGCGGCAAGCAGGATGACCGCGGCGCTCCCGATAGCGAAGATGGTGAACAGGGCGGCGTTGAAAGGGTCCTCCACCGTGGTCTTCTGCAGCACCACCGCCCGCGCCACCACCGCCACGGCGAACACGGCCGCCGGGACGTGGACCGGCAGCAGCCGCTGCCGCGCGGGCCAGGAGGCTCGCGCCAGCCGCGCCGCGCAGACAACGATGAGGGCAAGCGCGGCAGCGGCGGCGAGCCAGCGGTCAGCGACCTCCACGGCGCGGGCCAGCGACGGCAGCGAGCGGACCAGGAAGACGTTGACGTTGCAGTTCGCCAGGCAACCCGGGTCGAGGTATGGGTTGCGGAACAGCGCCAGCGCGGACCCGGCGAGCACCGCCTCGGCATAGACGGCTGTCACCA
>Ga0207646_10000994_pt1 | contig 36417 bp, 36 predicted proteins | sample KBSK5502metaG_FD_184343 | JGI IMG/M metagenome (GOLD analysis project Ga0207646, IMG submission 184343) | Corn, switchgrass and miscanthus rhizosphere microbial communities from Kellogg Biological Station, Michigan, USA - KBS K5-50-2 metaG... | ecosystem: Host-associated > Plants > Roots >... | reverse complement strand
GCCATCACCGGTACGCCCACCACCGCGCCAAGGTTGTTGAAGAATTGCCGTGCGGCGTTCGCGGTGCCGAGCATGCGATAGGGAAACGCACTCTGGACGACGACGGAAAGGGTGGGGAAGACCGCCCCCACGCCGATGCCCGTGATGACCATCCCGATCAGCGCTTGCGTGAAGGTCGAGGTCGCCGTCAGCCGCGACAGCAGGAACATCCCGACGACCGCCACGACCATGCCAACCACCGTCTGAACTTTGTAGCGGCCGGTGCGCGTAGTCAGCTGTCCGCCAATCAGGCTACCGATGACGAACCCGAGCATCATCGGCGCCAGCACCAGCCCTGAGTCCTGGGCGCTGTAGCCGAGAACGCCCTGGGCGTACAGCGGCAGAAAGGTGAGCGTGCCGAAGAGCGCGATACCAACCAGGAAGCTGAGGATCACCGCGACCGTGAAGGCGCGGCTCTCGAAGAGGTGGAGCGTCAAGATTGGCTCGTTGGCGTGGTTTTCCCACACCGCGAACGCCGCGATGAGCACCGCGCCGATCGTGAGCGAGCCGATCACCTGGACCGAGCCCCATGGGTACGTGATCCCGGCCCAGGTCAGCCCGATCAGGATCGGAACCACGCCGGCGATCAAGAGGACGATGCCGAGCCAGTCGATGCGAACCCGCCCCTGACCGGCGAGCCTCGGCAGGAGCGTCGCAATCATCGCCAGGGCGATGAGCCCGAGGGGCAGATTGACCAGGAAGACCCACCGCCAACCGAAGTGGTCGGTGGTGAAGCCGCCCACCAGTGGCCCGACGATGCTACCGAGCCCGAAGACGCCCATGATCAGTCCCATCCAGCGGCCGCGTTCGCGTGGCGAAAAGATATCGCCGATGGTGGTAACGCCGAGCGCCATCATGGCCCCGCCCCCGATTCCAGTGACGGCGCGAGCCGCGATCAGCTCGCCCATGTTCTGCGAGAGCCCCGACAACGCCGACCCGACGAGGAAGAGCAACAGCCCGCCGATGTAAAACGGCCGGCGTCCAAAGAGGTCAGACAGCTTGCCGACGACCGGCACCGTGACCGAGGATGCCAGCAAGTACGAGGAGAAAAGCCAAGCATAAAGGTTGAGGCCGTGGAGCTCATCGACGATGGTCGGGGTTGCGGTCGAGACGATAGTGCTGGTCATGACCGCGGTGAACTGCACCAGCATGACGGTGGCCAGAACCCAATAGCGGCGATCCGCTGGGATCTGGTTGGTGATAGTTGGTTGGGGCCGCGTGGCCGCGGCGGGATCCGGTTCGGCGGCGCTCAAGCCTTACAGTCTACCGCGTTCGGCGCGCGTAGCACACATGCTACGATAGATGGCAACGATGGAAAAGTCGGCGCGCGACATCAAACGACGAGCGTTCCAGCTCCGAGAAAAAGGCTTCACGTATGCGCTGATAGAGAAGCAACTCGGTATTCCCTACGCCGAGGCCAAGCAATTGGGGCATGAATACGACGCCAGGCATGGCAAGCCGAGGAAAGTCGTTCGGACGGTCGCACCAGAGTCATCCGGCTCAGGGCCTATCCGGATTCCCGTTCGAGACCTGCGGAACGATAGCGCGGGCATCCTCCGTCAGGTCGAAGCCGGCCGCACTTTTCTCATTACGGTGGCCGGACGCGAGGTCGCGGAGTTAGGCCCCGTGCCGTCGCGATCCTACTTCGCGTCGAAGTCCGCCCTCGAAGCGATCCTCCGTGAGGCGCCGCTTGACGACCAGTTCATGCGCGACATCCACGATGCATTTGACGATCGAATCGACGAGTCATGAGAGGACTGCTCGACGCGTCCGTCTTCATCGCTCGGGAAGCCGGCCGTCCTCTTGAAGGTCTGCCCGATGAACCGGCGGTATCCGTTATCACACTAGGCGAGCTGCATCTCGGTGTGTTACGTGCCAAAGACGGTGAGACTCGGGCGCGCCGCCTTCGCACGGTCAGCAGGGTTGAGCGCGAATTCGACGCGATCCCCATCGATGCCGAGATCGCACGTACCTTCGCGGAGATCGTTGGGGAGGCCCGAGCTGCGGGACGCCGTCCCCACGCAATGGACGCGTGGATTGCAGCGACCGCGGTCCGGCACCGGCTTGTGGTCTTTACCCAGGCTGCCGGTTTCGATGGCATTCCGCAGGTCCAAGTTCAAAAGGTCTGAGCACCTTCCCCCGAAGCAGCAAGGAACTCGCCTGGCCTGACGCCATCGTGGCCTTGGCACTCGCGGTCGCGGGAGGCCTTGCGGTCATCCTTGCCCTTCGGGCTCGCTGGATTCCTCCGGTGGTTGCAAACTACATCGCCCACGCATGGATGGCTGCCATCGCGCTGGGCTGGTTCTTCCTGCTGGGTCGTCGATTTCCGATCGGCAGTTTCACGCGGCGGATGCGTCCGTGGTACATCGCCGCACTGGTCTTGATCGCGGTGAGCGTGGGAGAAACCGTTGCCTCGCCGCCGTCGGCGGGGTTCCACGTCCCCGCAATGCCGACCTTGATCGCCCAGCTCGTGTTCCTTGCCTTCGTCGTTGGTCCTACCGAGGAACTGCTCTTCCGGGGCGTGGTTCAGACCGGGCTCCGCCAATCACTGGGGCAGTGGGGAATTGTGATCGGCGCGCTCCTGTTTGGCTTCTTTCACCTCATCAATCTCGTGTTCCAACCGCTCGGGACGACGGCGCTGCAGGTCTTGACCGCAACCGTGATCGGGCTCGTTTTCGGGGTGCTCTACGACCGCACGCGCAACCTCGTCGGCGCCAGCCTGGCGCACAGCGTCGCGGACTTCTCAGGCGCGGCGATCCCGTTGTTCGCGTATTTTCTTGCCAACCGGTGAGGCAAGCTCCCGCCGCGAGGTGCGAAGAGCACCCAGAGTAAATTTGCTTGATTTAATTGCGGCGAACTGATATATGCCGATACGAGCCGTGCGAGCCTTCGGCGGAATAACTCGGGAGTTACTTCGGCTGGCGGTGGTCGCCGCGGCCTATTGGCTGGCGGCCCGGTTGAGCCTGAATCTGGCGCTCGTCCACGGCCAGGTGACGCCGGTCTGGCCCCCGACAGGAATCGCCCTGGTGGCCTTCCTCCTGATCGGTCGGGGCGCATGGCCGGCCGTGGCGCTGGCCGCCTTTGCCGTAAACCTGCCGATTGGCCCGTCCCCGGTGGGGGCGGCCGTTATCGCCGCCGGCAATACGCTGGCGCCGCTCGTCGCCGTTGAGCTCTTGCGCCGGGTGGACTTCCACCGCGAGCTCGATCGGCTGCGGGACGCGGTCGCCCTGATCGTAATCGGAGCGCTGGGCAGTATGGCAATCAGTGCCACCATCGGAAGCTCGGTGCTCGTCCTCGCGGGGTCTGTTCCGAGGGCGAACTTCCTTTCGACCTGGGCTGTCTGGTGGACGGGCGACGCCATGGGCGTCCTGCTGGTTGCGCCCGTGCTGCTGAGTGTGCTGGCCCCCACCCTGCCCTCCCCCGCAAGCGGGGAAGCGGAACCGATGCGCATTCAGTGGCGTCGAGGACTGGAGTGGACTGGCTTGTTGGCCGCCACGGGCATCGTGACCTACGTCGTTTTTCAGAATCGGCTGGGGCTCCAGTACCTGGTGCTTCCGGTCATCATGGTGGCGGCCTGGCGCTTCGGTCTCCGCGGCGCGGCACCGGCTGCCTTGATCGCGTCGGGCGTCGCCATCTGGTCAGCCATTGAAGCGACCGGCCCCTTTTCTGGCGAGACGCTCTTCGAGAAGATGGTCACCCTCCAGGTCTTCAACGTAAGCGTCGCGCTAACGTCGTTCCTGATCGCAGCGTTCGTGGAGACGCGGGAGCGCCAGCAGGAGATGTCACGGCTTTACGCGTCCGCGCAGCTTGGCAGCGAGGCAAAGACACGTTTTCTGCACATGGCGGCGCACGAATTACGCACCCCGATCACGGTCGTGACGGGCTATCTCTCGATGCTGTCCGACGGCACCCTCGGCAACGTGCCCGAAGGCTGGAGAAATCCGCTCGAGATGCTCATCGGTAAGGCTCGCGAGCTCAATGGCATCGTGGCGGACCTGCTCGAGGCCTCGCGCATCGAGGCGAACGCCCTGCCACGAAGCCACGACCATATCGACCTTCGCACGGTTGTCGAGGATGCCACCGAACGGGCCCGCCCTGGAGCCGGCCTCCTCGGTGGAGAGATCGCGACGGACCTGCCGCCGGATCCAGTGCCGCTCGATGGAGATGCCAAGCAGCTGGGGCGCATCCTGGACAACCTGATCAATAACGGGCTGACCTATTCGACGCGGGCGCCCCGGTTAAGGGTTACGGTCTCGTCCGAGGGATCGCGTGCGCTGGTACGGGTCGCGGATAATGGCGCCGGAATCCCTCCGAGTGAGCGAGAACGCGTCTTCGAGCGGTTCCAGCGAACCAATGATCCGACCTTCCGTCACGTGTCCGGCACCGGGCTCGGCCTTTTCATCAGCCGGCAGCTGGCTGAAGGCCACGGCGGCAGCCTGGTGATCGAGAGCAGCACGCCCGACGATGGGTCAGTCTTCGCGCTCGCCATCCCGATCTCGTCGGCGGGATCGGATGGCGGCAACGATGAAGCCTCGACTCCGATTGAGCAACCGGCCGAGGCGGCGACGGTAGCCTAGCCTACTCGCCCTTCCAGTTGGGCTTGCGCTTCGCGAGGAACGCCTCGACGCCCTCCTTGAAGTCCTGCGACATGTAACAGGCAACGATCAGATCCGAGTCCGTGGCTTCGAGGATGAGCCGGTCGCGCATGCGGTGCAAGGCTTGTTTCGTCGCCCAGAGCGTGAGCGGGGCGTAGGAGGCAACCTCCTCGGCCAATTCCTGTGCCCGACGTGGGAGCGACTTCTCGTCCGGCGTCACCTCGTTCAACGCACCTGTCGCGAGCAACTCCGGCGCCTCCATCAGCCGGGCCCGCATGATGATGTCCGCGGTCCGGGCAAACCCCAGCAGGGCGACGACCCTGGCGTAGTTCGCCATCGACAGGCAGTTGCCGAGCGTTCGCGCGATCGGGAACCCGTAGCGGGCGGAGGGCGACGCGATGCGGAGGTCGCAGGCGGCCGCGATCGCGGCGCCGGCGCCCGTACAGGCCCCGGCGATAGCGGCGATCACCGGCACGCGGACGGATTCCAGCGTACTCATCATCCGGTTCCCGGCCGCCTCGTAGTCGAGCGCGTCCTTTTCGGTGGCAAAGGAGCGGAATTGCGAAATGTCGGTGCCCGCGACGAAGGCCTGTCCGCCGACGCCTGTCAGTACCACCGCCCGCACCTCGCGGTTGCGATTGACCTCCTCGCAGAGCTCGACCAGCTTGCCGTACATGTTCCAGGTCAGCGCGTTGCGCGCCTGCGGCCGGTTAAAGATGATCCACTGGACCGGCCCGCGGCGCTCGCTGATCAGCTCTTCGGAGGTGCCGCTCGCGGGCGCGGGCTCGCTCACGATGACACCGGCTGCGCCGGGCCGGCGGCGACCCGGCGTGCCAGCAGCGCCTCGATCTCGGCTGGCTTGTATCCAAGCTCCGCGAGCAGCGCTAACGAGTCCTCGCCCAGCAGGGGCCCGGCCTTCTCCCGACGCACCGGGGTTTGCGAAAAGCGCATCGGCGAGCCGAGTTGGCGGACAGGCCCGAGCTTCGGGTGTGGTGCATCCCAGAAGTATTTCCGGGACTTGAGGTGCGGGTCGTTGAAAACCTCACCGAAGTCTTGGATCGGCGCGGAGGGGACGCCGGCGTCCTCGAGCACGCGGAGCCAGTAGACAGTGGGCTTCTTCACGATCACGTCCTCGATCACCGGGATCAAGGTGTCGCGGTGACGATAGCGAAGGCTGGTATCGGCATAGCGCGAATCGTCGAGCAAACGCTCGAGGCCGAGTGCCCGGCAGAAGGCGTTCCAGTTGGGCGGTGTCGTGGCACCGATCGTCAGCCAGCCATCCGCCGACCGAAAGGCCTGATACGGGGCGTTGCTCTGGTGCGCCGAGCCCATCGGGCGCGGGATCTCGCCGGTCGCGAAAAATTTGCCGGCCTCCCAGATGGCGAGCGAGACACCGGCCTCCAGCAGGCTGACATCGATGAACTGACCGAGGCCGGTCTCCCTTCGCGCGTAGAGGGCGGAGACCGCGGCGAGCGCGCCGTAGAGCGCACACACCAGATCGGTCACGGGGACTCCGACCTTGACCGGATCGCTGCCCGGCGTTCCGGTGATGCTCATCAAGCCGGAGCGCGCTTGCGCCATGATGTCGAGACCTGGCTGAGCGCTGAGCGGGCCGTCCTGTCCCCATCCCGACGCGGCGACGTAGATGAGGGCTGGATTAAGCCGGCGGAGCCCGTCGTAGTCGAGCTCGAGATCGGCCATTGTCCCGGGTCGCAGGTTCTCCACCACCACGTCGGCGGTGCGGACCAGTTTGCGGAAGATCTCCTTCCCGTCGGCGGATTTGAGATTCAACGCGATCGAGCGCTTGTTGCGATTGAGGCGCACGAAGGCCGAGCCCTCGCCGTCGAGCAAGGGCGCCATGGTGCGAACCTGGTCGCCCACCTCCGGCGGCTCGACCTTGATCACCTCGGCGCCCAGGTCGGCGAGCTGCATGCCGCAGAAGGGACCGGCCATGTAGTTGCCGACCTCCAGGACTCGGATCCCGGCGAGCGGAGCGCGCGGTGCGCCATTCATTGGCCTGACGCCTCGCGCATCGCGTCATCTTAGCCAAGCACGTCGCGGAGCTGATCGGACCCAGCTCCGGGATCCTCGACATCAACCCGCACCTCCCGGTCGGTGGCCAGCGAACTGGGGAAGGCCTCGCGAAGATCTATCCTGCTCAACGATGATGAGGTGGTGGACCTCTACGTAGGGCGCCTCTCCTGAGTCCGCTGATCTTCCTCGTTTGGGTGGCGGTCGGCGTCGCCGTGGGCACCTACGGCACTCTCGTCGGCGCCGGCGGCGGCTTCGCCCTGGTCCCCATTCTCTTGCTGGTCTATCCGCGGCAATCGCCCGCCCAGCTCACGGCGGTGTCGCTGGCGGTCGTGTTCGCGAACGTGTTCTCCGGCTCGATCGGTTACTCCCGGCTGAAACGTATCGACTATCGCACCGGCCTGCTGCTGGCGCCCGCGACCATCCCCGGGGCTGTGATCGGGGCGCTCGTCGTCGGCGCCATCCCGAGAGCCGCGTTCGATGCCGTGATGGGCAGCGCGCTCATCCTCGTTTCCGGATTCCTCCTGCTCAAGCCTCAGGGCGCCATCCCGCTCGGTCTCGGCGGTCGATGGGTGTTGTCTCGAACCCTGGTCGACTCGGACGGCAATCGTTACCAGTACCGGTTCAACCTGGCGCTGGCCATCGTCGCCAGCTTCGGGATCGGATTCGTGTCCAGCCTGCTCGGCATCGGCGGGGGCATCGTCCAGGTGCCGATCCTGACCACCTTCTTTGCATTTCCCGCGCACATCGCATCGGCGACCTCGCAATTCGTCCAGATCTTCACGAGCGGGTTCGGCGCCCTGACCCACGTTGTCCACGGGGACTACGCCTCATTCGTGAGCGTTACGCTGGCGCTGGCGGTCGGCGTTATCATCGGTGCGCAGTTCGGGGCGATGGTATCCCGCCGCGTGGCTGGCAGCGCGATCATCCGGCTCCTCGCCGTGGCCCTGGGCCTGGTCGGGATCCGCCTCCTGCTCTTTCGGTCCTAAACGGAGGAATCTCCCTCCCGCTTGCGGGGGAGGGCACGGCAGGGGTGCAGCTGCATTTACCCTCCCCCGCTTGCGGGGGAGGGCAGGGTGGGGGCCGCTAGACGCCGAGTTGGAACGCGAGATCGACGAAGTCATCGGCCACGATATCGACCGAGATCTCGAGCGCCTCCGTTTTGCCGGTGCCCCATTCCTGCGGACGACGCACGAAGGCGGTTCGCATCCCCTGGCCCGCGGCGGCGGCCAGGTCGTAGCTGTGCGAGGCAACCATCATCGACTGTTCGGGTCGAACGGCAAGCAGGTCGGGGACCAATCGGTAGACGCGAGGGTCTGGCTTATAGGTCCGCACCAGGTCGACCGATAGGACGCAGTCGAAGGGGAGGTGAGCCGCTCGATTGAGGTCGACCAGGTGGGCCATGCCACCGTTCGAAAGCGTGGTCAACACGTAGTGTGAGCGCAAGCGGGACATACCGCTGATCGAATCCGGCCACGGCGGCAGGTGGTGCCAGGCGAAAACCAGGCGGTCGAGATCCGCTTCGGTCAACGACTGGAGCGACAGCTCGCTTACGACATCACCCAACGAGGCGCGATGCACCCCGTCGAGCACTTGCCATGGCATCTCGCCGCTACGGATGCGGTTGAGATAGGGCAGATACTTTCCTCGCCATCGGTCGGCAAACGCCGGCGCGTCGACGGCGATATGGCGATCCTTCGCAATGGCGGTCATTTCTGCCGCGACCCCACCGCGCCAGTCGACGACGGTTCCAAAGACATCGAAGGCGAGCACCTTGAGATCGGAACGAGCCTCGCGGTTCAGGTTGGTTAGCCCTGCGCGAGCAGCAGGTCGGAGCGATCGATTGCCTCGTCCGGGTGTCGCAGGATATCCAGCAGCCGCGGGTCCATCGGCACGAGGACGCCCTCGACATCGGGATGGGCTTCCTCCAACGTTCTTGCCCAGGCCTCTCGATCCGCGGGGACCTCGACGCGGCGCCAACGCGCGTGGTCAGTGATCACGCGCTGGCGCGACAACTGCTGCAGCGTCTCCATCTTGTGGTCCAGGTCGACATTCGGCCGCGGTGTCGATTTACGAATTAGCCCAAGCCGTATTTGGCTGGTGACCGCGGCGATCGCTGCCAGCGTGAGCATGGGGTCGAGGCCGTCGCCGTCCTCCATCCAGACGCTGTCCGCGCCGGCGGCCTCCATCGCCCGAGCGTCCGCGAGGAACTCCCCCGGGTCCGCGAACCGGGGCGGGAAGAGGACCCCAACCTTCATCTAGGCCTGGGCGCTGAAGATGATGACCGCGCGCAATGCCAGCACGCCGACCAGCACCAGCACCGGCATTACGACTGGCGGCACCTGGCGCCTCATCGCGGGTCGCCATTCGGCGACCAACGGGACGAGCGTACCGATCAGGACCACCAGCCAGAGGATGATCCAGCCGCCGCCGAGGACCTTCGACACGACCCCGCCCAGCGTGATCAGAAACAGGGCGATCAAGATCAGCTCGAGGATGATGAAGTACCGATCGGCCTCCATCAGCTTGCCGTCGCTGACAGCCGCGTCGCGCCGACCGCGGCTCAACAGCAGGACGGTGGCGGCCGCGCCACTCAGCCCTGACGCGAGGAACAACCCGCCCAGCGTCCACGTATCGCTCCATACCGGTTGGTTGCTGACGGCGAGGAGAACGCCGGTGTAGGCCGCGACGAAGAATCCAAAGATCGCGCCGATTAGCATGAACGCCTTCCCCACGGCGCTGGTTAGGATCCGCCCCGCGCCGGCGAGCCCGCGCCAGCGCAGGTACCCGCCCTCGTCCACGGCAGCCAGGAACATCACGAACGAGAAGAGCCCGAAAATGGTGAGCCCCCACGACCCCAACGAGATCGGCGAGTACGCCTTGAATGCCGGGGTGCCCGTCTTGACGTCAACCAGCATGTGCCAGAAGCGGAGGGGCTGGCCCAGGTCAAGCGTGAGGAGGATCGGGCAGAGCAGCAGCAGCGGGAAGCTGATGATGAAGGCGAGTCGCGATGCAGCCTTGTCTGCCGGATTGCCCCATAGCCGCAGCATCGTGCCGATGACAAAGGCGCCGCCCGCGAGCCCGGCAAAGAAGAAGTACGCAAGGATGTACCACTCCCAGTGCGGCGGGACGACGAAGTGCTCGCCGGGCACTTAGCCCCCACCCTGCCCTCCCCCGCGAGCGGGGGAGGATGATGAGCCTGGCCCTCCCCCAGAGGGGGAGGGTGATGAGCCTGCCCCTCCCGCAGAGGGGGAGGAAGATGAGCTCTCGCCGCGGCGGCGGAAGGCGATCAGACCCGCGACCGCCGCCACGATTGCGGTGACGCCCGCGGTCAGGTAGCCCGGGATGTTGTTGCGGCTCGGCAGGACGGCGCTCTCGGCGCTCGGCAGGTTGTAGGCCTCGGGCTTATCGGTGATCAGGAACAGCGCGTGAAGGCCGCCGTACTCCTCGTTGCCGTAGATGCGCGCCTGGCTCACGCCCTGCTGCTGCAGCGTGGCGAGCCGGACGGCGGCCGTTTGCCGCATCTCATCGAGCGGGCCGAACTTGATCGACTGCGTCGGACAGGCGGTGGCGCAGGCCGGCTTCAAGTTGTTCTGCAGCCGGTCGTAGCAGAAGGTGCACTTTTGTGCCGTTCCACTGTCGCTGTTGAAGCCGATGACGCCGTAGGGGCACGCCGCGATGCAGTCGCGGCAGCCGTTGCAAACGTCCTGCTGGATAAAGACGGTGTCGAACTCGGTGCGGACGATGGCATTGGTGGGGCAGACTTCCAGGCAGCTGGCGTTGGCGCAGTGCTTGCAAACGTCCGACATCATCGACCAGGCGATCGGCTTGTCCTGGCTCGTGCCCGCTTGCTCAACGAATCGAACGTGCCGCCAGTTGGCGTGGTCGAGCTGGCCGGTATTGTCGTAGCTGCCGCGGAACTCGAGCGGGTTGTTGGGAAGAGCGTTCCATTCTTTGCAGGCGACCTCGCAGGCCTTACACCCGATGCAGAGCGTCGTATCCGTGAAGAATCCGACCGGTGTGGCCATGCTCAGTTCCCCATCAGATTGGGCGTGATTTTCGTCAATCCCTGGTCGCGGGCAAACAGATCGAGCGGCAATGCGGCGATTTCATCGACGACTGGCACGGCGCTGGTGTCGCGCCGGAGGTCGAAGGTCAGCAGATACTTCCGGCAGGAATGGCAGCCATCGACGCGGACGTGCGGAAATCGTTCCTGTTCCTGGTAGATCGGGAGCTTGGCACCGGTTGACTCGCCGCAGCCTGCACAGGTCATGCGGGCAAAGACCCAGTTGTAGGCGCAACGGGAGCAGACCAAATACCGTGGGCCGCTGACGAGCGCCTCGACCGAAACCGCGAAGTAGGAAAGCTGCGGAAGCCCGCCGCACGCCGGACACTCGTACATCACCCTCCCCCGTTGCGGCGCCATTATTTCCCTCCCCACCTGCGGCGGCATCATTTCCCTCCCCCTATGGGGGAGGGCAGGGTGGGGGCCAGGGGTCAGCTGAGCTTCGAGCAGGGGAGAGGCGGAGGCGCGGGCTAAATAGGTTTCGACCGGAGTCAATAGCTGCCCGTCAAGCCAGCGCTGCAACAGATTCACGAGGTCGGCGCTGCAAAAGACACTAATGACGCCGTCGCGCAATCGCACGGGACCAGACGAAACGGTCGCATCGACAACCAATGGCAAGACCCGCGTCGCCGCGAATTCCGCGATGCCCCCACCCTGCCCTCCCCCAGCGTGGGAGGGAAAAATCTCGCGGGCTTGTTCGAACACCCTCTCCTGGACCACGCTCAGGGCCTGGTACAGACGCAGCATCTCGGCGGCGTGTGGATAGCGCACTGCCAGTTCGGCGGCGCGCTCGCGACGCATCGGCCAGGGGTTGGCCGATTGACCCACCGCGGCTTCCAGGACCTGCATCAGATCTTCTCCAGGTTCACAAGGAATGCCTTGAATTCCGGCGTATAGGCGTTGGCGTCGCCGACAAACGGCGTCAGCGCATTGGCCAGCCAGTTTGCCCCCTTGCCCGGGTCCGCATCGGCCGAGACGCCGACGAAGCCCCAGTGAATCGGGATGCCGATCTGGAAGATCTGCTTGCCGTCGATCGTGCTTGGTCCGAGGCGCTTTGTCACCAGCGCGAGTACCTCGATCCTTCCGCGCTTCGAGCGCACGCGGACGCGATCACCGCTTTTGATGCCCTTCTGGTTGGCCAGCTCCTCCGGAATCTCGACAAACGGCGATGGCTGCAAGCCGGCCAGCAGCGGCACGTGCTGCGTGACGTAGTGCTCGTGCTCGGTGAGCCGGTAGCTGGTCGCGACGTACGGATAATCGGCGGCGGTGCCGAAGCTGTCCTTGACGTTGGCGAAGTTCCCGCTGCCTCCGCTATAGATGAAGGCCACCGGCGACGCGGACTGGTTCGGATGTAGCGGGTTGGCGACCGGCGACTCCATCGGCTCGTAGTGCTCGGGCAAGGGGCCGTCGACCATGGAATTCGAGAAAAGGCGACCGGTGCCTTCGCCGGTCATGATGAAGGGCAGCCAGGCGTTCGGATCCTGGGTGTACGGCTTCATCGTTGCCGGATAGTCGGGGACGTCGCCCACCCACTTCGCCTGGGCCGCGTCCCACTTGATGGCCGCACGCGTGGGGTCCCAGGGATTGCCGGCCAGGTCGGCGGAAGCGCGGTTGTACATGACGCGTCGGTTCAGCGGCCAGGACCATGCCCAGTTCGGGAAGAATCCCATCCCGGTCGGATCGTTCTTGGCGATGTCCTGCACACCGGCGGACCGTTTCATCAGGTTGCCGGTCGCCGGGTAGCTGCCGGTGTAGATCCAGTCGCCGGCCGTGGTGGTGCCGTCGTCCTTGAGGTTGGCGAACGAGCTCATCCGTTTATTCGTTGTCAGGTCGAAACCGTTGACTTCCTGGGCGATCTCGTCCAGGGTCGGCTGCTTTGGATTGGCGTAATTCATGGTCAGGGCCATCACCGGGTCGGGGAACTTGCCGCCCTGCTGCTGGTAGAGGGCCTTGACCCGCGTGAAAAGGTCCGCCAGGACCCAGTGGTCATGCCGAGCGTTACCTTGCGGCGGGATTACCTGCTCCTTCCACTGCGACCAGCGGCCGCTGTTGACAAATGAGCCGTCCTTTTCGATCCAGTGCGTCGTCGGGACCATGAAGACTTCCGTCTGGATCGATTTCGGGTCCGCGCCCGGACGGCGCCAGAACTCCGAGCTGGTCGTCGGCAGCGGGTCCATCACGACGAGCCACTTGAGGTTCGCCAGCGCCTGCATCACCCGGTTGGAGTCCGGGCCGATACTGGTCGCCGTCATCCCGGACAGGATCAGCCCGTGCATCTTGCCCTTGAGCGACTGGTCATAGATCGACATCCAGGAGGAGTTCTGCCCCGGCTTGGGGATGAAGTTGAAGGCGAAGTCGTTGGTCTTGGTCGCGGCGTCGCCGTACCAGGCCTTTAGCAGGCTGACCGTGAACTTTTTGTAGTTGGTGCCGAAGAAGTTCCACGAATGCGGGTCCAGCTTCTTGGGCGCTTGGGCCGCGACATACTCATCGATCGTCTTGCGCTGGGGTGCTGGGATTTGCATGTAGCCGGGGAGAATCTCCCAGGAAATGGCGTGGTCGGTATTGCCCTGGATGTTGGCGTGACCGCGCTCGGCGTTCATGCCCCCGCCTGGGCGGCCCATGTTCCCTAAGAGCAACTGCAGGACGGCGCCCGAGCGAATCAGCTCGCCACCGGTGGTGTGATGGGTCAGGCCGACCGCATAGACAATCGTCATCACCTTGTCGGGCGTGCCCATCTGACCGACCAGCTGGGCGATGCGCACGAACTGATCCTGGGGAATGCCCGTGATGCGTGACACCATCTCCGGGGTGTAGCGCGAGTAGTGCTGCTTCAATAGCTGGAAGACGGTCTGCGGGTCCTGCAGGGTCATGTCCCGCTTGGCGATGGTCGCGATCGCCCCGCCTGCGGGCGGATGGGCCGCGTTGTAGGCGTCGCTGGCGGCGGTATCGATCTGGTAGCCCCAGGTCGAGATGTCGTACTTGCGCGTCTTGGGGTCGTAGCCCGTAAACAGGCCGTCCTGGAAACCGAACTGACTCTTCACCAGGAAGGAGGCGTTGGTGTAGTTGAGGACGTACTCCTTGTGATAGAGGTTGTTCTGCAGGACGTAATTGATCAGCCCGCCGAAGTAGGCGACGTCAGTGCCGGTTCGGATGCGGGCATAGATATCGGCCGTCGCCGACGTCCGGGTGAATCGCGGGTCGGCATGGATGATCTTGGCACCCCCGCCTGAGCCCGGCCCGCGCTTGGGGTCGTTCTTAGCGGCGAGGAACCACTGGAAGCCGACCGGGTGCGCCTCGGCCGGGTTGGCGCCGTTGATCAAGATGAGGTCGGTGTTCTTGATGTCGCGCCAGTGGTTGGTCATAGCCCCTCTCCCGAATGTGGCGGCCAAACTGACCACCGTGGGGCCGTGTCAAACTCTTGCCTGCTGTTCCAGATGTACCAGGCCGAGGCCGCGCATCACCTTGGTGGTGAAGTAGCCTTCTTCGCTGCTGAAGGCGGCGCCACCGGCGAAGGCAATCCCCTCCGTGCGGTTGACCGTATTCCCGGATGCATCCTGCGCCACGAAGGTGGCGTCGCGCGCGTCTTTGACGCGCTGCGCCAGTTTGGTCATCATGTCGTCCCAGCTGATCTGCTGCCATTTGTCGGAGCCCGGCGCGCGATACATCGGGTTGTCGACGCGACGGGCGCTGGTGGCGAGCTGCATCGCGGTGGCGCCCTTGGGACACAGCCGTCCTTCGTTGACGGGGCTGTCCGGGTTGCCCTCGATCTGCAGGAGCTTGCGGCCGCCGTTTCCGTCATCGGCCGTGAAGGCCACCAACGAGCAGCCAACCGCGCAGTAGGGGCACACCGAATGGGACTCGGTCGCGCCGGCAATATGGAAGCTCTGCTTGAGATTGGCGGCTTGCGCCAGATCGAAGCCGAGGGCGCTGAGGCCGGCCGCACCGGTCCCAGCGGCGCTGATTTTCAGAAAGTCGCGGCGCGTAACCTGTGGCACTCAAATCCCCCGATGGAGCGCGGTGGCAGGCGACTAAGCCAAAGCCTAACGATCGGCCATGGCTGCTGTCAACCAGATTTGTCCTTCACCCTCCGGCTCCCCCGCTCTCGGGGAAGGGCGGGGCCCGCCGGCCCACGCGAGCCGCGCGGTACGTGCGATGCGAGCGTTTGAGGCGTGGGTGTGGGCACCTCTATTGGACGTGGGCCGCCAGTTCCTGATAGCGAGGAACGAGCTCATCCCACCGCGCCTCGGTGTCACCGCGCTCACGCCCGGCGAGGTAGGCGGCGAGATTTTCGGCATGGATCTGCCAGCCGGCCCCGTAGAAGGCGATCTTGTCGAGGGGCAGGCCCAGGAGCTCGATGACCAGGACGGTTTGGTCGCCGTCAGCGGTCAGCGTGGCCTCAATGGCCTCGTCGAATGGTTGCGCGCCGCGACCCTTCCGCCAGGACTCGTCCGTCTCCCTGGTGGTTACCAGCAGCCGCCGTGGGGGCTCGCACTCTTCCACGTGCCCGGTGCCTTCCCAATCATCGGATTCGAGGTACACGCGGAACTCTCCGCCGGTGCGGAGGTCGCCTTCGACCTTGCCATACCAGCCGGCCAGGCGGCCGGGATCAGTGAGTGCCGACCAGAGGTCGTCGATATCGGTGTTGTAGCGGTCTTCGATGCGCACGACGCCTTTGCCATCAGCCGATCGCAGACTACCGAGGATGCGGTCGCCTCCACGTGCGTTGCTGGTCATGCCTCCACGTGCGTTGCTGGTCATCTGGTGCTCCTTCGTTCGCGTTTCCACTGGCCACTTCGGTGTTACGTAACTGTCAAGGTACATAAGCCAGTGCAATTACGCCGGCTCATCCTCCCGTACTTGAGGGAGGGCAGTCGTCGGATTCACCCTCCCGGCGCGCGGGGAAGGCCAGGGCGGGCGTGGTACGGTGGGCCTCGATATGAACGACTGGTTCGATGCCCTGGCCCGCCGCTTTGCCGAGACAGCCCAGGAGCGGGGCGCCCACATCGCATCGCCCGAACTTGATCCGCAGGTTGCCGACGAGGTCCTCGAGCTCGCACGGGTGGCGGCTCACACCAAGGAGCGTCGCTTTGCGCCGCTTACCTGCTTCATGGCCGGGGTCGCGGTGGAGCGCCTTCGTCAAGCTAGGTCACTCTCTCCGGCAGATGAAGCGGCCTACGTTCTCGCCGTCCGCCAGGGCCTCGAGGCGCAACCCTGAGCGATCTCCCAGACCAGCTCGCGCGCTGGCGATCGGCGGGCCTGATCGACGCGATGCAGGCGCAGGCGATCGCTGACTTCGAGGTCACGAGGGGAAATGTTCCCTCTCCCTCTGGGGGAGGGCAGGGTGGAGGCAGTGACGGATCGATCACCGCCACCGAAGTCATCACCTATGCGGGCGCACTCGTCACGCTTGCTGGCCTGGGAACCCTGCTCGGGACGCAATACCGGCAGCTTGGTGTGATCGGCCGCACCGGCATTCCGGGACTGGTGGCCATCGCCGCCCTGGTCGCGGCCCGTCTCCTCCCAGGACAGCGGGCGAGGGGCCGCCGCGCCCAGACCAGTCTGGTCACGCTCGGCATCGCTGCGATCGCCTTGTTCATCGGCCAGTTACAGGCCGAGCTCGAGGGCGGACCTGACGCGAGCATCCCGCCCGACACCGGCTACCGGATCATCCTGCTCGCGGCGCTGGCGAGCGTGATCCTGGCAGGTGTAGCGGTCTACCGCCTGCGCGCCGGGCTGCTCGCGGCCGAGCTAAGCGTCGCGCTCATCGTCACCGGGATCAGCTTCATTGCCTGGGCCCACCTGCAGGACGCCTGGCCACGCGAGCTGGTCTTTGTGGGCGTCGCGATCGTTCTGCTGGCGGGCGCGGAGTATGGCCGTCGATTGAAGACTCTGTGGGGCACCGAAATCCTGGGGTTCTTCGGCCTAACGATTCCGATCCTGGTGGCCTTCATCGTCGCGGGCGATGGCAACCTGCCGATGGAGTTGTTGGCTGGACTGCTTGCGATCGGTGCGTTTGCGGCCGCGGTCTATCGGGGCAGCGCCGGCTATGCGCTGGCCGGTGGCGTGGGCCTGTTTGCGTTCGTCCTCGACATCGAGTTCCGATATTTCCGCAGCAGCCTCGGCTTCGCGGTCAGCCTCGTGATCGCAGGGTTGGCGCTGCTTGGAATCGCGCTGTTGCTCACTCGCCTGCTGCCAAGGTTTAACTTTGAAGCGATGAGTCCTGACCAGCAACCGCCGCGAAAGCCCGCGCCGCAGATCCCAGCCGATATGAACGCGTTCAACCGGAAGGTGATCGAAGACTTCCGAGCCAACCGCGGACAACTCACCGGCCCATTGGCGGGCCGGACCCTGATGCTGTTGACCACCACGGGCGCAAAGTCGGGGAAGGAGCGGACGGCCGTGCTCGGCTTCGGCAAGGACGGTGATCGCTACGTCGTAATCGCTTCCGGCAATGGCGCGCCGTCGCACCCGGCCTGGTACGTGAATCTGCAGGCGCGTCCGATTGCGACGGTCGAGGTGGGACCCGACAAGTTCAAAGCTCGCGCGCGCACCGCCCGCCCCGAGGAACGGGAGCAACTCAAGCGCCTGGTGCCCTACATCGAGCAGCAGCAAACGCTGACCACGCGCGAGATCCCGATCGTCGTTCTCGAGCGCTAGCGACTACGCCCTTGCTGCCTGCCGGCGAGGCGGGAAGATCAGTGCGGCTGCATAGGCAAGGAGGCACAGCGGAAGCTCGAGCTGGATTCCCCAGAAGCCGACCTGTTCAGGAATGACCCACGCCAGCAGGATGTAAATCCCGATCGCGACGCCCTGCGCCGCCAGTTGAAGACGTGGATTGCGATCACGCGTCACCGCGAAGGCCGTAACGACCAGCGGCAAGACGGCTGTAAAGCGACCGATCGAGAAACCGGAGAGAAAGGAAAACGTAAAGCCACCTACAGTCGCAACAGCGAAGACCGCTAAGGCGAGGCGATAGGCGCGCTCGATCATGACGATGCCGGCCAGTGTGCCGGCGAGGAAAAGGGCAAGCGATCCCCAGGCGATAACGCCCAGAACGAAGGCATCGGTCGGCGCGATCTGGCCTATCGCCCTACGTTACTGCAAGATCACGGTGTCTTCGAGTTCGGTGAGGACTCAGCCGCTGAGCATCTCGCGCAGCTGGACCGGCGTGATATTGGAGCCGCTGAGTATCAGCGCCACGCGTTTGCCTTTCAGTCGCTCCTTGAGCCGAAGCGCGGCTGCAAGCGCCGACGCGCCAGCCGGCTCCGCCAGGTTTCGCGTCGTTTCGATCATCAGCCGGACCGCGGGACGGATTTCGGCATCCGGCACCAGGACGAAGTCGTCGAGCTTCTCCCAGAGGATGCGCTGCGGCAATTCGAAGGCCGTGCGCGTCGCGAGCCCCTCGGCGATCGTTCCCATCCGGTCTTCCAGTAGTCGGCGAGCTTTCCACGACTTATAGGCGGCCGGCGCCTCGGCCGACTGTACGCCGATCACCTGGATTTCCGGATTGATCGCCTTGGCGACGATGCACGTCCCGGCGGCACCACTGCCGCCGCCGATCGGCACGATGATCACCTCGATCTCGGGCTGCTTCTCGAGGATCTCGAGTGCCTGCGTCCCGACCCCGGCGATCAGGTGTGGCTCGTTGCCTGAGTGGATGTAGCGGTAGCCATTTTCCTCGGCGAGTCGAGCGGCGTGTACCCGAGCGTCATCGAAGTCGACGCCGTGCGTCAGGATCTCGGCGCCGAGCCCGCGGATGGAGCTCACCTTGACCGCGTTCGCCCCCTCAGGCACACAGATGATGGCGCCTACCCCAAACAATCGGGCCGCGTAGGCGATCGACTGCCCATGGTTGCCGGTGGACGCGGTGATCACGCCGCGACGCCGTTCGTCGTCAGAAAGCTGCGACATGAGGTTGACCCCGCCGCGGATCTTGAAGGCGCAAATCGGCTGGTGGTTCTCGTGTTTCACCCAGGTTTCGGTCCCAACCACCTGATCGAGTGCCGGATATCGATTTAGCGCCGTGGGTTGCAGGTACGGGCTAATGCGCTCGCGCGCGGCGCGCACGTCGTTGAACGTAGGAACGACGGTCGCCGCTGCCGCCTCGGCCATTAACCGAAGGATACCTACTGGAAGATCACCGCCATGTTGTTGAAGTCGGCGAAGTTCTCCTCGAAAAGGGCCTTGTCGACCCAGTACTGCGTGGCATTAAGCACGTCATTGACGCGCACCTGCGTAGGGGAGACTCCGCTCAGGGTCACGGAATGTTCGGCGTAGGAGTAGCGGACCTGCGTGCCATCCCATGCCGTCCAGGTGCCGAGAGGGACCCGCGCGAAGCGCGTTTCGATCCAGACCTGAACCGGATGGCCCGCGGCAAGCTCGCTGTAGATTCGGCTCGGGGCGAAGTCCTCACCGCCAATGGCGTTGGGGAGACCGTATCGGTGCGCCAGATCGAGGATGACCGGCCAATATATGCCGAAGCCGGTCGGTGCCCAGTCGCTGCCGTTGACGTAGCCGACGAAATTCGTGTAGGGATTGCCCCAGCGGAGCACGGTGTGGTTCGCGCCCATCACGGGTAGCCGGGTGTCGGCGTTCTCCAAAGCGAACAGCGTCGGCTGGCTGACGAAAATTCCGTAGTAAGCGAGACCTTGCTGCAACGCGGCCTTCTCACAGTCGAGCACCATGCTCTGCTGGTAGACCGGCACTGGAATCGTGACCGTCGCCGGTGTGGGTGCCGGTGTCAGAGTTGGAGCTGGAGTGAGGGTCGATGTTGGAGTTGGAAGTGTCGGCGTTGGGGTCGAGCTGCCCCCCGAGCCTCTGAGCATCGCCGACGCGGCGGTGCTGGTCAGCACCGCGCCGGCGAGCGCGACGCCGCCGGCGGTTAGAAATTGTCGTCTCGTCGCAACTGCGGATCGCACGTGATCCATCGTCGTCGCATCGACCTTTCGAAACGATGACGCTCACCGTCACTGATTCGCAAGGTTTAGAGGCCCACGATGAACCCACATCCATCAACCACCAGAGGTGAATCCCAATGGTCGCTCATCAATATTTCGACAGTCCGTTTCAACCGTCAGCTCCGGCGGCACCGCCCGCCGCACCACCATCGCCACCGCCCAAACGGTTTCGTAAGGGGCTGCTCGCCGCGGTCGCCGCCCTCACGGTGGTGGGTGGCGCGGGGTCGGGCGCGATCGCCGCCGCGCTCGTTGCCCATGCGGCTCCGGCCGCTGCAGCGACGCCGGCTGCAGCGACAACGGCCCGGAGTACATCGCTTTCGGCGACCGCGGAGTCTATTTACGCGCAGGTATCGCCCGGCGTTGTCACGATTACGTCGGTCGTGGGCAATGGGCAGGCCATTGGTTCGGGGATCGTTCTCGACACCAAGGGCGACATCCTGACCAACGCCCACGCAATCGCCGGCGCCCGGCAAATGCAGGTCACGCTCAGCACCGGACAAACTGTCACGGCGACCCTGGTGGGGTCGAACTCGGCCGCGGATTTGGCCGTGATTCGGATCTCCGTTCCCGCCTCGAGTCTGCATCCCGTGACCCTGGGCAACTCTGGTGGCGTCCAGGTCGGCGACACCGTCTATGCGATCGGTTCGCCGTTCGGTTTGTCCGGGACCCTGACCGAGGGCATCGTCTCGAACCTGAACCAGGGCGGAGCGGTCTCGACGGGTGCCAATCTTTCCGGCCTCATCCAGACGGATGCCGCGATCAATCCTGGCAACTCGGGTGGTCCGCTGGTCAATACCGCTGGAGAGGTGATCGGCGTCAACAATTCGATCGAGAGTCCGGTTAATGGCAACGTGGGCGTTGGCTTCGCGATCCCGATCAACCAGGTCAAGCAGCTCCTGCCGGCGCTGGAAGGAGGGTCCAACCTGTGAAACGGCAGATCCTCCTCGTCCGCGATCGGTTGGAAAATGCCGCCCCGTCAATCGCCCGCGAGTTACGCGATGCGGGCATGAACATCCGCACCGTCTCGGCTATCGAGCTGGCCGAGGCGGCGCCCGCTGACGTGGTGATGCTGGCGATTCCGGCGGTTGATCCGATCGCGACCTGCTGGTCGCTCCATGGATTGGGCCACCGGTGGGTGGTGGCGATCAGCGCGTCACCGAGTAGCCAGGAGTGCATCAGGCTCCTGAACGCCGGTGCCGATTACTACCTGGATGCCTGGCTTCCAGCGGCCGAATTAGTGGCGCGGGTGCGCGTGGTGCTGCGCTTCTCCGGCTGGCTCGATGAATCCTACGACCAGGGCCTCATCGACCCCTCCCCCGCTTGCGGGGGAGGGCAGGGTGGGGGCCCCTTAGATAAGGATGCGGTCATCAATTCGTCATGAATCTGAAAGGCGGCCATCGACATGCTCGACCTGGTGGCAATCGGCCCTCGCATTGCTGCCAGGGAGGTGATCAAGCGATGAACGACCCTGGATGGTTTCGTGGTCCGATGGCGAAGATGGTGATGGCGCTGAGTGTGGGCCTCGCGGGCGGGTTTGGCACGTTCGTCGTCGCGCACGCGGCGACGTCACCGGCGCCGACCGTGTCTCCCGATGTCGGCCCGTCGTCGTCACCCTCGACCAACGCATCACCGTCCACAACCGCGCCGACCACACCGAGCCCGGGCAGTGGCTCGGGAAACATGAACTGCCCGAATATGTAGGCGACCGACCTTAGATGCGTTGGTGGCGGCGCGACTCAGGGTCCAAATCTAGGTAATGAGCCCGCCGCCACCAGCCCAACTTGATGCCAATACGCGCGCAGAACACCGAAGTGTGACAAGATACCGTAAGTGACACGGGCAGCCTGGGTGCATCGCTTTACAGACGCCGAGCTGCGCAGCCGTCTGAAAGGTGCCGAACTCCAGCTGCTTCGACTGATCGAACGGGATCTGCCCAATAAGGGCATTGCCAGTTACCTGGGCGTGAGCGACGGCGAGGTCACCACCCGAATGGCGAGCTTGCATAAGACGCTGGGCCTTACCCCATCTGACCGTCCGACCTGGCTGCAGCGCCAGATGGCACAGACCCCCCAGTAAGGCGGCGACGCCTTGATCTCGTCGAACTGCTCCTGACCTAACCGTCCCTCGCCTTCCATCGACACCATCCTTCCTCTACGGGCCGAGGGCGTTTGCAATTGCGATCGGCGGGCCGGCCGCCCGAGGGCCACAATTGAAAGAGTTCAAAAAGGCGGCGTCATTCTTGTCAGCGATCGGTAGATGGAGGGACGCAATATGAATCCCGATGACTTTCCGGCGCCCAGAGACGGCTTCGTCATTACCCACTTCCTGGTGGTTTCGGACCAGGATCGCTCCCGTGAGTTCTACAAGAAAATCTTCGACGGCGAGGTGCTGATCGAGCGCGATCCGGTGATCATGAAGGTCGCCAACACGTGGCTGATCCTCAACGATGGTGGTGGGCCGACAGACGACAAGCCGACGGTCACGCTGACGACGCCGCCCGACTCGAACCGCACTAGTGCCTTCCTCAACGTCCGGGTGGCTGATATCAAGAAGATCTACGAGGAATGGACGGCCAAGGGCGCGACGTTCCTCACCGAGCCGAAAGTGCATAGCGCCGAGATTCGCGCCTACGTCCGCGATCCGGATGGTCACCTGATCGAGGTCGGTCAGTCGACCCGCCGTCCTGCCTGACTAGTTGACGATGAGGGTGCCGCGCATCCCGATCTGTTTGTGGCCGGGGATGGCGCAGAAGAACTCGTAACTCCCGGCCGGCGCATTGAAGCTCACCTGACTGTGGCCTTTCACCGGGACCCGGATATCCACGCCGAGCGCCGGCACCGTGAAGGTGTGCCAGAAGAGATCGTTGTTCGTGAAGTCGACCGTGACCGTGCCGTGATTTGCGGTGAGTGTGGTCGCCGAGTAGCGGGCGTTCGTGGCGGAGAGGACGATCGCCTTGCCTGACGGGGTGGTGTTCGATGCGGTCGCGGCAGCGACCCCGGCCAGGACCAGGATCACGGCCAGGGCGACCGCCGCCACGACACGGGCTACACGCTTCCCCGCTGCCTGGTTTCCGCGAGAAATCAGGAAGCCTGCAGCGCCAATCAATCCCACGACGGCGGTGCTGCCGAGCGTCCCAGGTACCAGGATCGATAAGAGCGAGCTGTGGTTGACCGAGTTAGTAAAGGCGGCCGGGACCATCCAGATCGCGACGTCGACAAAGATGAAGGTGCGTACGACGACTGGGACGATTCGCCCTGGCCGAAACAAGATCCAGCCCAGTGTCGCCAGGACGACAAATGCGAACGTCAGGGCCTCGGCGTCGCGAAGGTACGCCCCAGCTGCAAACAACAGGGCGGTTTCGATGACCGCCGCCACCTGCACCAACCAGAACCAGCCGTAAGTCCGCTCTCCTTGCGCCCTGTTCACTCGCTTAGCTTCCGTCACGACCTGACTCATGGCCCATATTGTGACGCTCTCGGACATGAGCAACAGCGTGCCAGCCGACGTCTTTTGGGGATGTTCCTACGACCCGCCCGCCGTGTTGGCCCCAGCGAGGAACCTCCAACACGCAAGGGGAGAATGAGGCTGGAGCGCCTAACGAATCGCTTCCGCCCTTCTTTCGGCGATCAGCTCGTCGACAAGGGATCGGTGCCCTCCCCGAGTCCGGTAGAGCCCTCGTGTCTCGCTCACACTTGGCGCGGACTCATCAGCCGAACGGAGCCATCAGGCTGCACCGTGATGAGTAGCTCGTCGCCCTTGCTGGGTTTGTTGGCTTGTCTTTTGCCCATTTCAGGTGCATTCTAGGGTGGTTCTGACCCCACCCCGACCCTCCCAACAGGACGAGAGGAGCTGGGGGGAAGGGGCCTATCAAGAGGAGGAAGCTGCATGAGCGTCGAAGTCCAGTCCGCTCGCGTCAACACCATGGCGCCGGAAGGAAAGGATCACCTGCTGCGGGTGGTCCGCAAGGAGCGTCAGAACTTCTACGACCTGATCGACAGTACGGACGACGAGACCTGGAAGACGCCGACCGCGTGTACCGAGTGGGAGATCCGGGATCAGGTCGGCCATCTCGTGGACGTGACCGAAGGCTACATCGATCGCTTCGCCCTCGCCCGCGCCAAGGAGCCGTTTCCGGACGGCCTCGGCCTGCCGGGCATGGCCGGCATGCTCGACGCGGGCTCGAAGCGCTTTCGGACAGTCTCACGCGCGGACATGATCGCCCGGCTCAAGGAATCCTCGGACAAGCTGTTCGAAATCTTCGACGCGCTCACGCCGGAGCAGTGGACAAGCGAGATGATCCCCCATGTCTACATGGGCCCACTGCCCACCATGATCTACCCGGCCTTCCAACTCATCGACTACTCGGTGCATAGCTGGGACATTCGGGCGGGACTCGGCGACGTGCAGCCGCTCAGCGACGATGCCGCCAACACGCTGATGCCGTACATGTTCATCGTCTTGCAGGTCACCGTGGATCAAGAGGCGGCCAAAGGATTTGACGCGACCTGGGGCGTCCGCATCAGTGGGGAACAGGGCGGCAGCTGGAAAGTCCAGGTTAAAGATGGAAAGCTCACCTACGAAGAGGCGAGCGTCGCCGCCTGCCCGGTCGTCTTCAATTTCGATCCCAATGATTGGGTCTTGACGGCGTACCAACGGTTCCCGGGTGGCGCGGCCATCGGCGACCGAGCACTGGCATACAAGATCCGGCGCCTGTTCTTCAAAATCTAGATCGGGAGGAGCGATGGCAACCACGAAGGTCGACTACGGAGCCAAGCGCGAGGCGCTCAAGGGTGCCTATCTCAAACCGAAGCAGAAGCGGTCGGCGACCAGCGCTCGTGGCATTCATCACCTGGCGCTGATCTCTTCGGACATCGAGCGGACGATCAAGTTCTACAGCGAGGTGCTCGGCTTCCCGCTGGTCGAGCTGTTCGAGAACCGTGACCTCGCCAGCTCCACCCACTGGTTTCACGACCTCGGCCACGGCAACCTGCTCGCCTTCTTCGATTTCCCAGAGGATCCAATGCCACCCACGCGCGAGTCGGTCGGCGGCATGCACCATGTCTCGATTTCGGTTCCGCGGGACCAGTTCGATCGCATCCGGGGCGAGCTTGACAAGCGTGCCATCGAATATTTCGGCCCGGATCGGGTCGAGAACTCACTGTACTTCAAGGGTCCGGACGGGGAACTGCTGGAAATCGAGGCCGATCCGCTGGAAGTGATGGAGGGTCGCCCGCTCGCCCAGTAACGGCTGGACACTCCGCGCGCCCCGCGTCCGCTTCGGGCGCGGGGCGATCGATCACGTCGGCGCCGAGGCGGCGACACTCGGGGAGCGTGTCCTCTTTGTGTGCACGCCGAGCCTGAAGGCGTCGACGCATGCCGCAAGGGTCCGCGCAACACTCGGCACACGGCTGGTCGCCGAGTTCACGGAGGTGGAGCCGCACGTTCCGCGGGAAACGGTCGATGTGGCCCGGGGCCTGGCTCAGCACGAAACGATCGATGTCGTCGTGGCGATGGGGGGAGGCAGCGCCATGGGCGTGGGAAAGGGCGTGCTATCGGGAGAGGGCAGGAGCTTGATTGCGATCCCGACCACCTATGCGGGCTCCGAGATGACGCCCGTCTTCGGGACGACTGACCGTGCGGAAAGACGGAAGTCGGTGCGACGAGATGATTCGGTGTTACCGAAGCTGGTGATTTACGACCCTGAGGTGACGCTCGACCTTTCGCCCGAGCTTACGGCCTCGACCGGCATCAACGCGCTGGCTCACTGCGTCGAGGCCTGCTATGCGCGCGTCGTCAACCCCCTTGTTCTTTCGGTGGCGCTCGAGGGCATTGCGCGGATCGTTCGGTCGCTGCCCCTGTGCATCGCCAACGGACGCGACATCGATGCGCGCGAGGACTTGCTGACCGGCGCCTACCTGGCCGGCTTCAGCATTGCCAACACCACGATGGCGCTGCACCACGGCATCTGCCACGTGCTCGGCGGTCGCACGGGAGTCGCCCACGGCGTCCTGAATGCCATCATGCTGCCGCACGTCATGCGCTTCAATGCGGACGCCGTTCCAGACGCGATGAGCGCGATTGCGCGAAATTTCCCTCCCCCGCTTGCGGGGAAGGGCACATCAGCGAGCCCCGGTGTGGAAAGGCGAGCGTATCGGGTGGGGGCTCCCGAGGCAGTGGCGACGCTGGTCGCCTCACTGCCGGTGCCGCAGCGGCTGCGCGATGCTGGCGTACCGGAATCGGTGCTGGATTCGGTTGCCGCGGAGGCTGCCGGCAACAGCACCGTCCAGGCCAACCCGAAACCGGTCAGCGAGGCCCAAATCCGAGCGCTGTTGCGGGCGGCCTGGTAAGGCTAAACGGACCCGCAAAGTGGGCCGAATGACCTAGATAGCGGGTCGGTTAAGAAAGGATGATGGCACCAAGGTGACTGTCAGCAGTCCAGCGAGGCCAGCGGCCAGGGTTCTCTTGATCGCCGATGACCCGAAGGCGAGGGAGATCTACGCTCGGGTGCTCGAGTTCGTCGGCTACGAAGTCAGGCGAGCCGCGACTTTCGTCGAGGCTCTGGGCACATCGACGTCGGACGCCGACCTCATCGTCCTCTGCAATCGGGCCACCCTCGCGTATCCGGGACAGGCGGCGAAGGTCGTCAGGATTCCGGAAGGGACACCTCCGGACGTCCTCGTCGCCAACGTTTATCAACGACTCGCGCCACGCCCCGGCCGCTAGTCGAGACAGGGAAACGGGCTACAGGTCAGGCGAGCTGGGTGAAGACCACGAGCCGGTGGTCGTAGGTACGCCGGCTCGGGTCGAAACGGCCGGCACAGGTGATCAGATTTAGCAGGCGGCCGTGGGCCGGGCCGAAGACCCGCAGCGTGGGGAACCCGTCGAGCGGCAACACCTGGAGGGCGGTGACCCTGAAAGTCAGCTCCCGCCCCGTGGCGTCGGACACGTAAATCGCGTCGCCAGCATGCAGTCGGTGGAGATCGCTGAACACGGCTGAGCCTTGTGCACTGTCAACGTGCCCATCGATAACTGCCTGTCCCGGTTCACCTGGCTTCACCCCGGTTTGCAGCCAGGCGGTGTCCCAGAGATCTCCGGGAACGTCCATCAGACCCGTTGCGGTGACGCCGACCGATTCGACCACGGTGTCGATGCCGAGCGCGGGAATGCGGATGCGATAGGGCGTGATCGCGCCCGTCGCGGCCTGCAGTGTCGTGGCGAGCGTCCCGAGCTCAGGTTTCACCGTCGAGATCCGCTTGCCGAAGAGTTGGAGGTCGGATGGCCGGCTGCTGAGGTGGCTGGCGACCGGAGCCGCGGGGAGGGGCACAGCTCCAGGGGCGACCAGGGTGGCCAGCGTCATGAACGCAATCAGGCCGGCCGCGACGGCGAGCTGGTGAGAACGCCGCCGAAGGAAGAACAGGCCCAGGAAGCCGGCCAGCGCCAGTGGGATCAGCAGGCTGCCGGCGAGCGACTCGGGTGCGTTGCGGAGGGGCGCGACGCCGCCGTTCGGCGGCCCAGGCAGGCCCGTCCCGGTGATGGTCGCGCTCGACACATCGTTACCCGGATTCGGATCCGACTCATTTTCGGCAACCTTGCGAGCGCTGTTGGTCACGGCGCCCGCGGTCGTGACCGTCGCCACCACTGCCAGCGAGGCTGAGCCGCCACTGGCCAGCGATCCAATGGTCCAGACGCTGGTGCCCGTGCTGAAAGTACCCTGGCTCGGCGTGGCCGAGACGAACGTCAGTCCTGGCTGGAGGGGATCGCTGACCTGTACACCGGTCGCGTTTGACGGGCCGCTGTTGGTCGCCGTGATGGTGAACGTGACGTTCGTTCCAACCGGCACCGTGCCGCTGCTGGCACTCTTCAAGACCGCGACGTCGGCCAGGGACGCGACGGTGGTCGGATCCATCGCGGTGTCGTTGGAGGTGTTGCTCTCACCACCGCCGCCGACGGTCGCGCTATTCGAGAGCGAAGCTGGCGCCGTCTGCAGGACCGTGACCGTGATGCTGATGCTCGGGTATGAAGCAGTCTGTGCGAGGACATCCGATCGGGTGCAGGTCACGGTTTGGGCGACGACCCCGCAGCTCCAGCCGGACCCCGAGGCGATCGTCGGGGTGAGCCCGGCCGGCAACGTATCGGTGACCGTGACCAGGCCGCTAGTCGATCCGGTTCCGACGTTGCTCACGAGCAGGCTGTAGGTGCCGGTCGTACCCCGAACCAGGGGATCGGTGTGACTCTTGGTAATGGTCAGGTCGGGAGCGACGCCGGTGATCGCCGCGCTGGCCGAATCATTGCTCGGGTTGGGATCGGACTCGTTCTCGGCCGACTTGGTCGCGGTGTTGATGATCGAGCCGGTCTGCGTCACCGTCGCGGTCAGGGTCAGGGTGACGGAGGCGCCGCTCGCCAGCGGACCGATGTTCCAGTCGCCGCTCCCGCTGGTATAGCTGCCGGCGCTCGCCACCGCCACAACGAAGGTCAGGCCGGCAGGGAGCGGATCGGACAGGTGGACGCCGCTCGCGTTCGAAGGACCGTTGTTGGTGGCGGTGATCGTGAAGCTGACATTCGAGCCGACGACGAAGCTCGCCCCACTCGCCAACTTGGCCACCCCAACGTCCGCCAGCGACGCAATGTTGGTGGGATCGCTGGCGGTGTCGTTTGCGGTGTTGACTTCATTGCCGCCCGAAACGGCGGCGGTGTTGGTGACCGACGGCGCGGCGGTCTGGAGGACAGTCACCGTGGTCGTGATCGATGGGTAGGAGGCTGTCGAGGGCAGCGCATCGCTCCGCGTGCAGGTCACCGTCTGCGCCGCGATGCCGCAGACCCACCCGGTCCCCGAGGCGATGGTCGGCGTGAGCCCGGCTGGCAGCGTGTCGGTGACCGTGACCAGGCCGCTGGTCGACACCGTGCCGACATTGCTCACGAGCAGGCTGTAGGTATTCGTCGTCCCGCGGACGAAGGGATCGGTGTGACTCTTGGTGATGGTCAGGTCGGGTGCCTGGCCGGTAATCGTTACGCTCGCGCTGTTATTTGCCCCGTTTGGGTCGGTCTCGTTTTCGGCGCTCTTGGTGGCGGTGTTCGTCAGCGGACCAGTCGTCGTCACCGTCGCGGTCAGAGCCAGGGTGACGGAGGCGCCGCTCGCGATCGAGCCGATATCCCACAGCCCGCTGCCGCTGGTGTAGGTGCCTTGCGAAGGCACGGCCGAGACGTAGGTGAGCCCGGGCGGCAGCGGGTCGGTGACCTGGACGCCGGTCGCGTTCGAGGGGCCGAGGTTGCTCGTCGTGATCGTGAAGGTGACGTTCGATCCAACGGTGACGGCGCCGCTGCTCGCGATCTTCGTGATGCCGATATCGGCTTGCGAGGTGATCGTCGTCGAATCGGAGGCGGAATCATTCGCGGTATTGAGCTCGTTGCCACCGGCGACCGTGGCGGTGTTGGTCAGCGGACTGGTGGCGGACTGGCTGACCGAGGCGCCGATCGTGATCGCCGGGTACGATGCCGGAGCTGCCAACGCGTCCGAACGGATGCAGGTCACCGTCTGCGCCGCGATCCCGCAAGTCCAGCCTGTACCGGATGCCGTGGACGGAACGAGGCCGGCGGGCAGGGTGTCGGAGGCCGTTACTAAACCGCTGGACGCGACGGCGCCGACGTTACTGACGGTTACGGTGTAACTGCCGGTTGAGCCGCGGACAAATGACCCGACGTGCGACTTGGCAATCGTGAGGTCCGGCGCCTGGCCGGTAATCGTGACGGTCGCGCTGTTATTGGCCGCGTTTGGGTCGGTCTCGTTTTCGGCGCTCTTGGTGGCGGTGTTCGTGAGCGCACCCGTGGTCGTCACCCGTGCGGTCAGGGTCAACGTAACGGAGGCGCCGCTCGCGATCGCGCCAATGTCCCACAGCCCGGTACCGCTGGTGTAGGTGCCTTGCGACGGCGCGGATGAGACGTAGGTGAGGCCGGGCGGGAGCGAGTCCGTAATCTGCACGCCGCTGGCGTCGGACGGACCGTTATTGGTCACCGTGACTGTGAAGTCGACGTTGGATCCGACGGTGACCGTCCCACTACTCGCGATCTTGGCGACGGCGATGTCAGCACTCGAGACCACGTTGGTCGGGTCGCTGGCCGTGTCGTTTGCCGTGTTGACCTCGCCGCCTCCCGAAACGGTTGCCGTGTTGGTGACGGAACCAGCCGCTGACTGGGCAACATTCACCGTGATCGAGATGGCCGGGAACGATCCATTGCTGGCGACCGCCGCCGTGCTGGTGCAGGTCACCGTCTGTGCGACGATGGCGCAGCTCCAGCCACTACCCGAGGCCGCGGCGGGCGTCAGTCCGGCCGGGAGCGTATCGGTGAGGGTGCTCGTGCCGCTGCTGGCGGTGCCGCCGATGTTGCTCACGGTCAGGGTGTAGGTCCCGGTGCTGCCTCGTACAAAGGGGTCGGTGTGGCTCTTGGCGAGGGTAAGGTCCGACGTGCACGACGCGCCCGAACCGGTTCCAGGAACCTGGCTCGCGGTGATCAGCGCCTGCGTTCCAGCGGCGCCCGGGGTTGCACCATAGGCGGCCGCCGCCGTCGTAGTCGTCCCATTGGCGCCGCCGTTGACGGTGACTGTCGTCGGGGCGCTGCTGGTCAGGATGACGCCGCCGCCGCCCCCGCCGCCGGGACCGTGATAATCGGCCGGGCCACCGGCATCGGTCGGCCAGGCGTTGGTGCCAACGCCACCGCGCGCGGTGGTGATCAATCCACCGAGGGCGCCCGTCTGGGCAACGACGATGATGCTGCCGCCGGCGCCGCCACCGCCACCGCCATCGTTGGCCGGTGCCACGCCGGTACCGCCATCCGCGGAAATCGTGCCGGCTCCGGAGACGCTGCCAGCGCGGATCATCACGATGCCGCCACCACTCCCACCGCTGCTGGCGTTGGTGATGGTGCCGGAGTTGTTTCGCGAGCCGGCACCTCCGCCGGCCCCGGCTGTCACCCGAGCCGCGGTTGCCGGGAATGCCGTGCCACCAAAGCCGCCCATCGGAAGGTTGCTGCTCCAGGAGTTGCCGCCCATGCCGCCCCCGCCGCCGTTCGCCCCACCGCCCCCGCCGGTGTTCTGGTCGTTGGCCGTCGGGTGGGGATCGGTGCCGCCACCGCCCGCGGTCCCCGGTGCGCCGCGCGCCGTGCTCCCGTTGGGATAGCCATCGACGCCGTTGTTCACGGTCGTGGCGGTCAATGAGCTATAGACGTACTGTGGCGTCCCGGCAACGCCTTCGCCTTTCTGCCCGTGAAAGTTGCTGGCACTCAGGTTTCGGTAGTCGGTGCCGGTGCCACCGCCGCCGCCGGCCAGTTGCCGGCCGAGCCCAGCGCGGAAGCCCTCCTGCGCAACGCTGACGGCCGCCCCGTTCAAGTTGAGCGCGCCGTCGACATCGAGCGCCAGCACGCCGCCTGTCGACCCGTCGAACGCGGCGGCGGTGAGGCCGGCCGTCATCGTGGCGGCGACGTACTGCGGCACCCGAATCACCTGAAAATCGCGACCGCCCTGGGTTGCGGTCGCCGCCGCGCTGGTATATGTGTTGATGAGTCCGGTGCCACCGACGGTGAGCGCGCCGCCGGCAAGGGGCACGGCACTGGTTGCGACGGTGTACTCGTATAAGCCCGCACTGTTGAGCGCGGTCCAGCCGGTTGCCGGATCGCCGGCCACTCCGTCGCCGTAGGCGCCGGTGTTGGTCGAATCGATCGCGGCGTCCTGCATCTGGATCACCAGCAGCAGGTCACCCACCGCGATTGGTGTCGCCGCCCCGGTTGCGGGGCCAAGGCTGAGCGCCGAGGTGCCGGCCGCCGCCGTGGCCGTCCCCGGGTAATAGGTGTTGATCACCCCGCTCAGGGTGGCGGTGCCGTCTCGCCCGGGGGTCGCGCATGCCGGATCCGCCGCCTGAACCGGAGACGGCCTCGCCGTCGGCACGATGAAAGCGATGGCGGCCGCCAGCAAGAGGACGCGTGCCCGCGGGCGGCTACGCCAGTGGGGCATTTCGCAAGTCAAAACGGGTGATCGACGCAAAACCGTTGCATCGCGTGACGGCAACATCACCTAGGTAGTCCCCTGTCGCTCTAGCGAAACGCCGGGGTTAAGACTCGGCGTAAGTCAGGCCGTTCTCGCTTGCCGCATCCTTACTATGTGCCGGTGGATTGGCGTCGCAACCTGGCCGCCCTCTGGCTGGCCGAGTTCACGGCAATCCTGGGCTTTTCGTTTGCCTTTCCCTTCTTGCCGCTCTTCCTTCATCGCGAGCTGCACATTCGAAGCGGGCCGCAGCTGTCGTTCTGGACAGGGATCACGGCCAGCGCAACCGGCTTCGCACTGGCGCTGACCAGCCCGATCTGGGGCCGGCTCGCCGATCGTTATGGCCGCAAGCCGATGCTGGTCCGCGCCATGGTCGGCGGCGGGATCTCCGTCGGGCTGATGGGGCTGACCCAATCGGCCTTGCAGCTGACCGTGTTGCGCGGCCTGCAGGGAGCGAGCTCCGGAACGGTGGCGGCTGCGACCGCGCTGGTGGCAACCGAGACGCCGAGCGAGCACCTCGCCTGGGCGCTCGGCATCTTGAACTCGGCCATTTCGCTGGGGAGCGCAGGCGGGCCCGCGGCCGGCGCTGCGGCGAGCGTTCTTGGGCTGCGAACGATCTTCCTGGCCGGCGGCTTCCTGCTGTTGGTGGCCGCGGTGCCGGTCCTGCTATTCGTCCAGGAAAGTCCCGGTCGCCTGGTGCGTGCCGCTGCCCCGCCGACGATGCAAGTGCTGCGCGCCGCGCGACCGGGAACGGTGAAGGCGCTCGTCGTCCTCGTGGCGGCGCAAGGCCTGCAACAGACCAGCTTCAGCGCCGCCCAGCAGCTCGTGGTCCTGCGCCTGCTGGACTTGACCAGCGCGAAGCAGGCGCAATCGCTAACCGGCATCACCTTCGCGGTCGCCGGGATTGCGACGGCGCTGGCAGCCGTCACCTACTCGCGGCTGCTGCGCCGCAGCAACTACCGCACGATCACGACGGTGGCGGCCACTTTGATGGGCCTCACCCTACTGGCCACCGCCGTGGCCGGCACTCCCGCCCTGCTTATCGCCACGTTCGTGGTCAGCAGCTTCGTCACTGGCTCCTTGATCCCAGCGTTTGGAGCCATGATTGGTCTCGAGGCTCCGCGTAGCATCCAGGCGACCATCTTTGGCGTCGGCTCGAGTGCGGTCGCGCTCGGCTTTGGCTTCGGGCCGTTGATCGGTGGCTTCGTCGCCTCGGCCGCCGGCGTGCAGGCGGGGCTGGCGGTGGCAGGGGGTGTCGCACTGGCGCTCGCCCTCCTCGTTGGTCTTTTGGCCCGAGAGCCATTGCCTCAGCGGACGACGCTGACGACGGCGCCTCCAACCGTCGATTGACCAGCTGAGGGTTAGGGGGCGGCTGGCGTCTCCAGCATCTCTTCCTCTGCCTCGCGCCTCGTTACGGTTGCGAGATCGTTCGTCTCCGCACCTTGCGGCTGATCTCCATCCCCGCTTTCCTCATCCTCGGCCTGCTCCGACCGGTCGCCGCTCATCACCCGACTCCGGCCCGGGAGACGCCGTGGGCCAGTTGCCGCAATTGAAGCGCGAGCACGATCAGGAAGATGCCCAGAATGAACGACCAGGCGGCTACGAACCAGAGCAACGCCAGGATCCCAGCTCCTGGGAAGACCGCGGCAATCAGGCCGAAAATCAACGAGGCCGCACCCGAGGCGATCAGCAACCATTCGTTGCTGAGCGTCCGGCGCAGCTGAATTGCGGCCACGATGCGAGCGATGCCGGTAAGGATTGCCCAAGCGGCAACCAGGTACAACAGGGCGAGTGCCGTCCATGCAGGCCCGACGACCACGACGACGATGCCGAAGAGCACGCTGACGACGCCCTCTGCGATCGCCAAGCCGTGCCGGACGCGCAGCCCGGAGACGACGTTGATGACCCCTTCCACCAGGGCAAAGGCCGCCAGCAGGAAGACGAGTACGCCGATCGTGACTCCGGGCCAGACAAACGCAACGATTCCGAAGAGAATGGCGACCGCGCCGCGAAAGGCAAGGGCGCCCCAACTACGAGTCATGGCTTCGAGCATGTTCAATCACCTCCATAGCCATTCTCGACGAAAAGGGCCCGACGATGTCACGCTCGCCTTTCCACGCCGGGGCTCGCTTATCGCCACGCTCGCCTTTCCACTCATCACGCGGCGTTTCCACGCTGGGGCCGCTTGCGACCGGGGCTCGCTGATCTTCCCTCCCGAAAGTGGGATAGGGGAATATGATCGAAAGGATGGCTACGACCTGGGAAACGATCGAAGAACGAGAACGCCGCGTTCGGGGAACGCGGACCACGAGTGTGCTGGCCCGGGCCGCCGAGCAGGTCCCGGGCGGCGACAACCTCAAGGCGGCGTTTGCGCAGCGGCCGTTCATCAGTCGCGAGGAGCTACGCACCATCGCCCACGAACACGATGAGGGCCCGGTCATCACGGTGTATTTGAACTTCTCGGGCCAGCGGCTGGTCCGCGACCACCCGCTGTTCCGCACCGTCTTCGACAGCCTCCGCCACGGCGAGCTCGAAGCCCGTAAGCCGTACATCGAAGCGCTGCCACATGCCCAGCGGCTGCGTGTGCCCGAGGACCTCGCCGAGGTGCACGCGTTTCTCGAGGGCTTCGACCCCGAGGGCGCTCGCGCGATTGTCATCTTCAAGCAAGGGGCTCGACTCAACCGGGTGATGCCGCTTCCGGTGCGCGTCGCCGACTCGTTGACGATCGATGTTGATCCCTATCTCGAGCCGCTCGAGGCGATCCTCGAGGAGCAGCGTCGCGTCCTTGTCATCGAACTATCGAAAGAGAAGACAACGGTGTCGGTCTATGAGTCCGGCTACGAAGAGCCGCTCGGTGCTCTCAAGGCGTTCGTCCCGAACGAGAGCCTCGACGCCTCCCGGCCCGACAAGGTGCAGCGACGCCGGCTGACCCACCTCCAGTGGCACCTCAAGTCCTCGGCGCAGCTGGCCGACCGCCTCTTCCGTGAACAGGGCGCCGACCGCCTGGCGGTTCTCGGAGAGGATCGGATCACCAGTGAATTCGAAGACTACCTGCCCAAGTCGCTGCGCGATCGGTTGCTGACACGCGTGTCCTTGTCTCCCGACGCCAATCCGAGCCAGCGGCGAGCCGCGATCGATGGCGCGCTGGCCGACGAACGCAAGAGGGAAGAGGAGGCGGCGGTGGGCGAGCTCGGCTTCTACAAGGGACACGGCCGCCTGGCCGCGGGGCTGGAGCCGGTGATCGACGCCGCCAACCTTTTCCTGATGCGGCAGCTCTTCCTCGACGATCGGCTGGCGAAGGCAGGCTACGTCTGCCGCAACCATCATTTCCTGTCGTTGACGCCGGGGCCGTGCCCTTTCGACAATCAGCCGCTGCAGCCCGCCGAAAACGTGATCGACGAGTTGGTCGAAATCGCGCGGCTTCATGGTGTCGAGGTGATGCTGCTGACGTATCAGCCGGATCTGCTCGGCCCGTATGAGGGGGTCGCGGCCGTTCTCGTAACGGCGGTGCCCGTCGACGAACTCCGAGCGGTGAGCGTTACGAGCTGAAGGCGATGGCCGACGAAGCGCCGCTGATCAACTGCTCAAACTGCGGGAAGACGAACCGGGTGCGACCCGCGGCAAGCGGGGTGCCGCACTGCGGTTCGTGTGGTGCCGCGCTGCCGTGGCTGACGGAAAGCGGCGAGGCCGATTTTTCAGCGGTCGTCGAGCAAAGCACGGTGCCGGTGCTGGTCGACTTCTGGGCGCCGTGGTGCGGCCCGTGCCGCGTTGTCTCGCCTACCGTCGAGCAGATCGCGAGAGACCTGCCGGGCAAAATCAAGCTCGTCAAGGTCAATACCGACGACGCGCCGAATCTCTCGCAGCGCTTCGGCATTCGGGGCATCCCCACCCTGATCCTCTTCGATCACGGCAAGCCGGCGGCGCGCGTCACGGGTGCGCTTGGTCCGCCCGCCTTGCGCAGCTGGGTGGAAGAGCATTTGCCGCGGGCCACGGCCAGGCCCTAAGCGGCGGGGTTGCGGCCCTTGAAAACCCGGAAGAGCAGCCAGAGCGAGGGCGCGAGCACGACCATCCCCGCGGCGATCAGGACTGTAAGCGCGAGCAGCGTCATCTCTGGCGCGGCACTTCCGTGAATGGTGAAGTCGGGGGGCACGAGCGCTGGCCACTGGCCGACGGCCCAGGCCCAGAGGACGAACACGATCTGCGCCGCGACCGCAACCCGCGCGACTCTTGGTGACCGGCGCCAAACCGCGAACGCCGCAATCGGACCGTTGATCAGCGCGATCAGCAACAACCAGATGCCGCGGCCAGTGAGCTCGGACCACAACAACGGGGCTTGGCGCCAGGCGAGCACGAGGCCGATCAACGCCAGCGCACCCGACACGATCGCCGCGCCGACGGCGCGCCGCCGGAAATCGGCCTGCAACGGCGGGTCGCCCTCGGTTTCGACCATCAGGAAGGTCGCGGCGAGATAGGCGCAGAGCGCCACGGCGAGCAGGGCGAGATCGGCGGCCAGCCAGCTGACCCAACCGGTGGTCACGTTCGGTCCGCTCGAGGCGTGGACGGAACCCGCGGCGACGGCCGCCAGGGCGGCTCCCAGAAACGCCGGCGCGATGATGCTCGCCGCCCCAAAGGCCGCGCCCCAGGGCGCGAGCTCGCCGGCTGCCTCGTAACCGTGGGTCTGGAAGGTAAACGCCGCGC
>Ga0207646_10000993_pt1 | contig 36429 bp, 41 predicted proteins | sample KBSK5502metaG_FD_184343 | JGI IMG/M metagenome (GOLD analysis project Ga0207646, IMG submission 184343) | Corn, switchgrass and miscanthus rhizosphere microbial communities from Kellogg Biological Station, Michigan, USA - KBS K5-50-2 metaG... | ecosystem: Host-associated > Plants > Roots >... | reverse complement strand
TGGCGGGATGCCGTACAGTCTTAAACCCTGCCCCTCGTCTCCCAACTGTGTCTCGTCCCTCGCAGACGACGCCCAACATCGCGTGCCGCCGCTGAGCTGGACTGGCGATCTCACGCAGGCCAAGACCAGGCTCCGGCAGGCCGTGCTGGCAGCCGGCGACGCCACGTTCGTGGTGGAAGCCGACACGTACTGGCAGCTGGAGTTTCGGAGCCGCCTGTTTCGATTCGTGGACGACGTGGAGTTCCTGTTTGATCGCGAACACAGGCTGATCCACGTGCGCTCGGCCTCGCGCGTGGGGCACTCAGACCTGGGCGTGAACCGCCGGCGGGTGGAAACGATTCGCGCGCTTTTTCGGTAAAGGAGGCTCACTATGGCGGTGCAGGTTTATGGATCCAGCCACGTGGTCATCGAAGTGGACGACGCCGAGAAGGCCGTGGCATTTTATGCCGACGTGTTCAATCTGGAAATGCTGCGGGGCGGCGAGGGCGCGGCCTGGTGCAAGCTAGGCGAGCACCAGTTCATGGCCATCTTCGAGGTGAAGGAACTTCGTCCGGACCGCGTGAAGCATTTCGGCCTCATCGTGCGCGACGAGGCGCAGATCAACGAAATCCGGGAGAAGCTCACGCAGAAGTACAGGCTGAAGCTGGAGCCGCACTTTCGCTGCGATTTCCGTGACCCGTGGGGCAACCGCATCCAGGTGGGGGACCTACACGATGAATCGCTGGTCTGGCTGCTCCCCTACCGCGAAGTGCAAACCACCGGCATCAAGTTCTAGAGCGCGACCTCGAAGCGGGCGGGGCCCTCGCGCTCGAGGACATTGACAGCCACGTCCGCCCCATGTCGGCGGAGGAGCACATCGAAGCGTGATTCGCGGAGACGCAGTCCCCGGAGCCGCACCCAATCAAGAAAGTCCGGGAGCCGGGGATGCCGCAACCGCACGGTATCCGAGAGCGCATCGAATTCGAGGCCGAGACAGGCTTCGAGCAGCGCGAACGGTGCGGCCGCCGCCCAGGCCTGCGGCGCGCAGGCGACCGGATACAAGGTAGGCCCGTTGTCCCGGTGGCGGCGGAAACCGCAAAACAGCTCCGGCAGCCGCCGCAGGTCCATATATGTTGCCACGTCGAACAAGGCCGTGGTCAGCCGGAGAACCTCGTCAAGACAACCGTAGCGGGCCAGCCCCCGTCCGATCAGCGCGTTGTCGTGCGGCCAGATCGAGCCGTTGTGGTACGACATCGGATTGAACCGGGACTCGCGCAAGCTCACGGTGCGGATGCCCCATCCGCTGAAGAAGTCGGCGTGGAACAACGCCTTGGCCACCTGAGTGCCTCGCTCCGGAGCCACGATGCCCGAAAACAGCAGATGCCCGGCATTGGATGTGCGCACCCGGCACGGCTGTTTCTCAGCGTCGAGCGCCAGGGCATAGAACTGCAGGTCCGGACACCAAAAGCGTTGCTCAAACCGCTCCCGGAGCTGTTGCGCCTGCGCCTCGAGCGTCGCGGCCAGCACTGCTTCCTCCATGGTCCGTGCCATGCAGGCTGCGAGTTTTTTGGCGAGGTACACGTACCCCTGAACCTCGACCAGCGCGATGGGCGGCGACGCGAGCCGCCCGTCATGATGGAAGACGGCATCCTCGGAGTCTTTCCAACCCTGGTTGCGCAACCCGCCGGCGCGGCGGCCGTAATACTCAAGGAAGCCATCGCCGTCGCGGTCTCCATAGCGGTCGATCCATGCCAGGGCCGCTTTCACCTCGGGCCAGATCGTCTTCAGGGTCTCCCAGTCCCCGCTCCGCTGCCAGTACAATCCGGCGAGCGCCACGAACAGCGGCGTGGAGTCGACCGAGCCGTAATAGCGGCCGAACGGCACCTCGCCCAGCCGCGCCATTTCGCATTCGCGCATCTCGTGCAGAATCTTCCCCGGCTCCGCGTCCGCCTGCGGATCCTCGGTTTTGGCCTGATGGGCCGCCAGGAACCGCAGCACGCCGCGCGCAACCTCCGGATCGATCCAGAGCATCTCAATCGCGGCAATGATCCCGTCGCGGCCGAAGGCGGTGCAGAACCACGGGATCCCGGCGTAGGGATAGGGGCCGTGGGGAGTGTCGGTCACGAGCATGTTAAAGTCCGCCATGGACCGGCACAATACCTCGTTGAACACCGTGTTCGAAGTCTCGACCGCGGCCGCCCGGGTGCACGCATGGAGGATCGTTCGCCGCGCGCGGCGCATGGCGGTGAAAAAGCCGTCGCTCGCGGGCGGCGCCTCCTGGCCGACGGCGCACCCGACGGTGACAAAAATGATACCCCGCGCCTTCGGATCGAGTTCCAGTTCGAACTCCGCTCGCTTGACCGAGACGTGTGCGGGGCACGGATCAAAGGCGATCCGTGTGCTGCGCGCGACGCCGTCGAGCCCGGCGTAGACGAACCTGACGGATGTTGCATCGAGCACCTCGCTCGAGAGCGTTCCGCGCCGCACACGACTCAGCCCGCGGACCTCAAACAGGTCGGCAAAATCGGCGTCGTAGTCCAGTGCGATGGCCACCCGACAGCGCCGGTCGCCGTAGTTTCTCACGATCAACCGTTCGTAGCAGACGGAATCCAGCAGGAACTTGGCGCGCGACACGTGGATCGTATTCTTCGGCAACAGCAACGCATCGTCTTTGAACACATCGGCGTTTCTCAGGTCTACGTGAAGCACGGCGTTGTTATTCTGAACGGTGGAGCTGAGCAGGAGCGGGCGCTCCCCCCCGATGGTCAGGACGAATCGCGACAGAAACCGTGTGTCCTGGTGAAAGATGCCTTCCGGGCTATGCGGGCCGGTGAACAAGTCGCCATAGTGGTCGAACATGGCGAACGTGTCGCCGTGCTTGAGCGTGCGCGAGCGCCGCTCGAACAGCGAGGACGTGGCCGGAATGTAGAACTCGGTGACCCCCTTTGACACCGATTGGATATCCGCCACGTCGACACCCCTCCTCTGGCCCTGTTTTTATTATTGAAGATGCCGCCTGGAGTTTGCAAGGGCAGCGTATTATTCCAGCGGGATGCGGCTCTTGTTGTCGGCGAGCCACCGATCGAAGGTTTGCAGCAAGGTGGAGGGACCTTTCCGCGATTGACCGGAGCCGACCGCGGTCGGTATCCTGAGCCTCGTGCAATTTGATCCCGCCATCGCCGCGCAGGTTTCATTCACGCGCGTCCAGGATTCGGGGGAGTTGGGACCGGATCTGGAGCAGGCCAGAGAGGCGGAAGCGATCTTCTCGGGCAGCGCCGGCCGTGAGGCGACGGCCGGGTATTTCACGCTGCTGGCACTCGGCGAGCGGCACCCGGACGCCGTCGCGTTTCAGGAATTTCTCATCTACATCACATGGCAGCAGGTCACCGAGGAAACCATCCCGGCGCACTTTCAAAAGGGAGCGGAGCTGTGCGACCGGTATTTGAGCCGGCTCGCCCGCGGACACGACGAGGTTCAGGCCGAACAGATCAGAGAGCTGCGGCGGTCCTTTCGCGCGGGCCTGGGCCAGAGTGAGGATGACGAGGCGGACTATGATGCCGACACGCCCCAAGGGGGAGACTGACTAAGGTGACGGACACATTATTGTCCAGGAAGGACCGAAATCCGTCCGCGACGCGCGGGGAGAGCTCACCAAACACTGCTCAGGCGGTCCTTTCTTGGTCGAACTATGACAGCCGTGCAGCGGCACTGCCATTGCTTCTCTATATTCGGTATCTCACTCGAACTTGGGGGGTTGGGATATGAAGCTTGGTACTGTCGGTCTGGTGGTGATGTACGGCGTGCTCGCCGGATGTACCTTGGCCCCGACGGCCGCGACCAACGGCATCAATGTCGGCCGGGCGATTTCTGCCGACCGCTCGTTGTTCAACGTTCTGGATGATAAGAGCATCAAGAACACAATCAACAACGCTCTTCTCGACGAAGCGCTCCTGTTAAACATCAACACCGATGTCTATCAAGGCAGAGTGATGCTGACGGGGTCCGTCAAGGATGCAGCGACCCGGCAGAAGGCAGAAGATCTGGCCCGCAAGGTCGACGGCGTCCGGGAGCTTTACAATGAGATCCAGGTCACGGATAAGAGTTGGTTGAAGTCACTCCCCAAGGACACGTGGGTCGAGAACACGCTGGCTGCCCGGATGGTGGTGGCGCCAGGCGTGAGTGGGGTCAACTACCAAGTGCGGGCGGCGAACGGTGTCGTCTACGTCCTGGGCATCGCTAAAAGCCGGGCCGAACTCGATCAGGTGATTGCACTCGCCCGCAAGAGCGGCGCAAACAGGATCGTGAGCCACGTGTTCCTCACTGAAGACATCGTTCTGGACGGGACGCCTGTGATGACGGCTGGAACGAAAGTGGGATCTGAATCAGTGAAGGCGGCTGCCCAAACAGACGAGATGAATGCCCAGCCCAGGGCGAAGAGGGTAAAGAAAAACCTGGTTTCCCGCTCAGCATCTCTCCAGACTGTTGCTCCCTGAATCTCCTCACGGTTCGCCTTCGATTGTCCGCCGCATTTTGATGTCCGGTTGCAGAGTTTCCCGCATTTCCCCTGACGCATTCTCATGTCAAAACCCTAAGTGTGGCACGACACTTAGGCGCTAGTTCTCCTTTCCGCCCGCCCCTTACTTTGATTTTTGACACCCGCTTCCCCTAGGATGTCACCGTATGGCCGAGAAGAAGCCCAGGAAACCACGGGCGCCGGGGACCGCGCGGCGGCGGCGCAAGCCGGCGGGGGCCGCGACGGGGCTGGCGGCGACGGAGCTGCAGTCGGCGGCGCCGCCGAGCGACGTTGCCGAATTGCACCAGGCGATTGAGAGCGACGGCGGAAAGGTCCTCGCTATGTATCGGGAGCCCTACGGCGGGCGCTGGGTCGTCATGGCCGCGCTCCCGATCGAGAAGGTCGAGCCCACGCCCTACCAGCGCAACCTCTCGGACACGCACGTCCGCAAGCTGGAGACCGTCATCAGCAAGCTCGGCCGCTTCCTGGATCCGATCATCGCAGTGCGAGCGCAGGCAGAGGGCACGGCGAAGTACTGGACGCCGAACGGCCACCACCGGCTCTCGGCGATGAAGACGCTGGGCGCGAAGAGCATCACCGCGATCGTCATACCGGAAGCCGCCGCGGCCTATCAGATCCTGGCGCTCAACACCGAGAAGGCGCACAATTTGCGGGAGAAGGCGCTGGAGGTCATCCGCATGTACAAGGAGCTGGCGCGCCTGGACAGCGCCACCGAGGAGACTTACGCGCTGGAGTTCGAGGAGCCGGCGCTGATCACACTGGGTCTTTGCTACGAAGAGCGGCCGCGTTTCAGCGGCGGCGCGTACAATCCCGTGCTCAAGCGCGTGGACCAGTTCCTGAAGGGCCACCTGCGTGCGGCGATGGAGACCCGTCAGAAGCGTGCGAAGACGGTGCTCGCGCTGGACGATCTGGTGGTGCAGAAGGTCGAAGTCTTGAAGGCCAAAGGGCTGACCAGCCCCTATCTCAAGAGCTTCGTCGTGGCGCGGATCAATCCCATCCGCTTCCGGCCGAAGGATGCCGAGCCGCTGAGCTTTGACGAGACCCTCGACCGCATGACCAAGGCGGCCGAGAAACTCAATCCCGAAAAGATCAGGATCGACGACCTGGCCCGATCCGGCGGCGCGCCTGATGAGGGGTGAGCACGCGCATTGACTCCCGGCGGCTCGGTCCTTATAATGACGCGTCGATTCATAATGATTGGATAATGGAGGCGCCATAATATGTCCGCCACGATGCGGCAGCCCTCGAACAAAGCGGGGAAACGCACCCACGGGTTTCTTCAACGGATGAAGACAAAAGGCGGCCGCCGGACGTTGGCGCGCCGCAGGGCCAAGGGACGGCACAAGCTGACCGTCTGACGGATCGGTGGTTTCCTCCCGCTCCACCCGCGCACAGCACCTTCTTCGTAACAGCGCCGACATCCGGCTGGTCTTCAAGGAAGGGAGACGGGTTTCGTGCCCGCTATTTACGCTCCTCTATCGGCGGAACGATGGGGCCCGCACGCGGGTGGGGGTGGTCGTGGGCAAGAAGATCGGGGGCGCAGTGGCCCGCAATCGCTCGAAACGCCGCTTCCGGGAGTTGGGGCGTCTGAGTCTGACGCGGATGCTGTCTGGGCTGGATTTGCTGATCCTGCCGAAGCGGGAATCTGTGAGCGAGCCTGCCCGGAGCCTGCGCGAGAGCTGGCAGGCCGTTCTGGCGCGGGCGCATCTGTTGGAGTCACGATGAAACGGAGTGCCGTCGCATTGATCGCCTTCTATCAGCGGTGGCTCTCGCCGCTGGGCCCGCCCTGCTGCGGGTTCGTGCCGACCTGCTCGGCCTATGCGCGCGAGGCGCTGGAGCGCCATGGGCTCCTGCGGGGCCTGGGACTGGCGGCGCGGCGCCTGCTCAAATGCCATCCGCTGCATCGCGGCGGCTTTGATCCAATTCCGCCGGCGCACTGACGAATATATATATAAATGGAAAAGCGCATCATCCTCTTCCTCGTTCTCTCGATGGCCATCATCGTGCTCTATCCCTATCTCATGGAGAAGATGGGGATCGCGAAGCGGCCGGTGCCGGCCACATCCGCACCCGTCGCGAAGAAGAAGGACGCCGAGACGGCCCCGCCGGCTCAGACCACGACCGTGGCGCCGGTCGCCCCGAAGCCGGCCGCAATGTTGCCGGCCACGGCCCCGGCCGGAGAACGAGAACAGGAGGTGACGGTCGAGACCGACCTGGTCAGGGTCGTGCTCTCGAATCGCGGCGGGGTGATCAAGCAGTGGGAGCTCAAGCGCTTCCTCGACACAGACCCCAAGAACCCCAAGCCCATCCAGTTTGTGCCGACGGGCGATAAAGGCGTGGCGCTCATTCCGCCGCTGAGCGTGGAGGTCCCCGACGCCAAGCTGCATGAGCGGCTGGCGAAGGGCCTATATGCGGTCTCTGGGAAAGACCTCAGCCTCAACGGGGGGCAGTCCACCGGCGAGATCGGTTTCTCCTACCGGGACCCGGACAGCGGCGCGCAGGTTACCAAGCATCTCACCTTCCACCATGACAGTTACCTGGTAGACCTCACCGTGGAAACGGCCGGCGTGAGCAGCTCGACCACGCTCTCGTTGGGCACGAACTTCGGGATTCATGAGTGGCAGGAGGGCTTCGTCGGCTTCATCGGCCCGGCAACGAACATCGGCGGCCAGATCGACAAGGCGACCCCCGCCCAGGAAAACTTGCGCACGGGGCTGGTGAAATGGGCCGCCATGCAGGACAAGTACTTCGTGGCGGCCGCCATCCCCGCGGACGCCGTGACCCATATCGGAGTCGTGCGCAAGGAGGGCGAGCGGCTCGTTTCGGTCGGCCTGCGCACGCCCGCCACGGAGGGAACGGCAGTGAGCCAGTACCGGCTCTACGTCGGCCCGAAGGAGTACGACACGCTGGCGGCGCTCAAGATCGAGCTGGAGGAGACCATCGACTTCGGCTGGTTCATCTACGGCAGCTGGTCCTTCGTACGGGCAGTGGCGAAGCCGCTGTTCTTCACCATGAAGGCCCTCTACGACATCTTCCACAACTACGGCGTCTGCATCATCGTGCTGACGATCGGCATCAAGCTCCTGCTCGCGCCGCTGGCCTACAAGAGCTACAAATCCATGAAGGACATGGCGGCGGTGCAGCCCGAATTGCAAGCCCTGCAGAAGAAGCACACCGAGGATCGCGAGCGGCTCAACAAGGAGCTCATCAAGTTCTACAAGGAAAAAAAGGTGAACCCGGTCGGCGGCTGCCTGCCGATGTTCATTCAGATGCCGATCTTCGTGGCCCTGTTCAATATCCTGTACATGACGATCGAGCTGCGGCAGGCGCCGTTCCTCCTGTGGGTGAAGGACCTGTCGGTGCAGGACCCCTATTACGTCCTGCCGGTCCTCATGGGAGTCACGATGTTCATCCAGCAGAAGATCCAGCCGACCACTATGGACCCGAAGCAGGCGCAGGTCATGCTCCTGCTGCCGGTCTTTCTCACTTTCCTGTTCGTCACCTTCCCGGCGGGGCTCGTGCTGTACTGGCTCACGAACAACGTACTGACGATCCTCCAACAGGTCATCACGGACCGGTACCTTTTGCCGAAGCGACCGGTCCCTGCCGCTTCATGAGCGCCCATGAACGCCGGGGACACAATCTGCGCCATCGCCACCCCACCCGGTGAGGGCGGCATCGGCGTCATTCGGGTTTCCGGCGAGAAGGCCGTCGAGATAGCCTCGTGCGTGTTCGCCGGTGCCAGCGGGCGGACGGTACGCGACTTCCCAACCCACACCCTGCACCACGGCGAGCTGCGCGCACCCGACGGCGGCGCGCGGATCGACGAAGTGCTGGTCGCGGTCATGAAGGCGCCCCGTAGCTACACATGCGAGGACGTCGTGGAGTTTCATTGCCATGGCGGCCCGCTCGTGCTCCGGCTCGGATTGGAGGCGCTGATGCGGAGCGGCGCGCGGCTCGCTGAGCCGGGTGAGTTTACCAAGCGCGCCTTTCTGAACGGCCGCCTCGATCTGGCGCAGGCCGAAGCGGTGATGGATCTCATCTCAGCCCGCTCGGAGACCGGTCTCCGGGTCGCGCTGGAGCAGCTCCGCGGTTCCTTGTCGGAGGAACTGGGCCGCCTACGTGAAGGCCTGGTGCGCCTGCTGGTCGAAGTCGAGGCCGGGATCGATTTCTCCGACGAAGACATCACGTTCATTTCGGCGCAGGGTCTGGCCGAGGGCGTCACCGCGGTCCGCGAGCGGATCGCGCACCTCATTCGGACGGCGGAGGAAGGACGCATCGTCCGCGAGGGCGTCACGGCCGCCCTCGTCGGTCGCCCCAACGTGGGCAAGTCCAGCCTGCTGAACGCCCTGGCCAAGGCGGACCGTGCGATCGTGACGCCGATCCCCGGCACCACGCGCGATGTGCTCGAGGAGTTCGTCAATGTCCGCGGCATCCCCGTGCGCCTACTGGACACGGCGGGCCTGCGGCAAACCGTGGACGTCGTGGAGCGCGAGGGCGTGCGCCGTTCGCACGATGCGCTGACGCGCGCAGAACTCGTCCTGGCGGTGCTGGATGGAAGCGAGCCGCTCGCCGACGAGGACACGCATCTGCTGGAGCTGGTGCAGGGGAAGGCGACCGTGCTCGTGATCAACAAGGCGGACCTCCCCGCCCGCCTCGAGCCGCGCGAGCTCAAGAGACGGGTGCACGAGAGCCGCGTCGTGTGGACCTCGGCGACCGCCGGCGTTGGGCTGGAAGAGCTCCGCGACGCGATCCGCGACACCGTGCTCAAGCAGGGACTGGAGCCCAGCGAAGGCGTGCTGATCACACACCTGCGCCATCGTGGGGCGCTGGAGCGGGCCCGTGCCTCGCTCGATGAAGTATTGCTTTCGGTCGAGCGGCGCATGGCGGCCGAGTTCATCGCGGTGGACCTCCGCGCGGCCATCAACGCGATCGGCGAGATCATCGGGGAGACGACCACCGACGACATCCTCGACCGCATCTTCAAGGAGTTCTGCATCGGCAAATGATCATCAGGACGCGGGACGACAGCTTCGACGTGATCGTAGTGGGCGGCGGCCATGCTGGCTGTGAAGCTGCGTTGGCCGCGGCGCGCATGGGAGCGCGCACGGCGCTTCTCACGATGGAGGAGGACAAGATCGCGCAGATGTCCTGCAATCCCGCGGTCGGCGGAATCGCCAAGGGCCACCTCGTGAAGGAAATCGACGCGCTGGGCGGCGAGATGGGGCGCAACACCGATCAGACCGGCATTCAGTTCCGCATGCTCAACACCCGGAACGGGCCGGCCGTGCGCTCGCTGCGGGCCCAGTGCGACAAGAAGCAGTACCGGCTGGTCATGCAGGCGACGCTGCGCGCCCAGCCGGGCCTCACGATCGTGCGCGGGACCGTGGATTGGATCGAGACGGTCGGGGGGCGCGTCAGCGGGGTCATCACCGGCGCCGGCGCGCGCTTGGGAGCGAGCGCAGTCGTCCTGACGACAGGTACTTTCCTTAAGGGATTAATTCACGTAGGGTTAAACCACTTCCCTGCCGGACGGGCCGGCGAGGCGCCAGCCGAGCGCCTCTCCGACTGCATGAAGGAGTTCGGCTTCGAGCTGGGGCGGCTCAAGACGGGCACCCCTCCCCGCCTCGACCGGGACACCATTAACTTTTCGATCCTCGCCGCGCAGCCGGGAGACGAGCCGCCGACGCCCTTCTCGTTCCGCACCAAAAAGATTCCGATGCCGCAGATCGCCTGCCATCTCACGTACACCACCGACGAGACCCATCGCATCATCCGGGACAACCTGGACCGCTCGCCGATGTTCACCGGTGTGATCGAAGGCACGGGGCCGCGCTACTGTCCCTCGATTGAAGACAAGGTGGTGCGGTTCGCCGACAAGCCCCGCCATCAGATCTTCATCGAGCCGGAAGGACTCGACACTAATGAGTATTACCCAAATGGAATATCGACCAGCCTACCAGTGGACGTGCAAGCCGCGTTCCTGAAGACCATTCCCGGCCTGGAGCACGCCACGATGCTGAAGCCTGGTTACGCCGTCGAGTACGATTACTTCCCGCCCCGCCAACTCCACCCCACGATGGAGACGAAGCGGGTCGAGGGGCTCTACCATGCCGGTCAGATCAACGGCACGTCCGGTTACGAAGAGGCGGCCGCGCAGGGACTGATGGCCGGGATCAACGCTGTCCTGAAGATCCGCGGCGAAGCGCCCTGCATTCTGGATCGGTCGGAGGCCTACATCGGGGTGCTGATCGACGACCTCATCACCAAGGACGCGCGGGAGCCCTACCGGATGTTCACCTCGCGGGCCGAATACCGCCTGCTGCTTCGCCAGGACAACGCCGACCTCCGGCTGACGGACCTCGGCCACCGGCTGGGGCTGGTCCCGGAGGACGCGCACCGGCGGTTCTGTGCCAAGCGGGACGCCATCGCCAGCGAGCGCGAGCGGTTCCTCAAGACCCGGCCCAAGCTCACGCCCGCGGTGCTGGCCCGCGCGCAGGCACTGGGGCTGGATGGCCTGAGCCCGGACACGACCCTCGCCGGCCTGCTCCGGCGGCCCGAACTGGATTACAAAAGGGCGATGGAACTGGCCGGCCTGGAGGGGCACCAGGACCCAGCCGTGGGGGAACAGGTCGAGATCCAAATCAAGTACGAGGGATATATCCACCGTCAATCCCACGAGGTGGATAACTTTAAACGCCTTGAATCCCGCAGAATCCCATGTGATTTTGATTACGCCTGTGTTAAGGGCTTCTCGCATGAGGTTTTGGAGAAGCTCCAGAAGGTCCGCCCTCATTCGCTGGGACAGGCCTCCCGGATCGAAGGGGTGACCCCCGCCGCCGTATCACTCCTTCAGGTAGCCATGGAACGGTCCCGCAGGGCCTGATTGTTCCACGTGGAACAAAGCTCCCCTCCCCACGGAATGCCCGGCAACCCCGCTGCCGACCTCATGGATGGCGGCTTGCGGCTGGGAGTCCCTCTCTCGCCCCATACCGTCGCCAGACTAGTCCTCTACCTCCAGGAGCTCATCCAATGGAACGCGAAGGTCAACCTGACAGGCCTGACCGTCGAGCGCGACATCATCAGCAAGCACTTTCTCGACTCCCTGGCAGCCGTTAAAGTCATCACGCCGGACCCGGGGCTGATCCAGCCTGGGCCGGGCCGTCGGGTGCTCGATGTCGGCACGGGCGCCGGCTTCCCGGGGTTAGTGCTGAAGCTCCAGGACCCGGACCTGGCAGTTACCCTACTCGAACCATCTCAGAAGAAGGCGGCCTTCCTCCACCATATGATCGGCCTGCTGGGCCTGTCTGGGGTAACCGTCCTCATCCAGCGCCTGGAGCAACTGGCTGGGCCTGACCACGAAGGTCGCTACGATCTCGTGACGACGCGGGCCGTCCGGGCAGCGCTCGTCCTTGCGGAGGCCCCCAGACTTCTGGTCTCCAAGGGTCAAGTCCTGCTCTTCCGCGCCAGCCCGATGGAAAACCCCCCGATTGGCTTCCGCCTTGTCCGGGAAAGCTCCTTCACGCTCCCCTTCACCAACGACCCCCGCACGCTCACCCTCCTTGCACCAAGCTGATCCTGAAAAGTTGATCTGTTTTGGCATTCGTTCCGCATTGTTCCGCGTGGAACACCCATTCCGTTGACTCTCGGCCCCCCACTTGCTAGCATGGGCGCTTTCTGGAGGGCCAGAAGCGATCCATGGGGCGAGTCCTCGCCATCGCCAATCAAAAAGGTGGGGTCGGGAAGACCACGACCGCTATCAACCTGGCAGCCTCCCTTGCGGTTGCGGAACGGACGGTCCTGCTGGTGGACTTGGATCCGCAGGCCAATGCGACGAGCGGCGTCGGGATTGATCGGGACGCGATCAAACTCTCAACCTATGACGCCCTGATCCGTGGGAGCAAGATCTCGGAAGTCTTGGTGAAGTCGGCGGTCCTCCGGCTCGACATAGTGCCGTCCGAGCCGGACCTGGCCGCGGCGGAAGTTGAGCTCACTGGCCTCGATGACCGGGAGCTGGTTTTGCGGCGGGTGCTGGGAGACATCGCCAGCCAGTACGATTTCGTGATCGTGGATTGTCCACCGGCGCTGGGTCTGCTGACGGTGAACGCCCTGGCGGCGGCAGACGGGTTGCTGGTCCCCGTGCAGTGCGAGTTTTACGCGATGCAGGGGCTGACTCGCTTGATGCAGACCGTCGAGATGGTGCGCAAGTCCCTGAATACGTCGCTGACTATCGAGGGAATCATTCTGACGCTGTTCGACGGGCGCAACAACCTCCATCGGCAGGTGGCCTATGAAATACGTAAGCATTTTTTTGGAAAGGTATTCAGGACCGTGATCCCGCGCAATATCAAGCTGGCAGAAGCTCCGAGCCACGGGACTCCGGTACTCATGTACGATGTCGCCTCAACCGGCGCGCAGGCGTATTTGGAGTTGGCCAAGGAAATTGTGGGTCATGCAAAAAAAAGCACTCGGTAGAGGGCTGCAGAGCCTAATCCCCGTCGGCCACGCCGGCGGCCGGGATGAGATTGAGGAGGTTCCGCTCCCGCTGGTCTCGCCCAATCCCTTCCAGCCGCGCCGCGCCTTTGATGAAACGGAGCTGATGGATCTGGCCAACTCGGTCAAGGCGAAGGGAATCTTGCAGCCGATCCTGCTGAGGCGGCTGGGAGACGGCGGGTATGAACTCATCGCGGGGGAGCGTCGCTGGCGTGCGGCCAAGCTCGCGGGCCTGAAAAAAATTCCGGCCATCGTCCGTCCGGCCACTGACGCCGAAGCGATGGAGATGGCGCTGATCGAAAACCTCCAGCGCAAGGACCTGAACCCGATGGAGGCCGCGCGGGCCTATCAACGGCTCATGAAGGAGTTCGGGCTCACGCAGGAGGTAGTCGCGCGCACGCTCGGCAAGGAGCGTCCTTCGATCGCCAACACGGTGCGGCTCCTGTCGCTCCAGCTGGAGGTGCAGGGCTGGGTCGAGAGCGACCAACTGTCGCTGGGCCACGCCAAGGTACTGTTGGCCGTTGCCGAGCCGGACCAGCAGATTCGCCTGGGCCGTCGGGCGGTGACGGACAAGCTGTCGGTACGGGACCTCGAACGGCTGGTGCGCCCGTCTCATCACGGGGGCCGCTCGGCTCAGGCGCGTAAGGGACACCGGCCCAGCGAGGTCGAGGAGCGGATGACGCGGAAGCTGGGCACGAAGGTGCGGCTGATCCATGGGAAAACGGGAGGGAAAATTGTCATCGACTTTTACTCGCCGGCGGACTTGGAGAGAGTCATCGACATGATCCTGGGGTAGAAACTGAAGGCGAATAGATTACTTAATTAACATTAGGGAGGTTCCACCATGTGGAAGAAAGACGATGAGAGCGAGCAGCCGGAAGACCTGGAGGGTCAAGTCCCCGGGGCCACGGATGAGGAAGTGATCGCGTTCGTGGGACGAGGCGTGGAGTTCAAGGGAGTGATCACTTACAACGGGACGGTCCGCATTGACGGCCGTCTGGATGGCGAGATCCATACCGAAGGGATCTTGGTGGTCGGCGAGGATGCTGTCCTTACGGCGCAGGTCACCGCCGGCACGGTGATCAGCCGGGGCAAGATCACGGGAGACATTGTGGCCTCCTGCAAAGTCCGGCTCCAGGCGCCGGCCGTCCTGAACGGGTCGGTCAAAGCGCCCTTGCTCTCCATCGAAGAGGGAGTGCTCTTCAACGGGAGTTTGGAAATGGCCAAAGCCGAACCGCCCGAAGCCAGTAAAGGTTCTGTCACGCCCATCCGCGTCAGCTCGACCATGAAGACGGTGGGCTAAAGGAGAAGTCTCATGTGGTCCAAAAAAGATAAAAACAACCCCTATTCGATGAGCAGTGAGGAATCATTCACCTTCCTCGGAAAGGGGGCGCAGTTTAAAGGGATCATCAGCTTCGAGGGCACGATTCGCATCGACGGAAAACTCGAAGGGGAGATTCATACGAAGGGCACGCTTGTGGTGGGGGAGCATGCGGTCATCGAAGGGGACGTCAGCGCCGATGTCGTCATCAGCGGCGGCCGGATTACCGGCAACGTCATCGCTTCGGAAAAGGTCCAGCTTCTCGCCACCGGTATCGTGATCGGAACCATCAAGACGCCGATTCTCTCCATCGAAGAGGGGGTTCGCTTCAGCGGCACGTGCGACGCGGAAGGCCGTGGTGAGGTCAGGGCTTTGGAGGGGACGCGCGAGCCGGAGAAGCCGCCTCAGCAGGCCGGCGTGGCGCGGGTTCGCGGGGCCTAAGCCGAGGACTGGACGTCGCATGTTCGGATCGAACGGCAAGAAAACGGAGCTGCCGCTCGGCGGGAAGGAGACCCTCACCTTCCTCGCACGTGGGTTCGAGTTCAAGGGAAGCCTGTCCTTCGAGGGCACGGTCCGCATCGACGGGACGGTGGAAGGAGAAATCCGCTCGAGCGGAACCGTCATTCTGGGAGAACATGCGATCATCGAGGGTGATGTTAGCGCCGGGACGGTCGTCTGCGGCGGCCGGGTCAAGGGGAACGTCATGGCGACGGAGAGGGTCCATCTCCTTCCTTCAACCGTGCTGCACGGAGACGTCATCGCGCCGCTCGTGCAAATAGAAGAAGGGGTGCGCTTTCACGGGAGTTGCGAAGCGGAGGGGCGGGCCAAGAGAAAGGGCATCGAGGAGCCCCGTGAAGTCTCGCCGCCGGCCGTCAGGCATAGAGTTTCTTAACAAATGGAGAAGACCGGGAGTGAAGACTGTAGTCGTGGGTATGTCAGGCGGAGTGGACAGCTCCGTGACCGCGGCGATGTTGGTGGACCGAGGCTATCAGGTCTTGGGCGTCACGCTCCAGACCTGGGAGACTGAGGACGACGCGACAACGTCTAAGAAGTGGCAGGAACGAGGCTGTTGCAAAATCGGCATTGCGCGCTACGTCGCCGAACGATTGCACATTCCCCACAGGGTCATTGACATCCGGGAGCATTTTCGCTCGGCGGTCGTCCAAGACTTCATCGACGGGTACCGCTCGGGCCAGACCCCGAATCCCTGCGTGCGGTGCAACGAGCGGGTGAAGTTCGGATGTCTCATGGACGCCGCGCGGGAGCTGGGAGCGGACGCTGTCGCCACCGGCCACTACGCGCAAGTCGTGCCGGACGCGGCGGGACGCCCACACCTCCACAAGGGCGGAGACCCCAAGAAGGATCAGAGTTATTTCCTCTACCGTTTGAACCGGCGCTGGCTGTCCGGCATCCTCTTTCCGGTGGGAGGCCTGCATAAGGACGAGGTGTGGCGGAAGGCGGAAGAGATCGGCCTGCCGGCCGACGAGGTGAAGGAGAGCCAGGAGATCTGTTTCGTCACGAAGGGCGATTATCGCAGCTTCCTGGAGCAGGAGGCCCCGCAGACTGCTCAGCGGGGGCCCTTCGTCGGTACGGACGGGACGGTGTTGGGGACGCATCGCGGGGTGCCCTTCTACACGCCGGGCCAGCGGCGCGGGCTTGGGCTGTCGGCGGAGCAGCGGCTGTACGTGGTCCGCGTGGATGCCGCCACGAATACCGTGGTGGTGGGCCGGGAGGAGGAGTTGCTGGAGAGCGGCTGCGTTGTCGGCGATCTGAATCTCCTGAGCGTGGACTGTCTTGAGGAGCCGGTTCGCGCCGAGGTCAAGGTCCGATACGCCAGCCCCGCGGTCCCGGCAATCATTGGGCCGCTCGAAGAAGGGCGGGTGCGCATCGAGTTCGATTCGCCCCAGCGCGCGCTGAGTCCCGGCCAGTCGGCAGTCTTCTACCAGGGCGATCTCGTCCTCGGCGGCGGCATCATCGAAGCCACGAACGGCAAGGACTGAAACGTGGCGAAGTGCTTGACGGCATTAGGCTTTCATGCTATGGTTCGCCGCTTTTGAGTGAGCCTGCCAGCTCCAAACCACGTCGTAGAAGGCGGTTGCCGATAACGTGATCCAGACGACGGTTGCACGACGGTACGCGAAGGCTTTGTTCGGCTTGCAGGAGCCTGCCGATATCGGTCGGACCGCGGAGGCTCTCCACCTCCTGGCCGACGCCTTTACGGCTTCCCGCGAGTTCCGAGCGTTGCTCTTAAGCCCCGTCTTCACTCGGGAACAGAAGGACGCCGTCGTCACCCGACTCGCAGCGAAGGCTCACTGTCCCCCGATCACCGTGCGGTTCCTGACCCATGCGGTCCGCAAGAACCGGATCGCGCAGATCCGGGAGATCAGTGACGCATTCAGCAAGCTCGCCGATCAGGCCTCCAATCGGAAAGTCATGCAAGTTTCGGCCGCCCGGCCTCTTGCAAAAGCGCAGCAGGCTGCGCTCCAAACGAGGCTCGCGCAGGTCACGCAGAGCGAGATCGATCTTGCGGTTCGCGTTGATCCCTCCGTGATCGGCGGACTGGAAATTCGGATCGGCAGCACGGTGTATGACGGGACGATCCGCGGCCAACTGTCACGGCTGCGGGCAACCCTGGCGAAAGCGTAAATGATGTATGGGCGCCGTGGATGGCGCCCGGACGAAGGAGCGGCACGAATGCAGATCAAAGCGGAAGAGATCAGCTCAATTATCCGAGAGCAAGTGAAGTCCTTTGAGAAGCAGGTGGACGTGGCCGAGGTCGGCTCCGTGCTCCAGGTCGGGGACAGCATCGCCAAGATCTACGGACTGGACGGCGCGATGGCCGGCGAGCTGCTGGAATTCCCCGGCGGTCTCAAGGGGATCACGCTGAATTTGGAAGAGGACAACGTCGGTGCAGTGATTCTGGGGTCCGACCAGAACATCAAAGAAGGCGACCTCGTGAAGCGGACCGGGCGCATCGCGGAGGTCCCCGTCGGTGACGCGGTTGTCGGCCGCGTTGTGGACCCGATCGGCAACCCGTTGGACGGCAAGGGGCCGATCCCGGCGAAGGAGACCCGCCGAGTGGAAATCCGGGCCCCCGGCGTGATCGAGCGCCAGCCTGTGCGCGAGCCGCTGCAGACCGGCATTAAGGCCATCGACTCGATGATCCCCATCGGGCGCGGTCAGCGCGAGTTGATCATCGGCGACCGGCAGACGGGGAAAACCGCCATTGCGGTGGATACCATCATCAACCAGAAAGGCCAGAACGTCGTCTGCATCTATGTCGCCGTCGGCCAGAAGCGTTCCACGGTGGCGCGCGTCATCAAGATCTTGGAAGAGAGCGGCGCCATGGCCTACAGCATCGTCGTGTCCGCCACGGCCAGCGATCCGGCCTCGATGCAGTACCTCGCGCCGTACTCCGGGGTGTCCATGGGCGAGTACTTCCGCGACTCGGGCCGCCACGCGCTGATCATTTACGACGACCTCTCCAAGCACGCGACGGCCTACCGGCAGCTCTCTTTGCTGCTGCGGCGCCCGCCCGGACGGGAAGCCTATCCCGGTGACGTGTTCTACCTGCATTCCCGACTGCTGGAGCGGGCGGCGAAGCTCAGCAAGGAGAAGGGCGGGGGAAGTCTGACGGCCCTGCCGATCATCGAGACCCAGGCCGGCGACGTGTCCGCCTACATCCCGACGAACGTGATCTCGATCACCGACGGGCAGATCTACCTCGGCAGCGACCTGTTCTATTCAGGCATCCGGCCCGCGATCAACGTCGGTCTCTCGGTCTCGCGCGTCGGTGGCTCGGCCCAGATCAAGGCCATGAAAGGGGTGGCGGGCTCGCTCCGGTTGGACCTCGCGCAATACCGCGAGATGGCCGCGTTCGCCCAGTTCGGCAGCGAGCTCGACAAGGCGACGCAGGCCCAGCTGGCGCGCGGGGTCCGCATGGTGGAGCTGCTCAAGCAGGGGCAGTATCAGCCGATGCCAGTGGAGAACCAGGTGATCAGCATCTTCGCCGGGACCAACGGCTACCTGGACGATGTGCCGGTGAGCAAGGTCCGCCAGTTCGAAGAGGAGTTGCTGGATTTCGTCAAGCGCGAGCAGTCCAAGATCCAGCGCGACATCGTCTCCAAGGGGAAACTGGACGACGAGTTGACGGCGGAGCTGAAAAAAATGCTGGCGGTGTTCAAGAGCAAGCTGACCTATCTGGTGAAGGCGTAAGGACTCATGCCGAGCTTACAGGGCCTGCGGCGCAAGATCGGGTCCATCAAGAACACGCAGAAGATCACCAAGGCTATGAAAATGGTGGCCGCGGCGAAACTCAAGCGTGCCCAGGAGCGCATCCTCGCCGCGCGGCCCTACGCGAAGAAGATGGCGGTGGTACTCGGCAGCCTGGCCAGCCGCGTCAATAGGCAGGCCCATCCGCTGCTGCGCAAGCCGTCCGGGAATCGGATCGAGTTGCTCGTGGTCACGTCAGACCGCGGGCTGTGTGGGGCCTTCAACACCAACATCCTCAGAAAAGCGCTCGAGTTTCTCCGCGAGAAGCAGGAGGCCGGCTGCACGGTGACGGTCAGCGTGGTCGGACGCAAAGGCCGCGACTTCTTCCGCCGCCGCGCCTGGACGCGGCGCCAGGAGTGGGCCGGGGTCTTCGACCGACTCTCGTACGAGCACGCGCTGGACATCGGCGGGGACATCGTCCAGCAGTTCACGAGCGGGGCGTTCGACGAGCTCCACATCGTCTACAACGAATTCAAGTCCGTCATCCAGCAGCGCGTCGTCGTCGAGAAACTGCTGCCCATTGAGTCACTCGACCAGGAGGCGGAGAAGCTCGGCGGCGGCTATCTCTTCGAGCCGGACGAGGAAGAACTGTTGAAAGTCCTGCTGCCCAAACATATCGAGGTGCAGACGTTCCATGCCTTGATGGAATCATCAGCGGCTGAGTTGGGTGCGCGGATGGCCGCGATGGACGGCGCGACGCGCAACGCGGGCGAGCTGATCAAGAAGATGACGCTCTATTACAATAAGACCCGCCAGGCGGCCATCACCAAGGAACTGATGGACATCGTCGGCGGGGCCGAAGCATTGAGATAGCGGACTAACCGAGAGGGGAGAGCACTGTGAGCAAGGGCAGAGTCGTCCAAGTGATTGGGCCGGTCGTGGACGTGGAGTTTCCCAAAGGAGGGCTCCCGAATATCTACAACGCGATAAAGGTCGAGGCGCCGGAAGATAAGAAGAGCGGCCGCCCCGAGATCCGCCTGACACTGGAGGTGGCTCAGCACCTCGGCGAGAACCGCGTGCGGTCCGTGGCCATGTCCAGCACCGACGGGCTGGTCCGCGGCATGGAGGTCACGGATACGGGCGCCCCCATCTCGATGCCGGTCGGAAAAGAGACGCTCGGTCGCTTACTCAACGTCCTGGGCGAGCCGGTGGACGGCAAGGGCCCGGTGGCGGCCAAGAAGACGCTGTCCATTCATCGGCCCGCGCCCTCTCTGGAAGACCAGGAGACTAGGACCGAGGTGCTGGAGACCGGCATCAAGGTGGTGGACCTCCTCGAGCCCTACTCCAAGGGAGGCAAGGTCGGCCTCTTCGGCGGGGCCGGCGTGGGCAAGACCGTCATCATCATGGAGTTGATTCACAACATCGCCACCCACCACGGCGGGTTCTCGGTCTTCGCCGGCGTGGGCGAGCGGACCCGCGAAGGGAACGACCTGTACCTCGAGATGAGCGAATCAGGCGTCATCGACAAGGCCACGCTTGTGTACGGGCAGATGAATGAGCCGCCCGGCGCCCGCCTGCGCGTCGCGCTCTCGGGCCTGACCGTCGCCGAGTATTTCCGCGATGAGGAAGGGCAGGACGTGCTCCTCTTCATCGACAACATCTTTCGGTTCACGCAGGCGGGCTCCGAGGTGTCGGCCTTGCTGGGCCGCATGCCCTCGGCCGTGGGGTATCAGCCGACCCTCGGCACGGAGATGGGCGATCTCCAGGAGCGGATCACGTCCACGAAGAAGGGCTCGATCACGTCGGTGCAGGCCATTTACGTGCCGGCGGACGACCTCACGGATCCCGCGCCGGCCACCGCGTTCGCGCACCTGGACGCGACGACCGTGTTGTCGCGGCAATTGGCCGAATTGGGCATCTATCCGGCGGTGGACCCGCTGGACTCCACGTCGCGCATTCTCGACCCGCAGGTCGTGGGTGAGGAGCACTACAACGTGGCCCGGGGCGTGCAATCCATCCTGCAACGCTACAAGGACCTCCAGGACATCATCGCCATCCTGGGCATGGATGAATTGTCTGAAGACGACAAATTGACGGTCACCCGCGCGCGCAAGATCCAGAAGTTCCTGTCGCAGCCGTTCAACGTGGCCGAGGCCTTCACCGGCGCCAAAGGCAAGTACGTGAAGCTGACCGAGACGGTTCGCGGCTTCAAGGAAGTCATCGAAGGCAAGCACGACGAGCTGCCCGAGCAGGCGTTCTACATGGTGGGCGGGATCGAGGAAGTGTTGGAGAAGGCCGAGCGCCTGAAAAAAGGATAATGGGCAAGATTCTTCTGGAAATCGTCACCCCGGATAAACTGCTGGTCAGCCAGGAGGTCGATTTCATCATCGCGCCGGGGACCGAAGGGGAATTCGGCGTCCTGCCGGGGCACTGCCAGTTCCTCTCGTCTCTCCGGGTCGGAGAGCTACGGTACTGGATCGGGGAAGAGGCGCACTATTTCTCGATCATGTGGGGCTTTGCGGACGTGACCCCCAAGCGCGTGACGATTCTAGCTGAGGTCGCCGAGAAGGCCGAGGACATCGACGTCGAACGCGCTCAGGCCAAGGTGCTGGAAGCCGAGGCTAAAGTCGCGGCGGGCGGCTCCCGTGAGGTGATCGAGGCCGCGCTCACCAGTCTGGAGAAGGCCCGCCTACGCAAGAAAGTCGCCGAGCGCGCGAAGATCCGGGCGCACTAACCTTCAAATTTGATCGTTGTGTTTGGCGGGTGGCGCCGCATGGGACCCTGGCGGAGCGGAAGGGCCTACAGCCGAGTCATCGGGGCTGCGACGGCGAAAGGGCCTGAGCACGTCAGGGTAATGCGGTGACAGGACCCGCCGATATTAGGCCGAGTGGCCGTTGCCGTTCGGGGATTTCTGATTCACGCACTTGACGAGGTGCCAGAAGTGGAGGGGATTGACCTTCTGCTTGTGAATGACGATGAGGTGGGTGCCGTCCAGGACTGTCGCCAGAGAGAGATCGGTGCGCCACCCGAGATGCTTGCAGAACGGCGAGAGCATTTTTTCGATCGCGTTGATGATCGGGTTGCCGTTGCTGAAATGGTTTAAGAGAATGATGCGCCCGCCGGGCTTGCAGACCCGAATCATCTCCAGCATGACCTTGCGGTAATCCGGGACCGCTGTCACGACGTAGGCCGCCATCACGGCATCGAAGCTGTCGTCCGCGAACGTGATCGCCGAGGCGTCCATTTTTCTCAGGCTCACGTGCTCCAGCCGCAGTTCCCGGACGCGCTCCCGGCACTTGGCGAGCATGCCCTCCGACAAATCAATCCCCACGATTTCGCAGGATCGGGGATAGAAGGGAAGCGCGAGCCCGGTGCCCACGCCCACTTCCAGGACACGCTCGCCGGGGGACAGGTTCAGGAGACGGACCGCATGATCGCGTCCGTCGTGGAAGATCTTGCCGAAGATGTGATCGTAGACTTTGGCGTAGTTGGTATAGACCCGCTCGACTTTAGCCGCGTCCATAACGCCTCAAGGCTCCCACAGCAAATCTGCCGGTCCGTACGCTGTTGTCAGATGGCCGACGCATTCGTGTAGCTGGGACGCGCGGCTCGGAAGGACAAAGCGGCGTCACTCTAGCCAAACGGCGCAAACTTGTCAAGGTAGACAATTCAGCCCAGGTGAACGGCGTCGTATCCCAGGAGGCGGAGATGTTTGGCAAAGTCGGGGAAACCATGGACGGTATACACCTTCTTGGGGCCGGCCTGACGAACGAGCGAGAGCAGCTCCTGAAAGTCGGCGTGGTCCGAGAGGGGAATCGCCTCGTCCACCCGATACCGATAGCGGCAGTTACGGTCCATCGCCCAACCGGTCAGCATGGCCGTGCGGCAGGGCCCCAGGTCATCCAGAATCTGCGAGCGGTTCAGGTGCGGCGGCAGGATGACGACCTTGCCGTGCGCTCCTTCCGCATCCAAGCCGGGATCCAGGAGCTCAAATCGGCCGAACCGCACGCCGAATTCCTCGTAGATTTTGGCGATGTGGTAAATCGGGTCGGCCACGATGCAGACGTAGCCGCGGTCGCCCAGGAGTTTCATGGCTTCCTGGCTTTTGCCCAGGGCATAGGCCAGGAGCACCGGCGTGCGGCCCTCATCCCACGCGCCATCGACGAAGCGGCACAACCGCCGCGCGACTTCGGCCGGCTCCGGGAACACATAGTGCGGACGCCCGAACGTGCATTCCATGACGAGGACGTCGCAGGGCTCCACGCTGATCGGTTCCGCTGTGAGGCTCTCGCGGACCCGGCAGTCTCCGGTGTACACGATCCGTTGCCCGTCGTGCTCGATCAGAATCTGGGAGGACCCGAGAATATGGCCGGCCGGCAACAGCCGGCATGCGGCGCCGTCCACTTCAAAGGGTGCATGGTAGGCGTGCGTCTCGGCCATCGTCCGGCCGAGGCGATGCTGGTAGAGCCGGGCGGTCTGCGGGGAGGCGATGATCCGGCGGTGCCGAATGGCGTGGTCGCTGTGAGCGTGTGACACGAAGCACCGGTCGCGGGAGCGGGTGGCATCCAGCCAGAGCGACGTGCCCTCGACTCTCAACCCGCCGTCGTGCTCGATCACGGGTTGAGTTCTACACCTGTGCCATGTTCGATGCAAGAGCTTTGTGGTAGCATCGGTCCCCATGCATGCGGCCTTTCTCCTGGGAGCGGTGATCGTCCTGGGATTGATCGTAGCGGATTGGATGGCGTTCAACCGGAAAAGGCCCGCGATCATCCATTACGGCGTGACCGCGGGACGCTATCACGAGATGCTCTCGGTACGGCGGCAGTGCTTCGATGCCGACGGTCTGCTGACGTTACCGCGAGGCCAGGCGCGGCTCTTTCCGGAGCAACAGGCCATCCTCTTGTTGCCCGACCATAAGCAGTTCGGGGTCACCTTCCGGACGGCCTGGCCGCTGAATGGGATCCTCCGCTATACAATGCTGGAAGAACAGTCGCCGGTGACGCTCACCAAACGGATGCCATGGTCCTCAGCGTTGCTGACCGGGCTCTGGTTTCTGACGGTTGTGGGCGGGACGCTGGCCTATGTGGTCGCCTATGCTGTGGCCGGGGGCCTGTCTTCAGCAAGCGGCGCGTTTCTGGCCGTTGCGTTGAGCGGGCTGGGCCTGCTCGTCTGCCTGTTCGGCCTCCTGATCGTGGTCGTCGCCTATCGTTTGGAGAACAGGCGGCTGATGGCGGTGTATGAGGAGTTTAAGGCGGCGCTTTAAACGTCTCTGCGAAGGGCCGGCATTCCGGAGCCAGGAGGTCGGGTCTGTCGGTCAGCAACTTGATGATGATGCTGCGGTTTTTCTTGGCCAGGCCGGAGTCGGCGAAGATTTGCGTGAAGAGGCGGTTGAGGGAAGCGGGGTTGTCAGCCGTGGCGCGCAACTCAGACTCCGGCACGCTCAGCAGCCGGTCGCGCAGGGTCAGGATCGCCTTCTCCACGCTGTGGTATGGCGGCGTGATCTGCAAGGAGCGATACAGCAGCGTCACGCGGTGCCGGAAGTCGGCTTCCAGCCTGCTACGGATGGCACCGGTGGACGCGGGTGGTTGGCTCGCCATGGCAGGCGCATTGTACCAGACGGGCCCGATCTGTTAAGGTCACGCCCGTGTTAACTCGCCGTCGATTCCTTCAGGCTGCGCTGGCCGCCGGCCTGGGCGCCTTGGCGCCAGGCGTCGGCGGGTGCATGCCGACATCCTCCTCGGCCCGGAAGACCAGCGAGGCGCTGGCCGCTCTCCGGACCCGACGTATCGCTCCCCCGTCTCTCGCAGGGTACGGGGAGTTCCGCGGCGTCATCCATGCCCACACCGGCCTGTCGCATGACAGTACGGGCACGGACGAGCAGATCCTCGAGGCCGCCCGCCTCGCCAAGCTGGATTTTCTCATTACCACCGACCACTACACGCCACGGATCTTCACGGAAGGACTCGATGGCATCCACAATTACGTCCTGGTCGTGCGCGGCGTGGAGCTGCCGCTCGGATGCGTGCGAGGTGAGGGGACCGCCCGGCGCTGCGGCAGCGTGCTGGCGATCGGCCTGCGGGAGCCGCTGGATCCGGACAAGTACGCGACGAAAGAGGACCTCCTTACCGCCATCAGGGCCCAGGGGGCGCTGGCCATCATCGCCCATCCCCGCGGGGTGCCCAATCCTCACTACTTCGATCTGGCCGATGGGATGGAAATCTACGATATTGCCGACACCATACGAGAACGACTGGTGGAGATCCCGCGGTATCTCCTGGCAACCCCTTTCCTCAAAGGCGGGTATGAAACCGAGCTGTTCCTTCCGATTGCGGAGCGGTCGAATTGGCCTCTCGTTCAATGGGACAGACTCACCCAGACTCGTCGCTTTGTGGGTCTTGCCGGGAACGATGCCCACCAGAACTTGTCCTTCTTAGGACGGCAATTCGATCCCTACGCCCTGGTCTTCGGGTCCTTGAACACGCATATCCTGGTCCCGCTGGCGACCAAGGAGAACCGGTTTCTTGCCTCTCCGTCCCCGTTTGTGAAGACCGTCACCGCGCTTCGCGCAGGACGATGCTTCTCCTCCTTCAACCTCCTGGCCGACGCGGCTGGCTTTCGGTTCGCGGCTCACGCCGAGGAAAAAGGAGCGGTTGTGGCGGTGATGGGCGACGAAGCCTCGTTGCAAGCAGGGCTCCTGCTGATTGCACAGAGCCCGCTTCCCGGGGCTATTGAACTCCTGCGCGATGGCGTTCCGATCCGACGGCAGGAAGGGCGGGAGTTGCGGTATCGCGTGGACAGGACTGGTGTCTATCGGGTCGAGGTATCCTTATGGGTGGTGGATCGCTGGCGTCCCTGGATCTTCGCGAATCCGATCTACGTGCGGGCGTGAGCGGCGGTCCTCCATAATCAGGCCGGCACTTTCCAGAAAAATACGACCGTCATCCGTTTCGAGCCGAGCTCGTGATCCCAGCCGAAGTAGGACGTGGCCGAGTGGGCGATGTCGGACTTGTAGACGAGCAGCCGGTTGAACACGTTCGGGACTTCGATATCCTCTTCCCACATCGTCAGATCGGACCCTTTCTCGAAGCCCGGAATCTGGGCGAGGCTCTCGTACTGTGGCGGGCAGATGTTGCCGCCGAGAGTCCCGTCGGGTAGATGAAGTCGATAAAAGGATGTTCCCGAGTGTTTGGTCGGCGGGTACGGATGCAGGTAAAGGACGCCCGCGTAGTTGCAGAGCTTGCTGGAGTCCACGTGCGGCCGTGCGACGGCGTTCCCTCCTCCCACGATCTGCACGTGGTTATGCCCGCTTGCGCCGGTGGGCGGCTCTCCTTGCTGATGGAGGGCTTTGGCGCCGATCTGCGCTTTGACCCAGTCCTCTATGACGGCGAGCTCGTGGGGGAGCAGAGCATCCGGCGCCCGCATCCCCGGCCAGGCCTCGGCGCGCCAGGGCCAGCCCATGATCCAGGAGGATTTGTTGAAGCAGCGTTCCGCCACTTCATAGGGATCCGGCAGAATGTTGTCCTTGATCCAATAGTCCTTGCCGAGTTCCGGCTTTCGGTACGGCAGAGTGTCGATGCGGAGTGACATAGGCGCCTGCGGCTTCCGTAGCCACGAAGTCGGGGCACCCGTTGCTCAGCGATTGCAACGGGTCCATGAGTGGCGTTCTAATTGATCATTTGACGCTGACGCTGGCGACGTTCGAGAACATGATGCGTCCGCTCGCTCCGCTGGTTCTGCCGGGGGACGCGGTCTGGCCATCCAGCGTGAGGAACCCCAGCGGGTGTGCTTTTTCCGTCCCGTAAAAGAAGACCGCGGCGAACGTATAGGTCCCCGGTTCCGGCGGAGTCCTGAGCACCCAGGTGGTGCGGGTCTCATCCACACGCTTTGTCGCTGGATCCCCCTTGATTCCCGTGATCATGACGGTATTGAGTCCCATGTCCGAGCCCCGCATCCGCCGCTCGGCCCACTGCGCCTGCGGCTTCCCGTCAGGGCCCAGCACGAGCGCGGGACCGATGACCTTGAAGCCGCTTGAGCTGATCGGTCTGGCTTGAAAGCGTAGGGTGCTGTCCACCAGCGACACGCCTATCACGGGACCCGCGCCCCCTCGCGTGATCACTGTCACATCAATCCGGCTGTTGCGCCTGGCTTGGCTCGGAGCCTGGATCGTGACCGAAGCCTGCGCGTCCACCCATTTCACGGCGGCGATCAACGCCTCCCGGTCCTTGGGACTCAAGTCTTTGTACGCCGGGTCCGTCTTGATCCGGCTGAGATGCTTGCCGTCGATCGTCTCCTGCGCGGCTACGCTCGCAGGGAGATCCCGCAACTGGTCGAGGCTGGTCGAGGAGTGGCACGTCGCGCAGAATGGGGCCATGTCGGTGACCGCATTGTGAGGTCCGTAGGGGTCTGCCAGGGCCACGGCGGCCGCAAGCATCGTGAGCGACAGCAGGGGAGCGATGATACGCATCGCTCCAACTGTACCATGAAACATTATGGCGAGTGAACCGCCTGAATCTAGGATGTCAGAGGCGGCAGGCGTTCTGCTCGCGGCCTCCCGCGACGGCGTCGCCCGGCACAGTGGCCAGGATCTGATAGTGGCCGAGGCCAAGTTCCTTGCCGTAGGCCTGCCCGACCAGCACGTCCTGCACGTGCTGATGATCCCAGGCGCGGAAGTAGGAGCGGCCCTCCTTGCAGCCATCGAATTCGTGCCCTTCCAGGGCCTTGATTACAGCCGCCGTGTCGGTGGTGCCGGCCCGTTGCACGGCTTCGAGGATTTGCGTCATGGCCGCGTAGCCGAGGTAACAGCGTGACGTGGGCGTGTGGTTGTACTTGTCGATCACGCCCTGGATGAAACGCCGCGAGCTTTCCGTGTTGATCTTCGGATCCCAGATCAGGCCCCACACGCCGGCGTTGTTCGCGTATCCCAGCGGCCGGCCGATCTGCTCGCCCCCAATCATGCCGCCCACGCCGATCTTTTCCTTGGCCAGCTCCAGCTTCGTGTAGCCCTTCAGCGCATTGACCAGGTCCCAGCCGTAGAGGTTCAGAATGACGACGCTCGGCTTCGCCGCCTTCACTTCGGTGAACGCGGCGGTGAAGTCGGTCGTCCCGAATGGCGTCGTGCCGGCGCCGACGACCTCTCCGCCGTTCGCCTTGAGGGCGTCCGTCATGGCCTGAAGAGCCGACTTGCCATCCACGGTGTCGGCCGTAACCATGAACCACCGGTTCCCGTGGACCTTCACGATGTGCGGCGCGACGGCCTGCGCCATCATACGGGCGTTCGGCATGAAGACAAAAGTGTGGGAGTCGCACCGCGATCCAGTCAATTCCATGATGTGCGGGCAGGTCGCCATGAATAATTTGTTCTCTTGCTTCGCCACGTCGGCCACAGCGAGGGCCACGTCGCCGTTGAAGGTACCCATCAGGAAATCCACGCGGTCTTCCTTGACCAGCTTGGTCGCCGCCTTGATCGCGGTCTGCACGTTCGAGGCGTCATCGGCCTCGATAATCGCGACCTGGCGTCCCAGCACCCCGCCGCGCTTGTTGTACATCTCCAGGGCCACCGTGGCCCCGTGGACGTCGTGAATCGAGGAAGTCTTATAGGGACTGGACAGCGGATCAATGATGCCGACCTTGATCGGCTCGGCTGCGTATGCTGAACGATTCCATCTGGTGAACTCAAACACCTGATCGGCCAGGTCGCCGAGAGCCAGCGCGCCGCCGGCTGCCGTTGACAGTTGGAGGAATCGTCTGCGCGAGATCGTCATGGGATAAACCTCCTGTGAAGTTCGTCTCTGAAACAGCCCGCACAATAGGCCGGGTCGAAGAGGTTGTCAATCGCAGGCCTGTGGTATAGTGCGGAAAAGACCCGAAGAGGGAGCATATGCAGAATTACCGAACGGTGGCGGTGGCGGCGGCGCAGCAGGCCGGAAAGATCATCGCCGACGCCTACCGCACCGACTTTCGCGTGGATTACAAGCAGGGCGCGACGACGAATCTCGTCACCGAGGTGGACCGCCGGTCCGAGCAAGCGATCGTCGAAGCGCTGAGCAAGGCGTTTCCCGACCACCGGATTCTCGCGGAGGAGGGCGGCGAGGGATCGCAGAGACAGTCTTCGTACAAATGGATTGTGGACCCGCTGGACGGCACCACGAACTTCGCGCATGGGTTTCCCGCGTTCTGCGTGTCGATCGGCCTGGAAGTGGAGGGCCGCGTCGTCCTGGGCGTGGTGTACGACCCGCTCCGAAAGGAACTCTTCGAGGCCGAAGCGGGCAAGGGAGCGTTCCTCAACGGCGAGCGGCTTCGCGTGTCGCAGGCGGCGGCGCTGGACAGGGCGCTTCTAGTGACCGGCTTCGCGTACGATCAAGAAGGCCGCCGGAGCAACCTGGATCACTTCTCGCGTTTTGCGCTGCGGGCGCAGGGCATCCGGCGCACGGGGTCCGCCGCCATTGATCTGTGTTACGTGGCCGCCGGTCGGGTTGATGGGTTCTGGGAGCTGAAGCTGCACCCGTGGGATGTGGCGGCCGGGAATCTGATCGTGACCGAGGCCGGCGGGCGCGTCACCGACTTTGCGGGCAAGCCCTTTTCGATCTACGGCAATGAGATCCTCGCGTCAAACGGGCTCGTGCATCAGGCGATGGTCGAGGTGCTCGCCGAAGACTAGCCGAAAGGGTTATGTTCTTTTTCCTCGCGCACGGTGGTGGCGGGGCCGTGGCCGGGAAACAGAATGAGCTGGTCGGGTAGCGTCAGCACGCGTTGCCTGACGCTTTCCAAGTGAGTGCGATAGAGCGTCGCGGGATTGGCCCGCCCGATCGAGCCTGCGAACAGCGTGTCCCCGACGAAACAACAATCGTCCGTTTTATAGCAGACCCCGCCCGGCGTGTGACCAGGCGTCGTCACAAACGTGACCGCCCGGCCGCCGACTCGAAGCGTCTCGCCGTCGCGCGTAAACTTCCGCAAGGCGGTCGGCGGCTGCCACCCCAGAAGATCCCAGTCGTCCTCTCCGAGGTATACCGGCACGTGGTGAAGTGCGAGAATCACGTCGATTCCCCCGGCGTGATCGGCGTGGCCATGCGTCAGGCAGATGGCCGTCAGCTGGAGGCGTTCCCGCTCGATGGCGCGGAGCATGGCCTCCGGGTTGTAGCCGCTGTCGATCATAACGGCATCGCGAGTGGCGGGATCGTAGAAGAGGTAACCTTTGACCTCGTATCCGCCGATGTCGCCACGGATCAGGATTACATCCTGTGTTGTCTGCGGCGCGGGGTGGGCCGGATGCCAGTGATCGCAGGCGATGGCCGCCAGCTTGGGCCCATCAAGCTTGAGCGCGGCGGCCAGCGCCAGGGCTTCCTCGCGCGCGGGGGCGCGACGCCCGGCTTCGAGCTCGCGCAGGGTCGCTGCTGCCAGCCCCGATGATGTAGCAACTTGTTCGAGACTGAGCCCTTGACCGGTACGCGCCTTCTTGATGATGTCGCAGAACTCGTCTTCCAACATGAGTGTTCAGCCCGCATCATAGCCAATGGCGGCGGGCGGGGCAACCGTGGTAAGCTATCGAGATGGCACGATCATTTTCACGATGCATGGTCTGGTTGCTGGCTGTCGCTCTGCTCTGTCTGCCCGGCGCCGGGTTCGTTACGCCGTCCTCGGCGGAGGAGCAGAAAACGTCGTCCGGGGAAAAGCTTGATGCAGCCAAGAAGGACCTGGATAAAGGGGTTCAGGAAATGGGCAAGGCCGTACAGAAGGTGATGGACCCTGTCGAGAAGGCCATCTCGGAAGGAGCCAGCAAGGCCGCGAGCACCGTCAAGAAGGCGGTCACCCAGGATAAGAACGAGGATAAGAAGTAGAGCGTCAGCGCATCCATGACGACGGACGAAGCGCGGCTCCGCATCCAGTCGGCGATCGATCAATTCGGCCTGCAGGCCGCGCCCATGATCGATCTCGTCATCAAAGAGGTCCGGTCGGCCCTCGGGAATGAGCCGGCCAACGAGCTGATCGAGGAGTTCGATCTGGAGCTCACCTACAACATTGTCCCCGTCGAGTTTGAGTGACCGTCGTCAGGCTCCGTGCCGCTCTCAGCAAGCCCTTCCTGCCGGCCGTCTTTTTTTTCTCTGGCGTGACCTTCGACAGCCTCACGCTCAGCCGCATCGACAGACTGCTGGATAACCTGTTCTTGCTCCTGTATTTGAGTCTGCTGGGCGCGCTGATCATCCTGACAGCGCGCATGGATACGAGGATGGGCGCAGGGGCGCCGCCGGCGGGCCTCGATGGTGTCCCGGGCCTGGTCGCCCGGGCGCAGCCGTACTATCCGCATGCCATCCAGTTCCTGCTGGGCGGACTCTACAGCGCCTACACGATCTTCTATTTGCAGAGCGCGTCGCTGACCGCGACGGCGGTCTTCTTCGCCGTACTCGTCGCGTTGCTGGTGGGGAACGAGTTCCTGCACGACCGCCTCTCCAACCTGCGCCTGCTGGTCAGTCTGTACGCGCTGGTCGTCTTCAGCTTTTTCACGTTCTTCCTGCCGGCGCTGACCGGGTGGATGAACACGTGGGTGTTTCTGATCGGCGTGGGATTGAGTGCGGCCGTGACGCTGGAAGTAGTGGATCTGATCTATCGAGGCCGTCCGACCTCGTCACGATGGGAGCCCATCCTCTCAGGATTGCCGGCGCTCGGGTTGATCGTCGTACTGGTGGGCTTCTATTTTCTCAACTGGATCCCGCCGGTGCCGCTCTCCATGAAGTTCGGCGGAATCTACCACAAAATCACGAAAGCCGACGGAACTTATCAGCTGATTTTCGAACAGGGCACCTGGTACCAGTTCTGGAAACGCTCGGACGATCCCTTTCGGGGCGAGGAGCCCGCCTATTGCTTTACCGCCGTGTTTGCTCCGGTCGATATGCGCACGACGATCTACCATCGCTGGCAATACCGGCCCGCAGCCGGTCGGGACTTCTCGACGACGGACCGGATCGGGTTCGTGATTTCGGGCGGGCGCGAAGGGGGATACCGGGTCTATACCGCCAAGCAGCGGCTCATACCGGGTGACTGGCGTGTGGACGTGGAGACGGCCGAAGGGCATATCATCGGGCGCGTCAGATTTCGGGTGGAGGAGCCTGGTGGTGCCCCGCTGGAGCTCAACACCATCACCTACTGACTAAGGAAGTCCCGCTCACTTCTCCTGGATTAGATCGTCGGGCAGTTCGTCGGGATTGTCGCCGGGCCCCGCGGGACAATGTTGGGCGAGCAGATCGCCGCAACAGGCGATCGCCTGGCAGAAGGCCTCCGCCGCGCGGCCGTCCTTGATTCCTTGTACCATCTCCCGCACGAGATTGTCCCACGTCCCAGGTGGGACCCTCTCGTTGATGGCCTTGTCGGCGAGCACCTGCACCCGACGTTCCAATAGCGAAGCCATGATCAAGATGCCTGTGCCCTCCCGCGTTTTGTGCAGGCCGTGCTCGTAGAAGGCTAGCTCGGCGCGCCGGCGCACCTTGAACGCCATCCGTTCATTCGTGGTGAAGAACCGGATACATGCGGGAAGAGTTCCGGCCCAATACCCAAGGGCATAGGCGAGTACCACGCTGAGCACGATCCAGCCAGGGTGGTGCTCTTGCCATGCATATTGTCCCCATCCATGCTCGAGAGTCAGCAGAACGGTCAGCGCGATGAGGGCCGCGGCGAGTCCTGCGACATGTCCCACTTCCCGATACCGAGCGGACGACGGCACCACCATCGGAACGATTTCGCCTTGCGTCCGCCGTTCCGCGGCCTGTACGGCGTCATGGATTTTTCGAAGATCGTCGTCTGAGAATTTTTTCATGTCACCAACCTCCAGAGGCGCCGCCGCCGCCGAAACCGCCGCCGCCGCCGCTGAAGCCCCCGCCGCCGAACCCGCCGCCGCCTCCGAGACCTCCGAACCCGCCTCCTGCCCAACCGCCGATTCCTCCATAGGAACGTTGTCCTCTTCCGCCGGGCATAGCCGATAGTGTGAGGGTGATGAGTAACACGAGGATTGCGGCTATGATTGCCAAGATCAATCCGGACGATAGGGCAAGCACAAACGCCATCACGCCTCCAATAAAACTCCCTTTCCCCGTCCCATGCGAGCCAATGATAGTTGCTGCCAGTATCCCGACCACGACGGCGATGAAAAAGATACCCCATGCGCTGTCGAGGGCCTGACTTTGCGGGATACGCGTTCGCTGAGGAGCAGGAGCAGTGTACGTCCCTTCGATCGTGCCCACGACAGCCTTCACGCCGGCCGTGATTCCTCCGGGAAAATCGCCTGTCCTGAACCGGGGCACCATTTCCTCGCGGATGATCCGAGAGGACTTGGCATCAGTCAGCGTTCCCTCCAGCCCGTAGCCGACTTCGATGCGGATCTTCCGGTCGCCCGGCACGACGAGGATGAGCACGCCGTTATCGGTTCCCTTCCGACCAAGTTTCCAGGTGGTCGCCACCCGATGGGAGAATTCTTCGAGGGGTTCGCCTTCCAGGGACGGCAACGTCAGGAGCGCCACTTGGTTGCCGGTGCGCGCCTCGTGGGCGGCCAGCTCGGCGGAAAGCGATGCGGTACGATCCGCCGGCAGGAGATGGGCGTTATCCACGATGCGCCCGGTGAGGGGAGGGACATCGAGCGCGGCGGCGGGCAAAGCGAACGCCACGACCACGACCGCCGCCAGCAGGGAGACTACCCGCACTTAGAACTTGACTTCGGGCGGCTTGGCCGCGGCCTTCTCGTCGGCCACGGTGAAGTTCGGCTTCATATCCATTTTGAGGATGTACTTGGCGGTCAGGTTGGTGGGAAAGAAGCGCACCATCTTATTGAATTCGGCCACCTTGTCGATATAGCGCTTGCGAGCCACCGTGATCCGGTTCTCAGTGCCCTCTAGCTGGCTCTGCAAATCCCGGAAGTTTTCGTTGGCCTTGAGGTCGGGATATTTTTCGACAACCACCATCAGCCGCGCGAGCGCCGAGGAGAGTTCGCCCTGGGCCGCCTGAAATTTCTGAAACGCGGCGGGGTCCTTCAGCAATTCCGGCGTGGCCTTAATGCCGGCGACTTGCGAACGAGCCTGGGTCACAGCCTCCAACGTCTGTCTCTCGTGAGCCGCATAGCCCTTGACGACATTGACCAGGTTCGGGATCAGGTCGGCCCGCCGCTGATACTGGTTGAGGACCTCGCTCCACGCGGCCTTGATGTCCTCGTCGAGTCCTTGTAGATCGTTGTAGCCGCATCCGGGGGCGATCAAAAGCGTCATGATCAGCAGCGCCATCGTCACGGAACGTCGAGCATGCATATCGAGGCCTCCTTGGATTGAGAATCCACAGCTACTCAGGTTCGCCGGTGTCATCATAATACTTTTCACGGTAAATAGGGCACAGGCCTTTTTTCTGAATGAGCCCGCTCACATCGTCGAGCATGCCGCTATTCCCGCAGAGATAGACGGCGAGGTTGTTCACGGAAGCGATCCGCTCCTCCACCAGCCGCGTGACCCGTCCGCGCTCGCCGGACCAGCCGTTCTCCGGGCGGGAGAGCGTCGCGGTAAAGCTGAACTTGGGATGAGCCCGCGCCCAGGTCTCCAACTCGTCCTGATAGTAGAGGTCCCGCTGCGTGCGGAGTCCCCAAAAGAGCGTTGCGGAACCGGAACTCTGCTTTTCGAAGAGGGCGAGCAGCATCGAACGGATCGGAGCGATGCCGGTGCCCGTGGCGACGAAGAGGTGGTCTCGCGCGGGGTCGTCGCGGAGGCGGAACGAGCCGGCCGGGCCCTTGAATTGCGTCTCGTCCCCTTCCTTCAAGCTGAAGAGGTAGGTCGAGCCAGGCCCGCCGGGCACCAGGTTGAACAGCAGCGTGATGACCTCCGGGCTACTCGGCGGCGACGCGATCGAGTAGGGTCGGATGAGTTCTTGCTGTTTCTCGTTCCGGCCGACCTCGAACGAGACAAACTGCCCGGCCTTGAAGGCAATCTGCGGCGGCTCCACAAGACGCAGGTCGATCTCCCGCACATCGTGGGTGAGGTCGCGAACGCGGCACACCGTGGCTCTGAAGAGTTGAAGCGGCATCCTTGTATTATACAGACGCGGTTCTTACGGTGCGGGGGTTTCGGGCCAGGCGCGGGAGAGCCCGCCGTTGCCGACGATCACACCCGCCGTTTCGGACATTCGAAGCTCTCTCTCCAGCTGCCAGCGGTGCAGCAGCGAGTCAATCTCCTCCGGCGTGTGCTCATCAAGGAATGTGCTCTTGACCGTCATCTTGTAAGTCGCGCCGGCGCGGTGGATTCTGAAATCGTGCGCGTCCGCGCCGCGAGACCTGCCCCGGATGTCGTGCTCGGGGAAGGTTTTCTGGAGATAGCTCCGAACCGCGTCGATTTTCGATTGGTCGGGCATGGATGGGGTCAGCCCCCGGGCTTCAGCGTGAGGACGTTGATCCGGCCGAACGTGGAGAGGGGCTGTTCAAAGTCGCCGTCTTTGCCGACCGCCAGGATAATGACTCGATCGGGGTGCAAATGCTTGTATGCGACGCGCAGCAGGTCCATCTTCGTGAGTTTCACGACGCTGTCCCGGAATCGTTGCAGAAAGTCCTTGGGCAGGCCGTGATACTCCAGCGACATGAGCCGGCCGACGATCTGCCCCGCGTCGGCGAAGGAGAAGACGAAGGAATTGAGAAAGGCGTCTTTCGCGAGCTGCAGCTCGTCGTCCGTGACCGGCTCCTTCCGCAGGCGTTCCATCTGGTCCAGCATGCTGGACAGGGTCTGGTGCGTCGTCGGGGCCTTGGTCAGGGCCTGGAGAACGACGACGCCGGGCCCCAAGTTGCCGGGGATCAGCCTGCTCCCCACCGAGTAGGCCAGGCCCTGCCGGCTGCGCACGTCGCGGAAGAGCCGGGAGGTGAATGAATTCCCTCCCAGGATGTCTTCGAGCAGAGCCAGGGCGAAGTAGTCGGGGTCGTCTTCCTTCACCGAGAGGTGTCCCACTCGAAGATGAGTTTGCGTGATGTCCCGATGCAGCACGTTCACGGACCTGCTTGAAGTTGACGCGGTCACGGGCGGGATCGGCGGCAAGGCGGCTGTTTGGGGTTTCCAGTCTCCGAACGTCTTGCGCAAGACGTCCAGCATGGCGGCTTTCTCAAAGTCCCCGGTCACGCCCAGCATGAGGCTGTTCGGCACAAAGAATTGCCGGTGAAAGGCGACGAGGTCATCCCGCGTGATGCGCGAAACGGTGTCGGTGGTGCTCTCCCGGCCGAACGGATGATCGGCGCCGTAGACCAGCTTTCGGAACTCGCGCGCGGCGATGCCGGCGGGACTGTCCGGCCGCCGGCGGATGGCTTCCAGCGTCTGCCGCTTAGCCTGTTCAAACTTCGCCGGCTCGAAGGCGGGCGCGCGCAGCATGTCGGCGAAGATGGCCAGGCCCCGCGGCAGGTCCTTCTTCAGAACATCCAGCGACGCCGTCCCGCTCTCACCGCCGATGCCGATCGACACGTTCGCTGCCAGAAACTCCAATTCATCGTCGATCTGATCGCCGGTCATCCGGGCCGTCCCGCCCGTGCGCATCACGGTTCCGGTGAGACTCGCGAGGCCCACCCTATTGGCCGGCTCGTAGACGGCCCCGGTCCGGATCAGGGCTGAGACGGTGATGAGCGGCAGCTCCGGGTCCGGCAGCAGGTACACGATAATCCCATTGTCCAGCACGACGCGCTCAACTTCCGGGATGGTGAACGTCACCGGATCGAACTTCATCGTGCGGGGGTCACCCAGCGGGCCTGGTTGGACAGCCGTCTGGGCGAAGAGGGGAGAGACAGCAAGAAACATCCAACTCACAAGCCACAGAAGCGAGACGGCGAAAATGTGGCGGTGGCGGTTCATGGCTTGCTGTCCATCTCCTTCGCCGGTTTCACGAGCGTTGCCACAGTGCG
>Ga0207646_10000992_pt1 | contig 36429 bp, 46 predicted proteins | sample KBSK5502metaG_FD_184343 | JGI IMG/M metagenome (GOLD analysis project Ga0207646, IMG submission 184343) | Corn, switchgrass and miscanthus rhizosphere microbial communities from Kellogg Biological Station, Michigan, USA - KBS K5-50-2 metaG... | ecosystem: Host-associated > Plants > Roots >... | reverse complement strand
AGAAAGTCTCTGCGTCTCATGGGGGCAGGATAACTCCCGGCGGTGCGAATTGCGCGCACGTTCCGACGCTTTGAGCACAATCGGCGGAAAAAAATCAGTGGGAGGATGAAGATTGGGCAAGCAGGCCCTTCAGTGCCCGCGGCGTCAAGCCCAGCACGCGCCGCATATGCCGCGCCATGTGGCTTTGGTGTGCGAAGCCTGCGGCCAGCGCTATTTCCGCCATCGAAAGCCCGTTGCGCATCAGCAGAGTCTTCGCGCGATCCACGCGGCGTTGGATTACATATTGATGCACTGGCATTCCCATGGATATTCGGAAGAGGGCATTCAGATGCGAAGCGCTTATCCCCGCAACTGCCGCAATCTGCTCCAGCGAAAGATCCTCTGCAAGCTGATCTTCGATGAAGGACAACACCTGTTTGAGCCTGCGGCCACCGAGACCCTGATTCTGTTCTTCTATTTGCTTCGCAACAGAGCTGTGCCGCGCCACGAGGCGCGAAGCCACTGCCAACGCGAGGCCATCCAGATAAAGACGCCCGGACGGATAAGCCGACTCCATCTCGCGCTTCATGGCCCAGCTGAGCGCTTCCAGCTCGTTGTCGCGTATTTGGAACCGGTTGCGGATCTCGAGCTGTGCCGGGTCCAGACCGCAGCCATTCGCGACGCTACGCAGCAGACCCTGTGGCAGACTCAGAAGCAGGGCTGTGTCATTTTCGTCTTGCATCTCCCAACGACTCGGCGTGTTCGCGGGAATGATGTCAATGTCTCCGTGCACGGCCGTGCCGGTATGCCGCTTGCCGTCGCGCCGGCATGCAAGTTTGGCCGGAGCGCCCACGTGAATGCTGATGAGCACGTTCGCAAGCCCGGGCACCTCCAGCACGCCCTTGGAATCCCTGCGTAATTGAAAGGCGACGCCCTCGGTGGTCCTTGCGTGCGCCAGCACGATTGGCGATGTGGTTTCCGGCCTCATGGCTCCCCAATTTGTGAGGTCTGTCGGACTTACAAATACAGTTTTACAGTGGGCCGGAAGCTTAGCAAGAGGGGGGCACCCTAGCTCCAGCAAGTTTGTCACTTTGTGAAGTAGAACCGAACAAGAGCCATGCCCGCTGCAAAGGTGAATCCGTACCAAAAACTCTCAATTCGAATGACCTTCCTGTTTTTCGTCCGCAAAAGCGAACCGACTTGCCACATTGCCAAGCCGGTGAGAATCGGGCTGACCAAGAGGCTGATTCCGTGAACGCGAGAGGGGTGGAAGAGCGGGTGCGGGTAAAGAAGAAGGCTTAGACCACCGGTTGCGCCGCCGAGAAGAACGTAGCCTACGCAGGCAAGCAGGGGATTCGTGAGTTCGGAGATTTCAAAGACTTCTGCAATTGCGCGAAAGATGAGATCAAAAGCTGCTTCCAGCGCGAACTCGAAGAGCGCTTCGAAGATCACCTCAGCGAATAAGAACAACAGTTCCAGAAGGAAGGAAGTCGCCCATTTTGGGGAAATCTTGAGTTGGAACCTTTCAGTCCAATCAAGTTTCCAATTTTTCCGCGATTTCGAGCATTTTAGTGACGGAGTTCCAGTTGCGGCCGGTGCCTGGTGTTTGCAGAATTTTGTCGAGGCGTGACCAGGGAAGTTTAGATTTGCCGATGCCGTTGGGGAAGTAAATGTACAGTTCGCGATTGGCGACGTGGAGTTCCTCGGGAGCAAATTTTTGTTTGCGGAGATTTTCGCGGGCTTCCGTGCCGGGATCGGAAGCGAGAAACGTGACAAGAAGTTTGTTGGGCTCGATGTTGGCTCGTTCGGCGAATGGATTTTTCGCGATGACGCTGCGAAGTTCTGCCGCGGTGCGAAGAATCACCTCGGGACGGCAGGCGAATTTCTTTTCGATAGATTGCTGGATCCGTTTTGCGATGAAAGCTAGATCGCGTTCATTCGTTTTGAAAATGACATTCCCGCTCTGCACGTAGGTTTGCGGATTTTCGAATTTGAGAGAGGAATAGAGAGTACGCAACGCCTCCATTTTGATCTGGCTGTGGCCGCCGACGTTGACGGCGCGAAGCATGGAGATGAGCACTGGCATGAGAGATCAGTGACCGGCAAAAGGATCAGTAGATCAGAGTATATCGAGGCGGGGACGGTGGGAAAGTCATGATTTCGGAAATGGCGTGAAGAACGTGGAGCGGAGGAAGTGCGTGGCGACACGGTACGTCTCCGTGAAGGTCGTATCTCTCGTAGGCAGAAATTGGCTGTCAGCAGGCAGATATTGCCGTCAGCATGCTGACACTTGTTGCGAGCGCATACTACAAACTGCGGAGTTTAAAGCAGGCAAATACTGGATGTCGCTTCGTTAGATCGTAATCACGTCGGTGGTGCGCCATTCGAGTATGCGCGACATGAAATGTGTGTAAGTGGAAGGAACGAACCAGCTTCTGGAAATGTTACATGGCTGAGCCCTGCCTATGCAGGTGGGTTCTCACATGCCTTTCGTCCTACATCGTTTGGCCATGCGCACTTTGGTATGTCCCGTGCAACCCCGGATTTGTCCGCGCTCGAGCAGGTTGGAAGATGGAGAACCGGTGCAACGGCGCTGCAGGAAAGTTCAAACCCGCCGAACTCTTGCCAACCAAACTCATCCTAAGCGCGATGCTGAAGAAGAGTTACCTGGGGCGAGATCCCTTCGTAACTCTGACCAAAACGGCCACCCCGATCAGGCGTCGAAAGCTAATTGGCGATTTGTCTTTGCCAACGGAGAAATTCCCAAGCCGCTCTGAAGCTTCTCGTCCAAGACTGGCAAGGTCTTTGTCCGTGTTCAGCACCGGCAACTCGAGGAGAGTACTTTTCGCTCGCGCGTTGAAAGGCCGATATGTGCGACGAACAACGAAGAGTAGTGTCGAGGCGAAAGCTGACCTGCATCGCCTTAGTGTTTACGAATTGCGCATGGATAGCGGTTTGGGCCCCAAGGGCCAATGCGCAGATTTCCAATTTCGCGCCGACGAAAAAAACTCCGACGGTGTCAGTGCGAGAGTTGCAGAGGCCATCCAAAGCGCGGGACGAATTTGAGAGAGGACTGCGGCGATTGGAAAAGCGGGATCCTGCAGGGAGCTTAAAGCACTTTAATGCGGCAATTCAGATTTCCGGGGATTATTACGAAGTGTATTACCACCGAGGCGTAGCCGAAATGCAACTGGGTAAGAGCGACGAGGCTTTGCGGTCATTCCAAAGGGCCATCGACTTGAGCGACGGGCGTTATGCTCGGGCACAGTTTGGCTACGGCCTGATTCTATGCAGGCAAGACAAAGCAGAAGAGGCCGAGCGCATCGTTCGGCAAGGACTGGAAACGGACGCGACCATTGCAGACGGGCATGTTGTGCTAGGGCTTGTGTTGCTAAAACTCAACCGCAGTGATGAAGCCGAGAAAAGCGCTCGGGAAGCTCTTCGATTGAACGATCCTCACGCTGCGAAAGGCTACCTGGTGCTTGCTGACGTTGATGCCGCAAGGCGCGATTATCAAGCGCAGGTTCGAGATCTGAACGCTTATCTGAAAATTAATCGCAACGACGCACACAAAGCGTTTCTGCAATTCGCACGGGACACAGCGAAAAGACTCGCCACCAGAACTGCCGCTAACCGCCAATCAGATCGCCCATCAATAGAGGTGCGATATACCCCTGCGAATTAGTGCAGAAGATTTTTGTAGAGGGCCATTCCGACAGCGGCGTCCATTTTAAGTTTTGCGAGGGCGGCGATTTCGCGGTGGGTTTTGATCCCCCCGGCGGCGATGATGGGGTGAGTCGTGGCCGCTCGGAGCGCTGCGAAGTAGTCGAGATTGACGCCGGAGAGCGTGCCTTCGCGGTCGACGTCGGTGCAGAGAAACGCAGCACAGAAGGGTTCGAGAGCCTGCATTACGTCTTGAACGTGAAGTGCGACGGATTTGCGCCAGCCGTGCGTGCTGATTTTTCCTCGGTAGGAATCGAGAGCGATGACGACGCGTTTGCGGTGGACAGCGCGGGTCAACGAACGAAGCAAACGAAAATTTATTTTGCCGCGATGAAATACGGCACTTCCGATGATGATTTGCGTTGCGCCGATGTGGGCCAGTTCTTTTGCGCGCGCGATCGTGCGAACGCCACCGCCGACGCGAACTTTCATTTTGTATTTGCGGCGCGCGCGTTTGCAGAGAGATTCGACGATGGCGTTGTTGTTTCCTTTGTTCATGGCGGCGTCGAGATCGATGATGTGCAGCCAGCGGTAACGGCGGAATTTTTCGAGCTGGCCTGCGACATCGGGGACAGCGAGCTCACGGCGGCGCCCGTGGACCAGTTGGACGGCCTGGCCGGACTGAAGATCGATGCAGGGGATTAGCAAGGGAAGCGGACCTCGATGTTTTGGGACGCGAGAAATTGTTTGAGTGCGCGGATGGATTGGACGTTGTCATGGAAGATGGAGGCGGCGAGTGCGGCGTCGGCAGCGCCTTCGGCGAAGATTTTGGCGAAGTGATCAGGAGTCTTTGCACCGCCCGATGCGATGACGGGAATGGAGACGGCGCGGGAGATGGCCGAGGTGAGAGCTACGTCGAAACCGGACTGTGTGCCGTCGCGGTCCATGCTGGTAAGAAGGATTTCACCGGCGCCGAGTTCGACGGCGCGTTGCGCCCAGGTGAGTGCGTCGAGGCGAGCAGAATCGCGGCCACCGCGGATGCGGACGTCCCAGCGAGCATGAGAAAACACACCCTCGAAAACCGAAGGTAGGGCTCCCGGAGAGGATTCAAGCGGACTGCGTGTAGGCCACGATGATTCGAGTTGGGCGTCGATGGCGAGGACTACGGCTTGCGCGCCGAATTCGCCCGAGAGTTCAGTGATGAGCTCAGGGCGTTCGACAGCGGCAGTGTTGACGGTGACCTTGTCAGCGCCGGCGCGGACAACGAAGCGCGCGTCTTCGAGAGAACGGATGCCGCCACCGGCGGTGAGCGGAATGGAGAGTTCGGCGGCGACACGGCGAATGGTTTCAAGAAAAGTTGGACGGCGATCGCGGGAGGCGGCGATGTCGAGCACGACGAGTTCGTCGGCGCCTTCGGCATTGTAGCGGGCAGCGAGTAGGGCGGGATCGCCTGCGTCGCGAAGGTCGACGAAGTTGACGCCTTTGACGACGCGCGAGCCGTCGGTATCGAGGCAGGGAATGATGCGGTGGGCGAGAGTCATGCGAATGGTCTCATCGAAAGAGGCTCATGCGGCGAGGCTCAAAAAGTTTTGCAGCAGGCGAGCGCCGGCTACGCCGCTTTTTTCGGGGTGAAATTGCGTAGCGAAAATATTCTGTTGTTCGATGACCGCTGTAAAGTTTGCACCGTGATCGCAGGTGGCGACGACTTCACTGGAAGAAGTTGAGGCAGCGAAAGTGTGTGCAAAATAGAAATAATCGGATTCGGCTAGGCCTGCGAGCAAGGGCGACGCGCGTTGGATGCGGAGACGATTCCAGCCCATGTGCGGGAGTTTGACAGACGTGGGAAGAGAACGGACGGAGCCTTCGAATAAATTAAGGCCGCGCAGCGTTGGAGCTTCTGCGCTTGAGACATAAAGTGCCTGGAGTCCGAGACAGATGCCGAGAAATGGAGTGCCGTGCGCGATCTGTTCAAGGAGCGCGGAGCGGAGATTGCGTTCATCAAGCGCGCGAATGATGGCGGCGTAGTGGCCGACTCCGGGGAGAATGATCGCGCTTGCGCCTGTCAGTTCGCTCGACTGAGTGACGCGGCGTGATGTTGCGCCGAGTTTTTGAAGCGCGCGTTCGACCGAAGGAACGTTGCCTGCGCCGTAATCGATGAGGGCAATTGGAAGAGTGGTGCTCACAAAAGCTCCTTGGTGCTGGGGAGAACATTTTTCAGGCGGCGATCGCGGCTGACGGCGAAACGGAGCGCGCGGGCGAAGGCTTTGAACAGCGCTTCAATCTGATGATGCGAAGAACGGCCATAGAGGCAGCGCAGGTGAACATTGGCGCGGGCGGCCTGCGCGAATCCCTGGAAAAAATCTTCGAGGAGTTCAACGTTGAAATCGCCGACGCGTGCGGCTTTGATTTTCGCGTGGATCACACAGTGCGAGCGGCCACTGAGGTCAACTGCGGCGGCGGCGAGGGTTTCGTCCATCGGCATCAGGAAATATCCGGCGCGCAGGATTCCTTTTTTAGAGCCGAGCGCTTTCTGCACAGCTTCGCCAAGCGCGATGCCGACGTCTTCGACGGTGTGGTGCTGGTCGACGTCGAGATCGCCCTTGGCCGCGATGGCGAGATCGAACGCGCCGTGACGCGCAACGAGATCGAGCATGTGATCGAAAAAGCGGATGCCGGTGGAGATTTTGGATTTGCAGCGGCCATCGATCAAGAGGCGGAGGCGGATGTCGGTTTCCTTCGTTTTGCGATGGATGGAGGCAGAGCGACTCATACGTCCTTTTTCCAGATGCGTCGGATTTCGCGGAGGAGAGTTTTCATTTCGGCGGGAGTGCCGATGGTGATGCGGACGAAGCCGGCGCCCATATCTTTTGAACGATCGCGAAGGAGGATGCCTTTGCGTTCGAGTTTGGCGAAGAGAGTGGGGCCAGTGGGACCGAAGTTGGCGAGGAGAAAATTTCCGCCGCTCGGAAAAGTATGGACGCCAAGGTGACACAGTGCGTTGGCGAAGGAGTCGCGAGCGCGCTGCATCCCATTCACGTAACTGCGGATTGTCCTACGATCGCGAAGAGCGGCTTCGGCGGCGATCAGCGCTGCGAGATTTACGGGGAACGGTGGCATGGCGCGACGAACGAAGGCAAGTGAATCTCTTGCGGCGATCACTGCGCCAAGGCGAAGAGCGGCGAGGCCCGCGGCTTTCGAAAACGTGCGCGCGATAAAGAGATTCGGATGGCGGCGAATCCATTGGATGGTGGAGAAGCCGGAAAATTCGGCGTAGGCCTCGTCGAAGACGACCACCGTGTCGCGAGCGGCGTTAAGAATTTTGCGGAGCGCGGCAGGTTCGACCAGCGTGCCGGTAGGATTGTTTGGATTCGCAAGGAAGAAGACGCGCGGATTTTTCCGGAGCGCGACGAGGACGTCGTGGAGAGGAAAGCGCTGCTGCGCGTCGTAGCGGCACGTTTCGATGCGTGCGCCGGCAATTTCGGCGTAGTAGCGGTACATGGGGAATGTGGGTTCGCAGATAAGGATATGCGTACGCGGTTCGACGAAGGTGTCAAAGAAAACGCGCAGAGCGTCGTCCCCGCCGTTGGTAAGAAGGAGTTCCTCGGGGCGAACGCCGAGATAGCGGGCGATGCGCGCGGTGGGTTTTTGGTATTCGGGATACATCGCGAATTGCTGCGGCGTGATTTTCGCGAGAGCACCGAGAACAGCCGGGCCACAACCCGCCGTATTTTCGTTGAAGTCGAGACGGATTTTTCCGGCCCGGCCTTCGGCCGGGGCTTCGTACGTTTTGCGCTTGAGGATTGCGGCGCGAACCGGTAAGCGGGATTTCATCGGCGAATTCTCACGGCGTTGCGGTGCGCTTCGAGAGACTCGGCAGAAGAGAGCATTTCGGCGCCATCTGCAAGGCTTGCAAAGCCGATGCGCGAGATCTCCTGCACGCTGATGCATTTTACAAAATCGGCAGAGGAAAGACCGCCGCGACGACGAGCCCAGCCCGCGGTTGGCAAAACGTGATTGCTGCCAGAGATGTAATCGCCGAAAGATTGTGCGCTCCAAGGGCCAAGGAAAATTGTGCCGCACGAGCGGATTTGTCGAAGAAGCGTGTTTACGCGTAATGGGAAGCTTAGGTGTTCGGGCGCGAAACGATTGACGAAGTCGCAGGCGGCAGTGAGTGACGGGGCGAGGAGAATTCCTCCCACGGCACTGATCGACTGACGCGCGGGATTGTTTGGCGAGAGCGTGCGGAGCTGTCTCGCAACTTCGGCGGCGACTTGTTTGGCGAGTGGGGGCGAAGTTGTGACGAAAAAGCTAGCGGCATCCTTGGCGTGTTCGGCCTGCGCGAGAAGATCGGCAGCGATCCAGCGCGGATTGCCGCGCTCTGCGAGCACGACGGCTTCGGTGGGCCCGGCGGGAAGGTCGATGGCGCAGTCGGCGGAGACGAGCTGTTTTGCGGCGGTGACGTATTTGTTGCCGGGGCCGAAGATTTTTTCGACGCGCGGAATGGATTTTGTGCCGTAGGCGAGCGCGGCGATGGCCTGTGCCCCGCCGATCCGCGCGAGTTTGTCGATGCCAAGAAAATTTGCTGCGGCGAGAAGTTCGTTGTTCGGCTTGGGACAGACGGCGATGATGCGCGGCACGCCTGCGACTTGCGCGGGAACGGCGGTCATGAGCAGGGTCGAGACGAGGGATGCGCGGCCGCCGGGAATGTAGCAGCCGATGGATTCGATCGGCACGACGCGCTGGCGAATTCGGACACCGGGTTCGACTTCGAGAGACCACGGGCGGGGAAGCTGTTGTTCGGCGATGCGGCGGATATTCCGTGCAGCGTGGCGAATCGCACCCAGAAAGTCCGGGCTGACGTTGCATTCGGCTGCACGAATTTCTTTTTGCGAAAACCAAAGATCTTTCGGGCGCAATTCGGCGTGGTCGAGTTTGTTTGTCCATGTGAGGAGTGCGGCGTCGCCGCGGCGCCGGACGTCAGAAACGATTTCGGAGGCTACACTCTGCGCTTCGGCGTCGGATTGTGCGCGACGCGAGAGAAGGTGTTTTTCCAGTTGAGACGTGAGCTTTCTGATGCGCATCAGAGCACGATCTTGTTCAAAGGATATTCGACAATGCCCTGAGCTTTGGCGGCTTTGAGTTTGGGCAGAAGCTGGCGGACCACGGCTTCTTCAATGATGGTGTTGACGGCGACCCAATCGGGATCGCTGAGATTGGAAATGGTGGGATTTTTCAACGCGGGAAGAACAGCGAGAACCGCGGGTAGATCGTTGCGGCGAACGTTGAGCAGAAGCCCGACCTTGCTGGCGGCGTCGATGGCGCCTTTGAGCATCAGGATGAGATTTTCGGCTTTTTTGCGCTTTCCCGAATCGGCGGCAGCAGCGCGGTTCATGATGAAGACAGTGGCGGATTCAAGAACGGTGTCCACAATGCGCAGGCGGTTGGCGCGAAGTGATGAGCCGGTTTCGGTGACTTCAACGATGGCGTCGGCGAGTTGCGGAACTTTTACCTCCGTGGCGCCCCAGGAGAATTCGACGCGGGCATTGACGCCGAAACGTTGAAGGTATTTTTCTGTGAGATGAACGACTTCGGTGGCGATGACTTTTCCTTCGAGGTCGCGCGGTTCGCGGATCGGCGAATCTTCGGGCACGGCAAGCACCCATCGGACGCGTGCGAGGCGCTGCTTGGCGTAGACAAGTTCGGCGAGTTCTTCCACATCAGCAGCGGTTTCTACGACCCAATCGTGGCCGGTGATTCCAGCGTCGAGAGCGCCTGACTGAACATAGCGCGCCATTTCCTGCGCTCGTAGGAGGAGGCATTCGATTTCAGGATCGTCGATGGCAGGGACATAGCTGCGCGAACTGAGGGTGATTTTCCATCCAGCGCGAGAAAAGAGATCGATCGTGGCGTCCTGCAGGCTGCCTTTGGGAATGCCGAGTTTCAGACGCGAGGACGGAGTACTCACTTGGCCTCTTTTGTGGACCGCGAGCTTTTGGACGCGTACACAGACTCGGGAGCAAAGGTGCGCTCAGCAATGATCCGCGCGGCGCCTTCGTTGTTCAGGCTGCGAAAGAAACAGCTACGATAGCCTTCGTGACAAACTCCTGGGCCCACGGGATTCACGCGAATGAGGAGCGAGTCGGCGTCGCAGTCGATGCGAATATCGCAGACTTTCAGGACGTGACCGCTGGACTCGCCTTTTTTCCAAAGCTTGTTGCGCGAGCGCGAGAAGAAAACTACTTCACCAGTGCGACGGGTGAGTTCAACTGACTCGGCACTCATGAAGCCGAGCATGAGAACGTCGCCGGACGTTTCATCCTGAATGATGGCGGGAACGAGGCCGCCCGATTTATCGAACGCGATCTCCACAATGACTCCTTTTCAAAAAAATGACACGAAGCACTGCTGCAAAAACAAAAAACCCGCTGGACTTGCTGCGCCAGCGGGCTAAAGGGTGTTTGATTAGCGATTTGCTATCCACACCCCAGAGCACGCGGCGAATGATGGCCGTGATGGTGACGATGGGTGTGGTGAACGAGAATCATGAAAGGAAAGAATAGGGGAGATACGCGGCGCGTGTCAACGGAGAAGAAACGTCAGAGACGAATCGTAACGAGAAATTAGGCGCGGGGGCCGGGTCTAAAACTGGAGGACATGTTGACGGTCATTTTGAGGTCGACGGCGATGCCGAATTTGTCCTTCGGAAGAGTATCGATGCGGACGACTTCAGCGAGGTACTCTGAGGTCATGGGATCGTGCGCAGAGGTGTAGGGAAAGGTTACAAAAACGCGCATGCCTTTGTAATAGTTCGAGCAGCGGGAAATAAAGTAGATGCCGTGTTTTGAAGCGTTTACACTGGTGGGCAGATCTTCAAAATGGTCATCGCGAGGCTCGGAGGGGCGCACACGCAAGGGCCGGGCCAGCTTGGCGCGGCGGGCGCGGCGAAGCTCCGAATAAGGAATTTCGACGGCCGGGCCGGAACCCGAGTTGGAGCCGGGATCTTGCATTTCTCTTATACTGCGCAATATACGGTGTAACGTCAATGGTATACACCGAATCGGATAACAGAACGGAACGTGGTGGATTGGGAGGAGTTGGATGGCGGAGGAAAAAGTCAAGAAAGCAGACGCCGAGTGGAAAAAGCAGCTTACGGAGAATCAGTACTACGTGACCAGGCAGAAGGGAACGGAGCCTCCGTACACAGGGGAATACGAAAACACGCAAACGCCGGGAACTTACAAATGCGTTTGTTGCGGACAGCCGTTATTCCGGTCGGAGACAAAGTTTGATTCGGGATGCGGATGGCCGAGCTTCTATGCGCCAGCGAAAGAAGAACTCGTAGAAACCGAAGAGGATCGTAGCCACGCAATGCGGCGGACCGAAGTAAAGTGCAGCCGATGCGAAGCGCATCTGGGGCATGTTTTCGAAGATGGTCCGCAGCCAACGGGGCTGAGATACTGCATCAACTCCGTAGCGTTGAACCTGGACAAAGATTAGGGATTATAACTGGATTGCAATTTTCATGAACGATATTAAGCGGCGGTGCAGGAGCAGGCTACCGCCTCTGCCACAGGGTCGCGGTCCCAAACACCGAGTAAAAGAACCTTGCTGCCATTGGGATATTTGAAGATGTAGTAGACGCGATCGATGCCGGTGACTTCAAAGAAGCCGGGACGCCGAGGGTCGGGGCGCATATCCGCGTTCACGCTCAGGAGAACGCGAAGTTCAGCGATCTCTTCCGGAGAATGGTTTCTCAGGTCTTCCAAAGTGGGCGGTTGTTTCGAATAATTCATAATCATGGTCTGTTTCCGCCTGCCAGCGAATCTCCTCACATAGATAAAGACGTTGGAATCCTTAAAATGTTTCATGCTTTTCTGCTCGAAAGAGCGTATTTTGCTATGTAAGGTTGTCCATCTATAACCCTGGATCCTGCACAAGAATCGTGGTATTTGAGGCTTGCGCTTTGGGCCTTTTCCTTGCGATAGTTCAGGGGCGTTTTTCAAGCGGAGCGTGGGAACGTGCCTAAAACAACCAAGACTGCCAAGAGGGGCAAAGCGCCGTTTAACAAAGACAAACGGAGGCGCCATCACCACTTTTTAGTGACCGTTTATTATGCCGACGGAGAGAAATTCGGCCGCGTGTACACCGATAAGGAAAAGGCCACGCGGTTTGCCGAACGCCAGCGCCGGTCGCCGGTAGTGAAATCCGTGCGCGTTTCGCAAGTCTCGTAGATTTCAAACAGGATGATTTCAGCAGGAACATTCTCGGAAACACAGAAAATGCGCGGACTTGTCGGTTTCCGCAAAGGCGTGTTATAAATAATTGAAACCGGGCGGCCTTAGTATAGTGGTAGTACGGAACCTTGCCAAGGTTCAGGTGTCGGTTCGATTCCGATAGGCCGCTCCATTCTTTTCAAGCACTTACGCCGTCGCCTCATTTTCCATTTTTTCCAATAACTTGCTGGAAAACGCTGCGCAGACTTGGTCTAGTGGAATTTCCCCGCTGTAGAGAGCCGTCATGCGGTGGGAGCTATGTCCCATTTGTTGGCGGATGACAGCAGGGTTGATTCCGGCAAGTTCCCATCTCCTGTTGCATCGCCATCGAAACCCGTAAAACCCCCTTGCGGTAGACCCAGTGCTTCAAAATCGCAGCTTCACAAGGCCCGCAAACGACTGCGGCGACTATTGCAAGGTGAACAAGGACGACCGGAAGCTGAAGTCGCCCCCGCGTAGGGCGGAAGTTCGGCCCGTAGTAAAAAAATAAATCAGGCGCCACCGATGCGTCACGCCGGACGTTCTTCACCCTAAATAACTTCGCATTTACGAATTGTCGGGTTTCAGGCTCGGTCCTACTCGGACCAAGCGCACAGGTGTTTTTTGGCTCTTAGGAGGAGGTAGGTACAGTGAAACACAGAATTGGCCTTTATTTTATCTCGTTTTTTCTGTTCGGATTTCTCCTTGCTACCACTAACGCCATTGCACAAACGGTTGCCTACCGGCAGACCAATCTGGCGTCGAATCTTCCAAACGTCGTCAGCGGTGTCTCCCCGGACTTGGTCAAACCTTGGGGAACGGCCTTTCTTGCAGACCAGCCATTTTTCATTGCAGCCTGCGCGACCCTGAGGGAAATCCGATCCAATTGTGGCAACCTGCAAAGCCAGCCGCCCCACGCTAGTTTGCTAAACAGTCCAGGACGATTTCTGGATTTCTCCTGGGCCACTTGGAAGGAATGTTTTGTCCGGATAGAGCTCGCTGTCATAAAAATGTCCTATAAAAGCAGTTGACCGCGTCTGCGGCAAGTCACTGGCGCCAGAGAGAAAAAACCTCCCGAAGAATTGCCTCGCGATGGTTTCTCAGGAACGTCAGCCATCGCTTCACCGGATCTGCATCTCTCGGGGCTCGCCGGATCCATCGCGAGACACTCCTTTCCGAGATCTCGAAACCCAGCTTGAGCAGTTCGCCGTGAATGCGCAGCGCTCCCCGGATCATCGACATCGACCGGCCGGAGAACAACCTTGTGAACCGGCACTGCCCGGAGCGAACTGTCGTGCTCGCCACGAATAAGCCGATCGCGGAAGAGCACTTTCGGGCGATTCCGGAAGTTGAGACCGTGATGCGCATTGATTTGCGATTCACCATTCGGGTCCGGGCGACGATCGTCCAAGTGAATGGCGTGCGCCTGGTTGCCGCGATGTACGTGCATCGGATCGCACACTTCTGACGTTGAATGTTTCTGACTTCACGCGCTTTCCTGGCCTTGCGGCGCTACACCCGAACAGCGTCTAGCTACTTTCCGTCACAAAAATAAAACATTAGCCAGTATTTATGGACTTTCGGTTGATTGTGCGATGTAGAAGAGTAGCTTTCGGTGTTGATGTTGCGTCTGAAGAAGTTAAGGAGGGAGCGTGATCCAACTTCGGCATCGGCAAGCAAGTTTGTGGCACAGCGGACTAGCGAAAGACATCGAAGATCTGTGGGAACCCTGGATGAAAGAAGTAGACCAACTGCTGGAAGACGCAGCGCTGGTGGAAAGTGCAGAGGATTCGATCGGGCCAGTTGGGAAGGACGGCATCAGAGAGGTTTGGCATATTGACCATTATGGCCATATTAGCTAAAATGGTCATTAGAGGTGCGGAGTATGGCCCAAGGCCGTGTGTTGCTTGTCGATGACGAACCGTCGAGCTTGACGTCCTATAGCAAGGCGCTCATCGATGGCGGATTTGATGTGACCAAGGCAGGCGGCAGTGTGCAGGCCCTGCGTCATCTCAAGACGATGTCTTTCGATGTAATTCTCACCGATCTGTTGATTCCAGAAACGAATGGTTTGGCACTGCTTGAGAGGGTGCATAAGATGTCCCCGGATCTGCCGGTCATTGTAATGCTCGATAAAATGAGCAACAAAATCGTGGTGGAGGTGGCCGAACGGGGAGTGCTGCAATCCCTGGTGAAACCGATCAGTGGGGAGCTGCTAAAGAGAACGGTGTCGCGTGCCGTGCGCTCGCGGCGTTCTCGCCAGTCGATCATTCCATCGTTTCTAGGTCACAGGGTAGATCCGCGGATACCGGTTACGATGAAGGCCACAAAGGCGAAGAACCAAATGGGCCAGATGCTCGAAACGGTCATGCAGGGCGGCGTGGTGCTCATCACCAAGCATGAAACTCCGAAGGCGGCAGTGATCTCAATCGAGGAATACGAACGGTTGTCACGGGCGGCGGAAGCGAAACTCGATGCTTTGAGCAGCGAGTTTGATGCACTCTTCGACAAGATGCAGACGCCGGAAGCGCGAGCGGGAATGCAAGTGGCGTTCGACGCATCTCCCGAACAACTGGCGCAGGCCGCGCTCGAATTTGCGCGGAAGGGTGCCTGATCGCACCCAAACTCCGAGGATCTTTGTTCTGGCGGGCGTGAACGGAGCCGGAAAGAGCAGCATCGGCGGCGCGATGTTGCGACAAGTCGGTATCGAATTCTATGACCCCGATGCTGCGACAAGTTCATTCCTCTCCTCAGGCCTTGGAATGAACCAACAGGAGGCGAATGCCGCGGCATGGCAGCAAGGCCGTCGGCTCCTCGAAAGGGCGATCGATGAGGGGAAGGAGTTTGCGTTTGAAACGACGCTGGGCGGAAACACGATAGCTTCCTTATTGAAGAAAGCGATCACCCAAGGAATTGAGGTGCGGATTTGGTATGTGGGGCTCGAAAGCCCGGAGTTGCACATCGCTCGCGTGCGTTCACGGGTTGAACTCGGCGGACACGACATTTCTGAGGCCAAGATCCGCGAAAGATATGCTCGCAGTCGAACCAACCTGATCGAACTCCAGCCAAACCTCACCGAGCTCAAGGTCTTTGACAACACAGAGGAAGGCGATCCGCAGAAAGGGCAAACGCCAGCGCCGAAGCTACTGCTTCATCAGAAACAGAGAAGAATTGTGAGTTTGTGCGATCTGCGCTCCGTGCCCACGTGGGCAAAGCCGATTCTTCAAACTGCAATCGCTACGGACAAGAAGAGCTGACGGATTCGAATTGTTGCTTTTGCGGCTTGGCCGAGATTAGGGAATGATCAACTGCACAGAATAGATGATTGACGGCCGGACCGTGCCGACCGTCCGGGATCGGACTAATGAAGGCAGGCAAAGCAGGCTATACCAGCGGTCCGATATATCCGCAAATAGTCATTCCGGGAACAGTTGAGCCAATTCTGAGTCCGCGGGATGGCAGTTGCCATCACGAGACGTCTTCAAATTCAATGATGCTCAATAACATGGCTCTCGAATATATCACTCAACTGGAGAGCACCGACGGTTGAGAGCGTCGGCAAAGCACATCCGGAGGTGATCGAAGACCTTGGCTTCTTGTTTTCTTCGACTCCGCACGGTAATGTCGCGACATTATGAGTTTTCATGTCAGCCAGAAAATCGGCAGGAATGACTCTTGTCCGTGTGGAAGCGGCAAGAAATATAAGCGCTGCTGCTTGGCGCGGCGATCCGCCTCCTACAGCCTTTGGGCTGAACAGCGGAATGCATCCGATGAACTCACAGGACATGATGAGGCTTGCCGCGCGTAAGTTCGGTAGTCAGATTCAATCGGCGTGGCAAGACTTCCACCTTACTGGTCTCCCCGTACTTTATGACCCGGACTCGCATGAACAGCAGATCTTTATGCCGTACTTTCTGTTCCATTGGGACCCGCAAAAGCCCCGCACTGGAAAGAGAGCGAATCGGAGGGGCGGCATCGTCAGCCGATGGTATGAGTTGGAAAGAGCTGGCACCCTGTCTGACATGCACCGCTTGTTTCTTGAACAGGCGACAGCGCAGCCAGTCAGTTTCTGGGAAGTCCTATGGAGTGAGGCCGGCGAGGGATTTGGGCTGCTAGACATCCTGGTCGGCATGGAGACGCAGGTCATCGAGCGATCGGCTTCCCGTGCATTGCAGAAGGGCGACATCATTTACGGTCAGGTGTGGAACTTGCAAGCGAGCGATCGTGGGCTGCATGGCCCCGATCTGCATCCCGCCCAGTTGGAAGGGCGAGGTGATCGAACTTCGGAAAAAACTCAGAAGGAAGATTGCCAAGCAAAATCGGGACCTGGCTGGCGATGATCTTGTGCGCTACGCGGATACTATTCGACTAACTTACCTGACGATCCGAGCCGGAGCACAGCCTGCAGGCAACACCGAAGGGAGTCCAGCAAGTCTTCAGCAAGATACCACGCAGTCGAAGCGACCTGGAAGGAGTTGAGTTGGGTTATCCTTTGGTGATGGACCCGATCATCAAAGGCGCGATACCCGTTCTGCCTGCTGCCGATACGACGGAATCCCTAAATTGGTGGACGGAGGTCTGTGGCTTCAAAGAAACGTTTCGTGATGCCACGCCACCAAACTACGCAGGAATCAACCGCGGCGACGCCTATCTGCACATAGCTGGCATGAGCGACAAGGAGCTGGCGCGCAAGGTCGGCGACCAGACCATGGTGCGACTCGCCGTAAAAGGCATTGAGGCCATGTACGCCGAATACCAGAAGCGCGGGGGAAAAGTGCACCCCAATGGCGCACTGCAAAACAAGCCCTGGGGCACGAAAGAGTTCGCCGCGATTGATCCCAACGGCGTCTGCGTGACGTTTCAGGAATAAGTGTGCCGGGTAAACTCCGTTACCGAAACTTAGATGCTTCGTTTAAACGGGATCAGTTGAATTTGCTCTGGCTTTCTTGATGAGCGGTCTTGCTATGCTCTCCCAGATGCTCCATGCGTGAAACCACTTTCCCTCGACGCCTCGGGCAATTGAACTTACATTCAGTCTGTACCATTCATCGGATTTGCCAGGCAAGTAGACATAGCCGTGCTCGGAGCCTGGACTGACCGCGTAAAAGACCACGTAAATGGCTCGGTCATTTGGTAGATCATCTGAGTAAAACGAGACTTGATACCTCCGAAGTGCTTGGGGCAGTTGCGTGACCTCACCTTGAGACCAATTGATGATGAAGCCGGGCCCATTGGCATTGAACCCCGGTTGAGTGGAAAATGTTCCCGGACCCGTCCAAACCTGGAAATTCGAAAGAACCTTTCGGTCGGTGATTTCAATAGGCTTTGCAAGGTCTGCCCCTTCAATCATGATCTTAGTCGTTGCACCCTTCGCAAGAAATCGTGAGGGAACGATCAAAAAGAGTGAAATGATGAAGGCAACCGCGAGAATTTTCTTCATTTCTGTGTCCTACTAGCTCTGTCCAAGCATCCGCACAATAAGGCCCGACAGTGCATCACGGCTCACAGATTCCGGTGGCCTGAACAGAATGACAGTCTAAGTTCTCTAGACGTTCTCGGGTCTACTTGTGTTAACGCAGATCAAATCTATCTCTCAGGCGATTTTGAACTGACCGCAAAACACTTAGGATTGTTCTAGGCCGTGGACTTTTTTCCAAGGCCGATGACTCGATTCCTGATAAACGTTGTCCTCTTCCCGGTACTGGCTCAGTTTCCACGCTTTTTAGATTTCACAGTCAATCGTTTTGCTCTGCCGAATTACGCCGCTTTCGTCCGTCAGGGCCGCGTAGCCGCATTTCTCGTCTGTCATGTCTCGCAGTAGCACATCGTAACCTTGGCCATCCGGATGTACATTTAGCCTTAGATTCCATACGGGCAAGATTTCTGGCGCGTCTGCGAAGTGCAGGTTGGATTGCTGCAGGCCATTTATTGCGAGGAACTTATCAAAAAATTTTGGCTGGTCCGATAGAACGGTCTGCCATATCACGAATGAGCCATTCTTAACAGGGTAGGATACTTGTTCGGCTGTGTTAATTGTCCTAAGAAGGCCGACTGCGACCTCCGGCCGAGTCCGGTCAGCTTTTGCAGGGCGTGTGGGAGTATTCTGCGCGAATTGAGACGTCAGAACTCCGAGGAACAATACGAGCAAGACTGTGCTCAAAATGACCCGATGTTTCTTCATGGTGGGTTGTCCTTTCAGTTGGCGGACCAAACGTACCTTTAGCATACTGGTTGGCTAATTATCAGCTGCGGGTACCTATTCAAACGCAGTATGATCGGCCGTGAATTGTCGAGTGAGTTTATTGCGAAAGGCCGAATCCCGGAGGGATTTTTTGAAGTTTGCGGATGTAGATCTGCTGTGCCTGCTCTGTATCTTTTCCAGCCTCGACGGCCCGGGCAGTTTCCCACTCTGTTTCTAGGAGGAGTGCACCCAGAACGTGTTCGGCGTCTGGACAACCTCTGAGTGTGTTTCCTTCATAAGTAGTCCTGCGTGCAACGAAGTGAAATTTGCGAATCATCGGGGTTTGCGGTCCCAGTCTGCAGAAGCAGTTGTGCGACCGGTGTGGTTTGTGACGTTTCACGTGAGGCTGCAAGCAGGTCGTATTATGAGGCGTCCTGCTTCGTGTGCGAAGCAGGCAACGAAGCAGGACCCCTGTTGGGTCGCGAAAGCACGCCCCTGCTTCGTATGCGAAGCGCGCGGGGTCTCTTCACTGAGCAGACCCGCCTTTTTCCTACCCTAAATTCGCAGTTTGGTTACCACGCAATTGAATTCACTTTTACGGAGGATACATATGTATTCGAAAACGGAAGTCTGTTTCACGGTCATTCTAGCACTGACCATTTCCTGGCAACTCAATTCGAACCAAGGAACTACTCATGTAGCGGTCCAAGGCAGTGTTGTTAACGTTGCCGATGGTGGGCATCCACCTCCGCCGCTGCCTCCACCGCAGTACAAAAACAACACAGAAGTGCTTCGTGCCGATGGTGGACATCCACCTCCGCCACGTCCGCCGCAGTACAACGAGACAGAAGCGCTTGTCGTTGACGGCGGGCATCCACCACCGCCGCCGTGGATCTCAAGCGCTTCCCAAGTCAGCTAACCGTCAAGAAGGGGAAGGCCTTTGAAGCCTTCCTCCTTCCATGCTACGATTTCGTCAATTCACGACAGATGAAGCCGTACGAACTATTTCTGTGGCTTGCATGCGTGGCACTTGAGAGCCTGCTGTTGCTGCGTGGATGGGTATCTGAGTGGTTTAGGAAGTATCCCTTCTTCTTTGTCTATTTGGCGTGCGTTTTCATCCAAGACATATTTTTCCTGATGATTTATCTTTTCCATTTCAAGTACTACGCGCCCATCTATTGGTACGGAGAATTCTTCAGCCTTGTGATCGGCTGCTGCGTCGCCTGGGAGATCTTTCGTTTGGTACTCGGGCGCTATCCCGGTGCAGGCCGTATGGCCCGTAACATGCTGCTCTTTGCCCTAATTATGGTTCTCACCAAGAGCCTCGGCGATGTTTGGAACGGTAGTGTGCCTTGGCCGGGCACGGCAATCGAGCTTGAACGGAATCTGCGAGCAATCCAAGCTCTGTCACTGATCGTGCTGGCCTCGCTTAGCGCCTATTACGAGATTCCAATTGGGCGCAACGTTAAAGGAATTTTCATTGGATATGGTTTGTTTGTTGCGACGAGCGTGATGACCCTCACCTTGCGCGCTTCGCTCGGCGAGACATTTCAAGCAGCTTGGGTTTTCCTCCAGCCTTTTTGCTATGCGGCGGTACTGAGCCTATGGTCTGCGGCACTCTGGAGATATGAAGGTGATCCGCTGCTCGAAGGACAACCAAAGATTGAGGAGGACTACCAGTCCGTCGCCCGCGTGACTAGGAAGGGTCTTCATCAGGCGCGCGCGTTTCTGAGCAAGGCCATGCGCCCATGAGCGGAGCGCTGATTTTACTCGCGATCGCGTTGTTGCTGATTGGGCTGTTGGGCCTTCTTCTCCGCCGATCGGACTTCGCATCATCGCCAGACGCTTCTCCTTTGCTATGTGACGCGACAGCGCCAAGTGCGTACCAGGCATTCGAACAACGCCGCGGGGAACTGCTGGATCGCATCTTCGGTCCTGACGATTGGGAATTTGTTTTGAACCATGCCCCAAAGCGTGTTCAACGGTTGTTCCTGCAGGAGCGTAAAGAGATCGCCTTCTACTGGCTTTCCCAAATACGAAGTCTGGCCAAAATTGCGATACGGATCCACATAGCCCACTCAAGAAAGTCAGACGAACTCCGACCCGTGTTGGAGTTGAGGTTAGCGATTGACTACTTCATGATTCGGGTAAAGTGCGCGATCGTCGCAGCTATTCTATGGCTGGGAGGTCCGGTTGCAGTGCGCAGGATGATCAAACAGGTTGGTGGCCTTTCTGAGGAGCTTCGTGGCATGCTTGAGCTTGCCTCGAAAGGGGATGCACTGTCAGGTGAGACGAGAGTCCCGCGATGATGGAACCGTCTGAAAGGCCTATTCTGAGCCTCGTCGAGGACGCCCTCCGGGATTTGCGGAATCGGACGTTAGCAAAGCTCGATGGCGATCTCGCCAGACTGGTGTACCTTGCCTCGACCCGCGACTACAACACGGGACGTTACGCGCACGATGGCCTGTCGTTCCGGTTCTCCGAATCGGTGACGGAAACGGTTTTGGCTGCGGCGCACCGCGAGGCGTTTGCAAGCCTGGCTCTGAGTCCGCTCAGAGTACTTGTGTCTCAGTTGGAACACTACATTCGATCTGGCTGGGCGCATCCGGATGAACTTGTCGAGGCATGGAATAGCTCGGAAGCGTATCGAATCCTGCCGCCTGCAGCAGACGATCCCTTGACTGTAAGGCTCTTTGTCTCGAACGTTAAGATCGCTTTAGCAATTGTGAAGGCAGCCTGGCAGGAACCGCAGGCGCTTCAGGATCCACGATCCGCATCGCAACTGCCGTCACCTGGCCGATGATTTCCGCCTCTTGTTGCGGGAAGTGGCGGTGCGCCCGGGACGAAAGAGGATGGGGGATTAAGAGAAGTTCATCGCCTCTTGTCTCGCACCAGCAACACGCGTACCCAGTACGGAGCTCGATGAAATAGATGGGCCGGTCGAACTCGGTCCGCCAGCGGCTTGCGTGAATGTCTCGCAAATTCTCGTCAATAAGGACGAAACTTCCGGGGCGAAGCAGCGGGTACATGGTGAAATCCTCTAACCCTATATATCCGTACTGGCCGCGCCTGATATCCAGCTGTCGGATCAGAGAAATAGGAACTTCTCCCCAAACCTGTACCATACGTGATAACAAATTCGTTTCTTCAACCCGGAAGCCAGGATCAAAACGCACCGGAAAGTTGACCGTTCTCGCCGCGTCTGTCTCCTCCAGATTAATCAGATGCGTGCGTTGTGGTGGAGTTTCAATTTGGTATTTTTCAAGCAAGCTCTGATCAATACCAAACATCGGAAGTAGATCGGAAACTCTCACCCGGTAAACGGCGCTCAGGCTGAATAGTTTATGAATGCTCGGTACGGAGTTTGTGTTCTCAAGCCTTGTGAGCCAATTGTTTGACACGAAGAACTCAGGATTTCCCTGCGCCTCAGCAATCTTCTGACTCTGTTCTTCGACTTCGCGCACCGTAATGCCCAAACGTGCACGCAGTTCCTTTAATTTTTTGCCCGGGCTCATATATACGATGTCAGTCCGAATCATAGCGCGAGGAAGTCTACTAGAACAGTCTAGAACCAATCGGTACGCTTATAGACCGATTCAACGGAGAATCATAAACCGCGGCTTGTCGTGACAGCTTGTCATGACCTTGCTTCCTATCGGAAGCAACATCCTCTATTTCGACCCGCTTATAGCGAGCCTTGGCAGAATTAGCGGGCGAGTCAGGCGGTCGTCAATTGCAGCAGCACCGCTGCCGACTATGCAGGAACAATGATCGGCCCGGTACGACGGAGAGTTCAGGTCGGCCGGAAGGGGAATTTGCAAATGACCATGCGAGAAGGAGAACGCTGGATTTGTTCGAATCCAACGTGCAGATGCGAGATTCTAGTGGTGCTTTCAGCCGGTGCTGGTGATGGCACAAACCCCAGGTGTTCTTGCGGCTTTGCCATGAGGAAGCGTTATACAGCGCCGAAACTAAGACTCCTCGAGGGCAAGGATTTGCATGAAAAGTTTTACTCGAGGGTCTTGTAAGCTTCGTTCAAGGAATTAGGTAATTTTTCGATTGTCGTGCGAGGACCAAATGTCGGGCCATTTTTTAACCCTCTCCCTTCCGGTTACGTTGGTACTTTTTGGGTGCGGTGCACTCCTTCTTTACGACTCGATCTCGAATTCGACGCCTCTCCAGGGTGCCGAAGTCATTGGCGGAGCTTCGCTTCTTGCCCTCGGTTTGATCGCCGGCTATCCCCAGGTGCGTCTAGCTCTCAGGTGGATGCACGCTGCTCGGGCTGACCACAATCGAAACTCATAGCACAAGCTCAGAACCGCTCGCGGTGCTTTCCGGTCGTCGTCCAAGGGCAGGCTCTTAGAGCCCGAGAAATCCAAAGTGCCTTTTTGCTTCCAGGAAGATCGAGGCTGAGCCGATGCTTTTGATGATCTCATCTGTCGCGTGCGCGCCGCTCAGCTTCGTATACGAAGCAAATCGGGTCCAGATTCGGCTGTCTGTTATCTAGATGAGACCGTAAACCGCGAGGCAGAACCGTCGCCACAGTCCACGGCACCTTAGGAGATTGAGCACGGGTGTGCGTGAGGGTCTTGCCGGCGGAAGTGCCTTAGATGCTCGACACGCTGAACACCGGAGACGCCAGAGTGGTGATGTCGACTGTAAGAGCCGAACTCGGGAGCGACCACTACTCTCAGCACGGGCAGGAGCAGACTCGCTCCCGGCTCCGCCACATCGAACGCCGCGAATGGTGGCTCTGGGCGACGGCCGTCATGATCACGCTTTTGCTGACGGCGGGGATTCTTTCTTTCCTCCCAATGTTGTTGCAGTCAAACGAGCGCTCCGATTATTTCTTCACGTTACGGCGCGCGATGTGGTGCCTGCTGGGGATGGTGTTGCTTTTCGATGTGTACACTGTCTATCAGCAACTTCAGATCCATCGTATGCGCAGGCGCTTATTCGAGAGAGAGGAACTGTTCCGCCTCATCAGCGAGAATGCAGCCGACATGATCGCCGTTGTAGACATGGACGGAAACCGTATTTATAACAGCCAATCCTACAGCAGAGTGCTTGGCTACGACGAAGAGGAACTGAAGCATTCGTCGTCGTTCGAACAGGTTCATCCTGATGATCGCGAAATGGTCCGGAAGGCCGCCGAGGATGCGCGGCGGAGTGGCGTTGGCAGAACGCTTGAATATCGTATCCGGCACAAGGACGGGAGCTGGCGCGTTCTAGAATCCACGGCCAGTGTAATTCGAACGCCGCGCGGCGAACCTCAAAAGTTAGTGATCGTAAACCGCGATATCACGGAAAGAAAGCAAGCGGCAGAATCGCTTCGTCAATCGGAATCTGGATTTCGGTCCATGGTCGAGGACGCACCATACGGCATCTTCCGTTGCCATTCGAACGGCAAACTTCTCAGCGCGAATCCGGCATTTCAACGAATGCTGCGGTACGACCATCCGGACGAACTGCTGCGGACCAACCTTGTCGAAGATGTTTTCGACAGTCCTTCGGAGTTTCAGAAGTTGAAGAATCTCGTGGACGACGGAAAGGAATTCAAGGATGTCGCGGTTGAACTGAGGCGAAAAGACGGAAACAAAATCACAGTCCGTTGCAGAGGTCGTAGTGTCACCGACCCTGAGGGCTTGCCCAGCTTCGACGTATTTGCAGAGGATGTGACGGAGAAGCGAATTCTGGAGCGCCAGCTGCAAATGGCCGCCAAAATGGAAGCGGTGGGGCGGCTTTCGGGCGGAGTTGCTCACGATTTCAATAACCTGCTTGGCGTGATCATCGGGTACAGCCAGTTGTTCAAGCGGAAATTGGATCCGCAGAGTCCTCTCCGCGAACATGCCGAGGAAATTGAAAAAGCGGGCCAGCGCGCCGCGGCACTTACCCGGCAACTGCTTGCTTTCAGCCGCCAGCAGGTACTTACGCCTGCCGTTTTGAATCTGAACGACTTGGTTGCCGACATGTTGAAAATGCTTCCGAGGCTTATTGGCGAGGACATTGCGGTGAGCACTTCGTTGGCTGCAGACCTTGGGCGAGTCAAGGCTGATCACGGGCAGATCGAACAGGTGATCATGAATCTGGCGGTCAACGCGCGTGACGCCATGCCGTCGGGTGGGCAACTGCGTATAGAAACGGGCAACAGGGAACTCGACCAAGGCTACGTCCGGCATCACCCCGGTGCCAGGCCCGGTCAATATGTCATGTTGTCTGTTGTCGATTCCGGAATGGGAATCGACGCGGAAACACTCGCGCATATCTTCGAACCGTTCTTCACGACCAAGGAAGTGGGAAGAGGAACCGGTCTGGGTCTCGCCACGGTGTACGGAGTGGTGAAGCAGAGCGAAGGCTACGTATGGGTGGACAGTGAACCCGGCAAGGGAGCTTCGTTCCAGATTTTCTTGCCGAGGGTGGAAGAGGAGCAGACCGCTCAGCTTCCCATGAGGGCGCTCGATGGCCAGGGCGCTGGAGCATCGGAAACGATTTTGTTGGTAGAGGATTCCGAACCGCTACGAAAGCTGACGCGGTCGTTTCTCGAGTCGCACGGATTTGATGTGCTAGTTGCCCAGAACGGAGAGGAAGCCATCGACGTCGAGGCCCGCACCTCCAAAAAAATTCACCTGCTGCTAACAGACGTCGTGATGCCGGGCATCAACGGAAGGGTTCTAGCAGAGCGGCTGCACTTGAAACAGCGCGAGATGAAAGTCTTATACATGTCAGGCTATATGGACAGTTTCATCGCAATTCACGGAGCGCTCGAACGAGGCATGACATTGCTTAACAAACCTTTTACCGAGGATGAATTGGTCCAGAAGGTTCGAGAGACATTGCGACGGGGTGAAAGCAACGAGGAGGGTCTTCCAGCAATAAGTCAGGGACGACCGCAGGAGAACCGCTAAAGAGCATTCACGAATGAATGCTTGTTGTGGACGACGAGGCAATGCCGGTCGTCATTGTTAGCGGTGAAGCCGGGCGAGAACGAAACGACTATGCAGGGATTTGCGGGCCGTCGATCACTTTGAGAAGCCAGTTGACTCGACGCCTTGCGGTCGCGTCTGGCAGACTTACTTGTGCTGCACAAGTGGTGCGCCAAACAGCCCTGGCCGCTCGTCGTCAGGCCGGGTTCAGCTGAGTGTCGAAGCCGCAATTTCAACGCGGTTGCGTCCAGCCCTTTTCGCAGAATAGAGAGCTGCGTCCGCCCGGTTGACCAACTCATTGAAAGCAGGCTTTGCCTGCCCGGCTTCGAAGCCGGCTATTCCGAAGCTCGCTGTGGCTAATATGTTGCAGCCGCCGAAGTTGAGGGGAGTGGTTTCGAATTCCGCGCGAATGCGCTCCATTGCTTTTTCTACGTCCTTTGCGGTTGAATGCGTCATGACCATCATGAATTCTTCACCGCCGTGTCTCCCACAGATATCGCTGCGTCGTGTGTGAGCTTTAAGAACTTTGGCAAATGTCTTCAGGACCTCATCCCCGGCGTTGTGTCCGAAGGTATCGTTGACCTGCTTAAAGCGGTCCAGATCGGCGACAATAACCCAGAGAGAATAATTGTGTCTGGTGGCGCCGCTGACTTCGCGCGCCCCCCAGTCCTCGATGGCACGCCGGTTCGGCAAACCGGTCAAGCCATCGGTCAGCGCGAGCTTTTCGAGCTTCTTGTTTTTGGCCTCGATCTGCCTGTGAAGCCCTAGAGTACGAAGACCGACACCCACGCGCGCCAGAAGTTCTTCTTCATGGAACGGCTTTGTGAGGTAATCATCCGCTCCGGCCCGAAGCCCTTCGACGACGCTGGCTTTGTCCGTCTTGGCCGTCAACATGATGATGTGAGTGTAGAAGTCTGAGGAAATGGCGCGCATGCGGCGGCAGATCTCCACACCATTCAGATCGGGCATCATCCAGTCCATAATGACCAGAGAAGGACGATGTTTTAAAAACAGTTCGACTGCCTGTTGCCCCGTTGTAGCGAAGATCAGGGAGTAAGGCTGACCGAAGAGTGCTTGTTCTAAGCTCTTGCGTGCGACAGACGAATCGTCGACGATCAATATCTTCATTGCCGATTCCGTTGCGCGCACCGATTCTCCGTTGTGAACGGAGAGTTCGCCCTCACGCCGGTCGCGTCGTTCGGGGAACGCGAGTGTCGGAATTCCTGGGATCGCTATGCTTGCCATAAACTTGATCTCTCCTCAGGTGGTCTGTTTCTTCATAGCGGGTAATTGCAATCGCGCCACCAATTGGCTTCTGCAGCTATCTCAAGCGTTTGCAATGGGATACGGATACCATGGCGGTCGGACCTTCACGGCATGACAGAGAGTGACTGCCTCGAAACCAGACACGCTGTCTGGAACTGAGACAATCGAAGCCGACACGAGTTGGTGAGTCGGGATTGCGAAGAACTGACCTATATCGTTGATCGCGTTGAGATTGCGAAGCGAGCGGCGACAGCTCGAACCGCTGGCGTGAATATTGCATGTCTAGGTTCAGCAGCTGGAATGCACACTCATAAAATGCCGGCTACTGGAATGGAAAAACAGAAATGGATTGTGCCGCCAGAGAGGGAATTCAATTCCGGACAGCAACGATGTAGGTAGATTACCGGCTGCCAGGGTTTTGAAGAAACCGACGATTCTAGTAGTCGACGATGAAGTTGCTTCGGGCCAAGTGTTATCGGTGAGACTCAAGCTTGCCGGATTTCGGTCTTCGTTTGTCTCATCGGGTGAACAGGCGCTTGGAATTCTAGCAAGCAATCACGTGGACGCAGTTCTTTCCGATCTGAAAATGCCTGGCTTCAGCGGACTGGAATTATTGACCAGAATTCGACGCGACTATCCGTCGCTCGCGTCTCTCTTGTTGGTGGAACGCAACGATGCCCACATCGGTGCCCAGGCGATCAAGGATGGGGCCGACGACTATCTCCTCAAGCCCGTCGAGGCCAAAGATGTATTGAGGAATCTACGGCGGGCCTTGGACAGGAAACGGGTTGAACGAGAAGCGCTCGAGTTGCAAAAACGGCTTGAACAATTGGTGTTCGAACGAACCGCGCAACTCAGCTCCGCGCTCCAGAGCGCGGAAGAGAACTATGAAAATACGTTGCTCGCGTTGGGGGCGACGCTGGACCTGCGAGATGGACAGACCGCCGACCATTCCCGGTGAGTCTGTGAGTACGCGCTCGAAATCGCCAGGCGCATGGGTTGTTCGGAAGTTCAGCTGAAGAGCCTTAGCCAAGGCGCCCTTTTACACGATATCGGGAAGTTGGCTATCCCAGACTCAATTCTCTCGAAGCCCGACAAGCTCACGCCTGAAGAGTGGAACACAATGCGAGGTCATGTGCAGATCGGATATGACCTGGTCAGCCGCATCCCGTTTCTCCGCGACGCGGCGGACCTCGTGCTAAGCCACCACGAACGGTACGATGGAACCGGCTATCCCCGAGGCCTGCAAGGAGAACAGATCCCGTTGAGCGCGAGGATTTTCGCGGTCGCGGACGCGTTTGATGCCATGACTTCGCCATGGCCCTATCAGGCCACCAGGCGCGTATCGCAGGCAATCGAGGAGATTGCTCTAAAGACCGGTCGGCAATTCGACCCACAAGTCGTTCAGATGTTTCTTGGCATACCCACAGAAGTCTTGAAAGAGATACACGGAGAACAAAGGGAACGAACGTACGGTAGACCTACCGCAAGACAGACGGAAATGAAAACATCCGGGCGCTTCGCAGTTCCTGTAGCGGTTTGTGTTTAGCTGACGCTGCTGTTTTCCAAGTCGCGGTCTGCGAGGATGCGGTAGAGCTTCGCGCGGCTTATGCCCAGGAGCTCCGCCGCGCGTACCTTGTTCCCGGCAAGACTCTCGAGGACGCGATGAACGTATGCCCTCTCGACTTCGTCGAGGGTGGCGACCCTTCCTTCGGGATTGATTTCGGACGGTTCTGTATGACGGATGTATTCGGGCAGATCTTCAATGTCTACCGCTTCTCCGTCGGTCATCATGCAGGCGTTTCCGAGGACGTTTTCAAGCTCGCGAATATTTCCTGGCCAAGGATAGCGGGAAAGCAGCGATTGCGCCCGGCGTGTAATTCCGCGGACCGGTTTCCCATACTGTTCGGCGAAGCGTTTAATGAAGTGCCGTTGAAGCATATGCAGATCCTCCTTCCTTTCAAGGAGTGTCGGCAACGTGATATGAACCATGGATAGCCGGTAGAAGAGGTCTTCCCGAAAGCGCTGTTCCTTGATCATTGCGCGGAGGTCTCTGTGCGTTGCAGCGATCACCCTGACATCGACACGGCGCACGGAAGGAGATCCGACGCGTTGGATTTCCTGGTTTTGCAGCACTCGGAGAAGCTTCGCTTGCGCAGCTGGGGACAGTTCGCCAACCTCATCCAGGAGAACCGTCCCGCCGTTCGCCGTTTCAAAGATTCCGGCGCGGTCCTGAACGGCACCCGTAAAGGCACCCTTCACGTGACCGAACAGCTCGCTTTCCGCAAGCGTCTCGACCAGAGCGGAACAATTGCAGGCAACAAACGGGCCTGACGCCACAGGGCTCATTTCATGAAGCGCCTTTGCGGCCAGTTCCTTGCCCGTCCCGGTCTCGCCAGTAATCAGGACAGTTCTGAAATGTTGCGCGACGCGCCGTATTCGGCGAAACGTCTCAAGCATGGGGGCGCTGCGTCCAACCATTGCCGCAAATTGGTATTTGTTAAGAAGGGCGTTCTCTAGCTCAGCACAGTGCTGTCGATTGCGTAATTCCGAGAGTAGGGACTCCACCCGTTCCTGCAGCTTCTCAGCTTGGACTGGCTTATTCAGATAGTCACAGGCCCCTTTCTGGATTGCTTCGACGGCTGATTCGGAGCTGTAGTGTCCAGTGAGAAGGATAACTTCGATGGCAGGGTCGAAATCGATGATCCTTTGAAGAAGATCCATGCCACTCATGCCAGGCATAACCAAGTCTACGATGACCAATTGAGGGTGCTTTGCGTGGACGAGATTGAGGCCAGTCTGAGAGTCGGAGCTAGTGAAAACGACAACATTGTCCTGCGAGAGCAAAGTGGCGATGAATTTAAGATGTTGTTCGTCGTCGTCGATTGCGACCACTCGAAGGGCAAGATCGGAATCGTTCTCGTGATCAATTCGTTGCATCGGACGCTCCGCGACACAATCAACAGATTCTAAGTCTGCCAAATATTTTAACGACGGTAACTTATCGCCTGAAGACCATAGGTGGAGGAGTTCGCAACGACGTTGGCGAGGCTTGCCGGATCGTCGGCGATCTTTTTTCCAGCCTAGTCCTAATTCCCAATGGTCCAAATCGGATCGGGAAAGCCTTAGCATGACAGCGGCTTGGGATTGGAGCTCACGTGCCTCTTGCTTCGTATATGAAGCAAGACCCAGTTTTGCCTCAGGTCAAGACTGTTTTCCTCGAGAATCGCAATAATAACCACCTCATCGAGAAGTCCGCCGGACGGACGGGCAATTTGATACTGCGATCGCGGCTTCCGCGCAGTCAGATGGACTCGACTTGAATGCAGAAACTGTACCGCCTCGTTGGGGCGGCTGGAATGTGCTTTAGAGCTTTCGGTTTAACCGTAGGCGTCCGGGTAAATGAACCCGACATCCTAGAGCCTTTGAACAATCACCTTCCTCCTGGTTGCCGTTTCGACGATAACCGGCCAGTGGACCGTCTTTATTCCTTCTATGTCAATCGAGCGCAGGCGTTGCACGGAGTACGCCGGTTCCACACGCTCTATAGGAATAGCGCAATTTTCCTTCGCTCAGAAAATGAGAACGATTTATATGATGGTTTCGAGAGCGACGTTGATTCGTATATTGCCGAAACGTCTCCTACCAGATTTTTCGTTCATTCCGGGGTCGTGGGATGGCACGGAAGAGCAATCGTGATTCCGGGTCGGAGCTACAGCGGCAAGTCGACTTTGGTACGGGAGTTCCTCCGTGCAGGAGCGGCCTACTATTCGGACGAATTTGCCGTCTTCGACCGAAATGGTTATGTGCATTCTTTCAGCAGGCCTTTGGGAATTCGAGTTGATGGCAGCGATGTACAAACCTTAAGGTTCGCGAGCGAGTTTGGAAGTGCAATCGGTACAGAACCGCTGCCGGTCGGCCTTGTGATCCTCACAACGTATAAAAAAGAAGCGTCGTGGCATCCACTGGCGGCCTCACCGGGAGAGGGAACTCTCAAGTTGCTCGCAAACTCGCTTTCGGCGCGAGCGAATCCATCGCGGGCACTTAGAATTCTGACTCAAGCGACTAAGGGTGCGCACATATTGCGGGGACCGCGAGGAGAGGCATGCGAAGTCGTTCGGATAGTTCAAGAAAAGTTTGGGAGTCAGTATCGTACATCCGGAAGGTGAGCGTCACGAAAGAGGAACCGACGGTGAAAGAACTGACCGATCAATTGAAGCCGAAGCGCATTAAGGCGCTGACGCGCAAATTCGATGACGAACTGCTCGTTTATGATGAGCGGAGGCACAAAGCCCACTGTCTAAACAGAACGGCAGCCATGGTATGGCTCGAATGCACAGGCCATTTTACAGTGCCTGAAATAAGCAAAAAGCTGGATGCGGACTTTCAGTCGGGTGGCGATGACTCACTAGTGAGGCTGGCCGTGGTTAGGCTGTATCGTGCTGGCCTGTTGGAGAAGAGTGGCACCGTGCCCGCTGCGTTGTTGAGTCGCCGCGAGGTCTTGAACAGAGTCCGAGCGATAGCAATTGTCGCTATTCCTCTTGTTACGACGATGCTGGTCCCGACGCCAGCTCGCGCTGCGTCGTGTTTTCCGCTCTTGCATCTCTGCAGCAGCAACATTCAATGCTGCTCTGGGCATTGCGGCTCCTCAGGCGTCAACTTAGTGTGCTTGCCATAGCCTCGGCGAAATGCAGAACGGAGGCGTTTCACATAACTAGCTGACGCCAAGTTGCGCCGACCGTATACCCTCCAGTCTTTCTTGTCGGGAGATGTCGTGCACCGATATTTGTAGGGGGCTCCGTTGCTTCTTCGAGTTTTGTTTTTTGCGCGGCCTGGTAGATGAAGTGGCGCCTCGCCTTTATTCGACCAAGACCTGCCTGGACGGCCTTTACCTCGATGACTCTCCGAAAAAACCAGTCGTCGTTTGATCTCGGCAGCCGAAAATCGTCGGGATAAACGATAAAACGATAATCGAACTTCTTTATGCTACGTGATGCCGCGCCGGCGAGATTCTCCGCATACGCGTGGGGCACGTCGATTTCAAATGCAGAACCATGAAAGTGATTGGCAATGATGGTGAACTATTCTTCTCAGGCGGAACTATCAGTTCGCGGCGTCTTTGAAGGTCTCCCCAAGGAGAGCCCTGATTTTTTGTTGAGTGGCAGCCTTATCCACCAAACCAGGGTGCACGTCGGCTATTCTGCCTTCGCGGTCAACCAGCGCCGTGAGGGGCATCCCGTCGAGTCCGTACTGCTTGCCCAATCCCTCGTTGCCAATCACGATAGCGTAGTTCACCTTTTTCTCTTTAAGCCAAGGTTTCACCGATTTCCAGCTGGCAGGTCGAATCCTCTTTATTCACTATGGCTCTTTCAAGGGTTCGCAACGACTCTGGCCAAGCCATCACTTCATCGTGTCCAGATGCCTGGCAAACGAATCAGGACTTATGCAAAAAGTTGCCGCACATCTTCGCCTTTTAAATAGAAGAACATTAGCCCGTACGGCACGATAAACGGCAAGAAAGCCGTCATACCAGCGAAGCTGTGGACGAAGAACGGCGGGAAGCTCCCGAGCATTGGCAGGAAGGTGGAAACTGAAATTGCAGGCGTGAGCAGTCGGGCCCAGCTCTTAAATCTATATACTCCCCAGCCCGCGATCGCAAATAGAGCCGAAACGAACGCTAGAGCGACGCTAGTTCCTGCGCTGCTGAGGTTGGACGCCGTTGCTAATCCGCCGTAGAGCAATGGCACATTGAAAAGGAGAATCAACACCAAACTCAAGGCGTACTTGAACGAGCCGTTCAGTGTGCGAAATCGGGCTCGCCCATGAGGTGGCTGGTAATCGGGAAAGGCGTCCAAAGATTGGCATGGAAACGAACACTCCGACGGCTGCTGATTGCACCATGAAGAGTATTACCAAGCAAAAGCCGACGGGACGTCTCCAGCGCTTAGCACGGTCCACACTAGAATTAGACACCGCAGAGCGACGTTGTTTGTACTATCCACATGCCTGGTTAGCGTTCAAACGCCGTTTTTCTTTTCAGTAGACTGACCATGTGCCCGGCGTGGCGAGTTCAACCAAATGGCGGTCCGGGTCACGGAAGTAGAGGCTCCAGCCTCCCAATTCCCACGTCCGCTTCTCTTCCACTGCGATTCCCCTCGTTTGGAGCCACGACTCCCAGTTGGCCAATTCGGCGGAGGGGATAGCGAACGCGACGTGTAATTCGCCGTCCCCGTCGTGAGGCGATTGGGTCGCGAGCGAAGCTCCCTTCTTGAACAGCAGCAGCACCTGACTCTTGCCCGCGTGCATCGCACAACCACGCTCGCCGAATTCACTGATGACGCGGAATCCAAAAGTCTCCTCGTAGAAGCGAACTGAGCGAAGCACATCGCTGACGTACAATGAGGATTCAAGAATGCCATCGGTTTTAGGACGCATCGGTCTCTCCTATGTTAGAGGCTCGGCTCAAATTGCGCTATTTCCATAAGTAAATGAGTAAGCCGCCGGTGACGACGAGGGAACCGCCTGCCAGCACAGCGGGCGTCGGGGTCGTATGGAAAAACAGATAGTTTGCAACTTGGAAGGCGACGACCAGAGTCGCTATGTATAGACCCGTTACAGCGGCAAAATCTACAGGCGCAAGATTTAGCGACGTCCCGTAAAGCGCGAGAAGCGGCGACCCTAACAGGAAGAGAACTACCCGTCCAACAACAGAATTATTATGCAGCGAGAGGCGCATGACGGCATCGCCCGATGCCTCAAAAATAGTCGCAGCAAGTACAAACAAAAAAGTTTTCATGCCGTAATGCTCTCAGCCGCAACAGCTGAGCTGCAAGGGAAAAGGCTGGCCGTAGTTTCGATGCGCGGCCCATTGCCGCCCGCGATTTCATCGAATGCTAAGCTTCTTAAATTCTGACAGCAGCTTTCGTCGTTCGCACTTCCTTATCCGTCTGATGGAAGAAATCAATACACTCTTGGCACTTTCGCTCATTCAGATGCTTCGCGAAAGCATAGTTGTCGGCGTACCGAAATTCTTCGCAAGGTTCGAGATTGGGAGAGCATTCGAGGACAGCAAGAACTTCTTCCGGCCGTTCGTAGCGTCGATTCTCGCGAGTGATTCGCATGGTTACTTCTTTTCTTTACCAGCTAGCGCGGACCAGCCGTACCGTTGCGGTTTCACGGAAGAATTCGACATTGCAGCCCTACGAGAACGCCTGCGGAAAATGACAGACGCCGAACTTTTGTGTTCTGGAAAAGCTTCGAAATTCATGTGCAGTCCGGGAGCAAACTTCGGAAAGCCGAAGCGAGAGCGCTTCGTGGTTCGGTTGAGGGGAGTAAGAACGGAATTTAAGCGGAGGAAAAAATCGTGGGATTCGAAAAATAGATGAAGGGAACTTTACGCTTTGGAACTCGGGAGACGGCTCAGGCGGGCGGGAGCAGAGCATCGACCCGCTCTAGCAACTTCGAAAAACCGTCCGCCTTTGAAATGCAAACAACACCGATGGCCTTGCATAGAGTTTCAGAGAGCCTGTCAGCATACATCGTAAAAAGGATGACTGGCGTGCCCGGCATAGCGTTCTTCAAGACCGTTGCCGCTTCTACTCCGTTCAAGCGAGGCATGGCAAGATCCAGAAGTATCAAATTGGGTCGCAATGATTTCGCTTTCTCGATGGCGTCTACGCCGTCAACGGCTTCCCGAACCCTAAGTTCCGTGTGTCTGCCTTCGAGCAACATTCGAACGGACAACCGCATTCTGGCGCTATCATCAGCGATGAGCACAGTTTTGGACATGAATTAAGTTGCTGCCCATCCCGTGTCTGGTGCAATACCGAAAACCTTGTACCAAGGCATCAGCGCTGTTTTGACTTCATTCATCCCGAATGAGGTTTACGTGGATAATAGTTCCCCCTCAAGGCTTGCAGCTTACCGAGTGCTTCAAAGAGAGCTATGTCTTCGCCGCTGTCTTGCGCTGAGAATGTGTCTATTCGCTCGAAGATGGCGACTTCAGCCAGTTGAATCTTTCGTTCCAGTTCATTCGGGTCGCTCTCGGCGATTGCCTGCTGCACCGCTTGTTGCCACGTGTAAGTCAGATTTCTCATTCATAGCCGTCATCCGCCAACAGCTCGCGGAGTTGTGAACTTAAAATTATCTCGGATGTGCTACACGTGAAAAACAGCGGCAGCCTACCAGCTGATTGTAGTGAGCATGCCTTGAACGAGTTCGCCGTTCAATCGGCGGAATCATTTAGCACTCGGATCAGGCCAATCAGGACAATCGGTTAGAACTGATGTTGGTCGAAGAACAGTTCGAGAACTGTACTAACGGGACAGATGGAATTGAGAAGCGGAACTGCGCTGACCACTGAGATGTGTCGGTGCAGAATTGCGGCGGTTCGCGCGCGTTGTGTTACATGTGCGGCTCTGACGCCCAAACGGAATTCTAGCATCTGACAAAGTAGAAAGGACTCACTGATGCCGCATCCAATATAAGATGTTCAACCCACGGGACGTGCAAGGTTTGTGGCGATCGCCTCTCAGTACCATTACGCGTGGAGGCGTAACCAAGATTTATCCGAGGAACCCGGGAAGTTTCTCTCTCGCTGGTGCGCTACGCCTGGCCGATCGCGGAGAAGGCGGGCGATGCAGTTCCGTGAGCCCAGAATTCTTGCTTATCCGATAGTCATGAAGGGGAGTGTTCAAAAAACAAGGAAGGGAGTTGGAAGCTCGCCCGCGTCATCAGTTTGACCATCAACTTTAACAAAATAGCGACAGCCATTAGTGCTATCCCAACCCAAGACTGTAATTCATGTCGCATCCGGCCATCCAGAACTACCCGTAGATAGATACCCGTCTGGTTGTGATCAGGCGCTTCGAAGTAAGTAAGAGCTCGGCAGTTCAGCTGAAAGAGAGGTCCTGTGCCTCATTATAGAGCGGAGTCAACCCTGGGCATCTATCGCCGCAACGTCTAACGGAAAAGTGACGCAAAATCACTCGTGACGCAGCGCGACCATGGGATCGATGCGAGATGCTCGGCGCGCGGGCGCGTAGGCACCCAGGAACGCGGCGCCGAGCAGAATTGCCGCAGCGGCCAGCAGAGAGGCTGGATCGTTACGCTTGATTCCGTATAGGAACGACTCGACAAATTTGGACGCCGCTAACGCAACGACCATGCCGGCGGCCAATCCTGCCGCCGCCAGCAGCGAAATTTCGTTCAAGACCATTCGAATGACCTCGCCGGAATGCGCTCCGAGCGCCATCCGGATTCCGATCTCTCCGGTTCGGCGCGCGACGTTGTAGGAAACGGTTCCGTACAGGCCGATGCATGTGATCGTCAACGCCAGAATCGCAAACCCGACGCACAACTTCGCGAATGCGATCTGTTGGCTGATCGTCTGATCGATGTCCGTCACCTGTGTTTTGATTTCCGTTACCGGAACCGTCGCATCGGCGCGACGTACGATTTCGCGAACTGTGCTGGCGTAGGAAAGCGGGTCCCCGATCGTGCGCAACGCATATTCCGCTTGATCCAACTGGGGATAACCCTGGTTAAAAATGATGTACGCCACGGGTGGAATGTCTCTAGTCAGACTTCCATAGCGCGCATCGCGACTCACGCCGACAATCTCCATATCTCGCGCAACGCGCGGGTTTTCGCCTGCTTCCAGTAGAACGACGCGCTGACCTAGCGGATTCCGGCCGGGAAAATTGTCTTTGGCAAACGTCTCGTTTACCACAACAACAAATGGCGTGCCAAGCCGGTCGTGTTCGTCGAAATCACGCCCTGCCAGCACCGGAATCTGCATCGTGTGAAAGAAGTTTGGTCCCACATTCCAAATACGCGTCCCTGGGGTCACTGGCGTGCCTCCCACCGTGAGAGGAAGTCCGGTTTCTCCACCGACCATTGAACCTTCCGACAGGGTCGCCGCACTGACGCCTGGAATCTCTCCAAACTGCCGGCGTAGGTCTGCATAAAACGCGGAGAGATCTGGTTCCTTGTGCCCGGCCTTCAGCGCATTCAGCTGAAATAACAAGACGTTTTCGCGATTGAATCCCAATCGGATCGATTCCAGATTCGAAAGCGTTCTGACAAAGAGCCCCGCCGCCACAAGCATCAGCATGGAGATCGCAATCTGGCTTGCCACCAGCACTTGCGCGAGGTTAAGTCGCCG
>Ga0207646_10000991_pt1 | contig 36460 bp, 24 predicted proteins | sample KBSK5502metaG_FD_184343 | JGI IMG/M metagenome (GOLD analysis project Ga0207646, IMG submission 184343) | Corn, switchgrass and miscanthus rhizosphere microbial communities from Kellogg Biological Station, Michigan, USA - KBS K5-50-2 metaG... | ecosystem: Host-associated > Plants > Roots >... | reverse complement strand
CACCTGCTGGAGGGCTTCCTCGAAACCAAGTTTCAATGTATGTGTAAGGTGTATTGCAGAGGTTGCCAGGAAGACATGGATCACCGGCTGCTCAGCATCGCAGACGGCTTCCCAGGCAGCGTCAATATCACTCACGGCGGCCCGGGCCAATCCAGCGATAGCAACGTCCTGGACGTGGCGTGCAATTTCTTTGACGGCCTCGAGATCGCCAGGAGAGGCGGCAGGAAAGCCGGCTTCGATGATATCAACATGAAGACGTACAAGCTGTTCAGCTACATGGACCTTCTCCGGGGTTGTCATTGTGGCTCCCGGTGACTGCTCGCCATCGCGCAACGTCGTGTCAAAAATTCGAATTACCGCTGGGTCTCCCATGGTGTTGTTTCCTCCTTGAAAGAAAAGCGCTGTTGATTGGATCTCTATCCTTTAGGGCGACCATAAAGGCCCTCCCCGCCACTCTTCACCACCCTCGCCCCTACGGGAGGGTATTTCCCCCGCAAGGGATGGCGCTATTGCTTCGTTTCCGCGATTTCTGGTTTCTTATTTGGTGCATTCAGCCAGGGCATCATGGCACGAAGTTCACTGCCCACCTGCTCGATCTGGTGCTGGGCGTTGGCTCGACGCATGGCCTGGAAGCTGGGGCGACCGGCCTGGTTCTCAAGTATCCAGCGCGAGGCAAAGCTGCCGTTCTGGATCTCTTGCAGTACCCTGCGCATCTCATCACGCACATGCTGATCGATGATGCGAGGGCCAGAGACATAGTCGCCGAACTCGGCGGTATCGCTGATGGAGTAGCGCATGTAGCTCATACCGCCCTGGTACATCAAGTCCACGATGAGCTTCATCTCGTGCATGCATTCGAAGTAGGCTACTTCCGGCTGATAGCCGGCCTCCACGAGCGTCTCGAAGCCTGCACGGATCAACGAGGTGATACCGCCGCAGAGAACCGACTGCTCACCAAAGAGGTCGGTTTCGGTTTCCTCGGCAATCGTGGTGCGCAGCACACCGGCACGTGTGCTACCAATCGCACGAGCATAGGCGAGGGTCAGGGCCTCGGCATTACCGGTGGCATCCTGGTAGACAGCCCACAGGGCGGGAACGCCTACGCCCTCGGTGAAGAGGCGGCGCATCATGTGACCGGGGCTTTTGGGTGCAACCATTGCGACATCGATGTCGGCCGGAGGCAGAATCTGCGAGTAGTGCAGGCTGAAGCCGTGCGCTGTCATCAACATCTTGCCGGGAGCAAGCCCCGGGCGAATATCACGCTCAAACACTTCGCGGTGATGCTGATCGGGGATGAGAATCATGATGATATCGGCCTGCTCAGCAGCGCCAGCAGGTGTCGTCACCTGCAAGCCCTCGGCCTCGGCCTTCTCGCGGCTCTTGCTGCCGGCAGGTAGGCCTACCACGACACTGCAGCCGTTGTCACGCATGTTCAGGGCATGGGCGTGTCCCTGGCTCCCGTAGCCAATCACCGCCACGCGTTTCCCCTGAATGAGTTCCAGGTTAGCGTCTACATCGTAGTAAATGTTTGCCATGAGTGTTATCTCCTTCTTTTCGACTTCTTCAAACTAAATGGGCCCGCGCGTCATCGCTATACTGCCGGTGCGGGCAACTTCGCGGATGCCGTAGTCCTGCAACAAACCTACAAGCTTTTCCACTTTTTCTTCGCTTCCGGTCACTTCCAACGTAACCGTGTCCTGGGCTACATCGACGACATGGGCGCCGAAGAGATGTCCAAGTTCGCTAATTTCATTGAAATGCGATGCGGCGCCATTGACCTTAATCAGGGCCAGCTCTCGCGCTACTACAAGTTCAGATGAGAGATTGATGATATGTCGTACATTGACAATTTTGCGTAGCTGCTCGACTAGCTGCTCAACTCCCACTTCGGAGTCGTTCATAACGACCGTGATGCGCACCACACCTGGCTGTTCGCTACGTCCAAACGCGAACGATTGCAACCTGGCGCGACGGCGACGAAGCACGCCAACGATGCGGTCGAGCGCTCCCTGCTGGTCATCTGCGAATACGACCAGGGTATGCGAACGCTCGGATCCCTGCTGAGCATTGGACTGGCCCGCTCGTTCTGTAGGAGCAGCTTGATCAGTCATGTCCTGCGTTTTCCTCCGTTTCCTCGATCATATTGGTGATGGCAGAGCCAGGAGCGACCATCGGATAGACATTCGCCTCCGACTCGATGACGAAATCAATAATTACAGTACCCTCCTCTTCCATCGCCTGGTGCACAGCTTCTGCCACTTCCTCGCGCTTAGTGACACGTATGCCTTTCAGCCCGTAGGCGGCTGCTAACTGAACATAGTCAGGCCCGCTAATAGGCGTCTCGGAGTAGTTGCGCGAGTGGAAGAACTGCTGCCACTGGCGCACCATGCCCAGGTAGCCATTGTTCATGATTGCGACTTTAATGGAGAGGCCCTCCTGTTTTAGGGTGGCCAGTTCCTGGATATTCATCTGGATACCACCATCGCCAGCTACGACCCAGACTGGAGTATCAGGCATACCCATTTTGACGCCCATTGCAGCAGGGAGGGAAAAGCCCATGGTGCCAAGCCCACCGGAGGTAATGTGGCTATTGGGGCGGGTCCAGGTGTAGTGGCGGGCGGTCCACATCTGGTGCTGGCCCACATCAGTGACGATGATGGCCTCACCCTGTGTTTCCGCATGGATCGCTTCCACGATTGAGATCGGATCGGGAGATGTCGTGTCGCGGGGGATGGCAGCAATGCGCGCATTATCCTCGGCCTCCCAGTCGCGTATTTCGTTGATCCACGCGCGATGATCGCCAGGCTCAATCGCCTCGACAAGGGCATTCAAGGCGGCTTTAGCATCGGCCACGATCGGCACGGCTGCGGGTTTGACTTTGTGCATCTCCGAGGGGTCGATATCGATGTGGATAATGCGCGCACGCGGCGCAAATTCGCTCACTTTCCCCGTGACACGATCGTCGAAGCGCAGCCCAACGCCAATGACCAAGTCAGCGATGCCGATAGCCTGGTTGACATGCGCAGGTCCATGCATACCTGGCATACCAATGGCCAGGGGGTGTGTTTCAGGAAAGGCGCTCAGGCCAAGCAGCGTGGTGATGACCGGGATATTGGCTTTCTCGGCAAAGGCCAACAATTCGTCGAAGGCCTTTGATAGAATGACTCCGTGACCAGACATAATTAGTGGGCGTTGAGCCGCTGCGATGAGTTGCGCGGCTCCGGCAATGGCTGACGGAGATGGCTCCTGGGCTGGTTTAACACGAACATAGCCGGGCGGGGTCGACGGGTGGTAAAGTGTTTTGCTAAACTGGACATCCTTGGGTACATCGATGAGTACAGGGCCGGGGCGACCACTGCGAGCCAGCTGGAAGGCCTCGTGTACGATATCCGCCAGGTCTTCGACGCGCGGTACCAGGAAGTTGTGCTTTGTAATCGGCTGGGTCACTCCAAGAACGTCGGTCTCCTGAAACGCATCGCGCCCGATAAAGGGACGGGCCACCTGTCCGGTGATGGCCACAATTGGTGTGGAGTCCATGTAAGCCGTGGCAAGTCCGGTGACAAGGTTCGTAGCGCCGGGACCGCTGGTTGCCACGCACACTCCGACCTTGCCCGTTGCGCGCGCGTAGCCATCGGCGGCGTGGGCGGCGCCCTGCTCATGCCGTACGAGTACGTGATGAAGGGCAGGATAAGAAGTGAGTGCGTCATAAAACGGCATGATTGCTCCGCCAGGGTAGCCGTAGAGTAGTTCAACCCCTTCGCGGACTAAGGCCTCACAGAGGATGTGGCTACCTGAAAGCTCTCGTGCTTCACCATCCAGCGCACCTGTCGTTAGCTGGCTCGCCGGGGGCGTCCGCGCGATCTCTGGCTGTTGAGTGATAGTTGCAGTAATCTGCATGATTCCTCCTCTTGATAGACAATAAAGATGATACAAAGCAAATAAAAAACGAGAACCGCCCGAACTGGGAGGTCCTCGTTAGGTTACCTGCTATGGATTGGTTCGCGTCGTTGCTTCCTTTAATCTCCCTGTGCCGTGTTTGGAACTGGTACCTTTGTTAGCCCTACCAGACTTACAAGCCCGGTAAGGCCGCTAAGGATGAGGCTGAGTACTACCACAAGGAGCAAGCTAGAAAGGGAAAGCACGAGCGCAAACAAAGAAACCGGCGTTGACACGCCGGTTCTGGTGATGCTGGTGCATGCAGGAGTAGCCATGCATGTAGTCTGCATGGAAGAAGGCATACATTCCGCCCGGTTCCAACCAGCGAACAGTGCTGGCCGTTTGGAAGCGTTCGACGATGCTGACATAATTTCTACTCTAACTCCTGGCAAAATAAACGAAAAAACAGAAGCTACGCCAGCAACTTTGCTGAAGCCTCTGGAAGCATTTCTTTGCTTGTCTTGAGGATACACTACTCACCGTCTGTTTGTCAAGCCTCGGCACACCGCGTCAGACATTTGAAGATAATGCCTGCATCCTGTGGCATCCCAGACATCAACCTCCATGTGAAGGGGCCACCCGCTCCTGCGCTGCTCTTGCACTTTGGCTGCTGATGTCAGGGGCAGCCGGAAGCGTAAAGTAGAAGCGACTTCCTTCCCCTGCTATGCCCGAACTTTCCACCCAGATGCGCCCCCCCATAGCTTCCACGAGTTGTTTGCAGATATACAGCCCCAGGCCCGTCCCCCTCACAGGTCCAACCGTGTCGCGTTTGAGACGCACAAATTTACCGAAGAGCATCGGAATTTCTGCAGGCGGGATACTAACTCCGGCATCCTGCACACAAATACAAACTTTATACCCTTCGCCTGCGGGGAAGTCAGCTAATTGCGCGCTCACCACCACCACTGTGTCCTTCGGTGAGTACTTGAATGCATTGGAAAGCAGGTTCATCAGCACCTGGTGCAGGTGTTGCCGGTCGGCCATAACGGCAAGCGTCTCGGAAATGTTCACCTCAATGTGATACTCCTGCTGCTTCTGCGGCTCGAAGAGATTGATTACTTCCTGTACAACCTCGGCAAACGGCAGCACCTCGATTTGAGGTGCTTTTCCTTGAGAGTCCCCTTGAATCGTATCGAGCACATTACTGACCAGTTGCTGTAATTCCTCGCATCCCTGAACCGCCAGGTTGATGAAATTAGCCTCCCTCGTAGCATCCAGCTGCCCCTGGTACTCTTGCAGTAATTCAAGATAACCATGCACCGCCGTCAGTGGCGTACGTAGCTCGTGATTCACATTCAGCAGGAACTGGTCTTTCAGTTCATTCAAACGATGTTCCTGCTCGTAAGCTGCAGCGATCTGCGCCGCCTGCTCCTCTAATTGCTTATTCGCTTCACTGAGAGCCTGGTTTTTGCTGTGCAATTCCTGCTGCACCTGGCGCAGCTCCTTATTATAGTAGATGGTCTCGCGAATGGTGAAAAACTGCCGTAACAGAACCAGCCCGACGAGTGCTATCTCTCCAAAGTAAACGCCTCGTGCTAAGCTAACATCCACACCTTCGCGCCAAGTAAAGAACGACAGCACTATCACCGCCGGGATGAGCGCATAGGGCAGCAGAGAGCGCAATCCGGTTGAGGCCGCGATAATTGCATCGCGCGAGTAATTCTTACCTGGCACAGCTTCACTAGCAGCCTTCTGCCGTGTACGTGCCAGGTTCAAGGCCAGGGCTGCCAGTCCAAGGAGCATATAACCTATCGGCCATCCTATATCCTGCAACCCATTTTGATAGATGCGCCCTAGTGTCAGGTAGTCATAGATGGAATCGGTGATGACAATAACGATGAAGCCGAGCGAGAGCAGGCGAATAGCTGTCTGTAGCGCGGGGTCGCTGGACGGGAGTGAGAGCCGGATCACACAGAAGATCAAGACCAGGTCAAAAAAGGGGTAGGCGCTGCCTACGATCTTAGCAAGCCCTGATTCATTTCCAAGGAGCATCGTCGGGCCAAGGGTAAAGAACCAGCTAAAGGTAACCGCCGCGGTCATCACTATGAAGCCATCCAGAAACACACGTGCGCGTGTGAAACCTGAAAGCGGGCGTGTTGGCAGGAGCATGACACCCAGGAACAGGAACGGGAAGGTGCTCAAATAGCCCACGTCTGCCAGGGAAGGGAAGTCTGACATATTGCGTGCATCTAAGTAGGTATAGATCACCTGCCCGATGAACTGGCAGAAGATGCCTGCCGCAAGCAAGAGAGGAATCCAGCGCTGTAGTGGAGTGCTGAGAATGCTACCTGGATGAGATCGAGTGCGCCGCCAGGGTTTTTCCAGGCCAACGAAGCAAAGCAGTGCCGCCAGCAGCCAGCCGAGCGCCTGTCCCACGTCGTCGGCAATCTCAAACTGCTGATAAGTTCCAGGCTTCACCAGCACCAGGGCGAGGAATAGACTATTGAAGACCACTATAAGCCCTACGCTATACCAGAAAGATCGTGGCCAGGTCCCGCGCATTATACTCACCCTGCAATTCTCCTAGTGTGCGCTGGTGGGAATACTTTCTTGCTACATTTCCGGTCTTCGAGATTCGTCTTCTAAATTCTATTTGCGCCTACACATTACTGGCAAAGTGTGCTCTCAGGCACGAAAGCATCTTGCAACACGAGGAAATACTGTAATTTCACACACCAGTATAGTATCACATGTTTTTTCAGCCAGAGCAAGCAAAGTAGGACTAGTGGATATTGGCCAATGTAGCTCCCTCTATCTCGTCGAGCTCCTCTATTGCACTCACCATCTGCATCGCAATCGCTCGCCTGTAGATCTCGATATACTTCTCGGCCATCACGCGTGCGGAGAAATGGTGCTCGACATGCCTGCGCACCGCCTCCCGGTCGATTTCATCGATGCGTGGCATACAACGCACCATTTCATCAACGCTATTCACCAGGAACCCCGTAACTCCATCCACCACGATTTCTGGCGCCGCGCCGCGCGCAAACGTGATGATAGGGCAACCCAGCGCCATTGCCTCGATCACCACCATACCAAAGGGCTCTTCCCACTCGATTGGATTGAGAAAACCGCGCGCCCTACCGAGTAGTTTGATCTTCTGTTTCATATTTACGGGACCCACATAGGTAATCTGGTCTGTCCCAACCTGTGGTTTGATCTCCTTTTCAAAGTAATCCATCGACTCCTTCACATGGCGATCAATGAAACCGGCCAGCACAAGCGGTACATGCGCGCGCTTTGCCGCCTCGATTGCGCGGTGCGCACCCTTTTCAGGTACAAAACGTCCCAACCACGCGAAGTAATCGCCCTTTTGTCGTTGTGAAAAGGGAAGGTCCTCCATGCGTAGGCCGTGATGCACCACGCCTGCAAAGTTGAGTGGAAACGGCACCTGTGCGCGGGCGCTCTCGCTAATCGCAATCACCGGCACGGATAGCGCCCAGTCCATGTAATACTTGTCAGCATCCCCGGTGTGGTTGCTGCGCGCATCCCGATCAAACGGGAAGTTGCTATGCAACGTCGTGACATGCGGTGTTGCAAGGTTGGCGGTCAGGGGAAAGATATACATATCCGAGCTAGAGGACAGGTGTGTATGTACGATATCGAAACTCTGCTCTTTGATATAGTCCACTGCCTTGTGCAGGTGATAGTAGCCTTTCAGATGCATTGACCAGGGCACCCCTTCCTCAATCAAAGATTTGGGGAAGAACGATATTAGCCTTGCCGAGGTTTTTGCGTCACCAGGCGCAAACAAGGTCACATCGTGACCCTGGGCAACCTGCTCCTCTACAAGTTGATATATAACATTCTCCGTTCCGCCATAGTTCTTTGGCGGAATCGGAAGCCACGGCGGGGCGATCTGCGCGATTCTCATCTTCTCTCATGTTTTCTAGGAATACCATCCACATATCCGAACAGCAGGCATGGCGGTGCGTGCTGCATCTTCTTGCTCAAGTAGCACTCATTTCCTTACGAGGGGTAGCTCCAATACTATCTTTGCCGCAGTCAATGTGGGGCAATGCGGCCAATCTACTTTTTATGTATCCTAAGACATTATACACGAGTATACACGTATTCGCAAATTAAAAAGTTTCACGTTCATCTAACAAAAAGTAGAGGAACAAGTTATCAGGTATCTGTTGTGTTATCCTATGCGAAGCGACCACTCGCCTTTCTCGCTGTCAGCCTCTTCGTAGTGGGCAACCGGCATGCAAGGGAAGGACAAAAGGAGATAAAGCGAACCCGTTCAGCCTATACTTTCCACAGGTGTATCGCTTAGTTAGTGCCTTCTTGCTCTCACCACCAGGCACCCCAAGGTGGAAGCAACCGGGGAAGCGACGCGCCACAGCATGACGGGCTTCCCCACGCTCGTCATGCCTGTGTTTATCTATTGGGGAGGCTAGCAACTCAATTGTTCGACGACCAGAGTAATGGAAAGGAGGGCAGAGACATGAGCAACGTTGTTGTCATCGACGACTCGGCTGTGGTACGTAAAATCGTAGAAACCAGCTTGCGCCGTTGCGGTATCACCTGTATCAGCTACCAGGACGGATACGAAGCCTTGCGCGCCTTCAAGAATGGCGAAGACTACATACCCGACCTCATCTTCCTGGATATCGGTCTGCCAAAACTCGACGGTTACGACCTCCTGCGCTTGCTAAAGACAAACTTGCAGTTCCAGCACACAACCGTCATCATGCTCTCTGGTCGAGACGGCATGCTCGATCGTCTCAAAAGCCGCCTCGCGGGAGCAAAAGGCTACATCACCAAACCATTTAAAACCCAGGAACTGCTCTCCGTTGCCCTGTCCTACCTCGAGCAGCTATCCAACGTCAGTCCCCTATCTACGGGATCAAGCGCTGACAGGAGCATCGTGAAGAAATCTGCCCTCGCGTAGGGGACCTTTACCAAATACAGAAGACCGGTATAAGACAAAAAATCTTATACGTTGCAAAAAAGCCAGCATAGTAAGACCTCGAATCATATCGCAGCGTCAAGCCTGAACAGCGCAACCAGATGGAGGAGCCATCTACCCATGAATCAAAGTGAAGTTGCCCGCCTACGCCAGCAAATCGAATTACAACTCGAAGCCATGCGGCTCGGCATGAGCGGCCTTGCCACCGGAAGAGCTCGCCACGCCTTCATTCGCGCGCAAATGGACCGTATAGGTGCCTCTCAGGACACCCTTGCCCAACACCTCGGTGAGGGCGTTGCTGACCAGATCGTCTGCAATCTTTATATAGAAGTCATGGAAAGAGAGAAATAGATTCTGCATGCGCACACATCAACACCGTCTTTCCCGTTCCAAACGTATCTCGGTTTCACCCCGCCTCGTGAGGATCGGCCTGATTATACTTGGCTTGATCCTGGCGATTGACCTGCTTGCAGCGCGCTTTACAACACAAATTCAGTCTGCCCTGACTATACCGGTGCAGATCAAGCTCGCAGCTCCCACACACGTGGCTGTTCCTACTCCTGCTTCGACGCGCCTGGCCGTTGCCCCAACGCAAGTGCCATCAGCAGTCCCGTCACCAAAAAACTCGTTGACGCTGCCGCCTACAGGCATCCTTGCCCAGGACAACTTCCAACGGCCTGATCAGGCATTCTGGGGCATCACTACAGGTGGTCAGGCCTGGGGCGCGGATGCCAGGGCGAAGCCCAGCTTCGCCGTTGTGAATCATACGGGGGCGGTCACCAACGGCAGTGGTGTCTATGACGCCATCTTAGGCCCCCGCGCAACAAACGTCGAGGTCGTCTTGAGTGGTTCCCTGAACCACTATGCCACCTCCAGCCTTGGACCGGTTCTGCGCTGGACAGATGCGAACAATCTCTACAAAGTCTTTCTCGGTGGCGGCCAACTGATCCTGCTCAAAAAAGTAGCAGGTGTTGTGACAATCTTGAAAACCGTAACGTTCCCCGCGCAGGATGGGACAGCCTACACATTTCGCTTTCGAGCTACCGGCTCCCAGCTCTCGGCCAGGGTATGGCCTGCGAACCAGCCGGAGCCATCTAACTGGATGATCATGGTCACAGACAACGATCTGCAATCAGGCTATGGCGGTTTGCGCGTGGTCATGCAGAGTGGCGCAACGGCGAATATCACCTCGTTCATGGAGACCAGTCTGTGAGGCAACAACGTGCAAGCGGCATCACCAGCCTCGTCACTGAAACAGTAGAGCAATTCGGAATTGCCTACGATATCCACTCGTGGCTGCGCTATCTCACCTGGCTGGCAATCGCCAGCGCGGCCTATTTACTCCTGCGCATCTCCGGAGGTTTTCCACCGCCTGCGTGGTACCTCCTGCTGCGGACAGCTCCCCAGATTCCTCACCTGTTCAGTATGCGTGGAGCTGCAATCCTGTTCCCTCTGCTGGGCCTCGTTGCGCTCTCACTGACCTGGCTGGCCCTCTGGTGTATGTTGCTGTGGGCAGGGCTGGCCGCCGTGGGGCACTGGTGGTATAGCACGAGTAGCCAGCAAGCCCAGCGCAGGCAAAAGACCGCAGCGAACGCCTGGCAGCGTTCGCGTCCCCTTTCAGGAAACTCCAATGCCAAGCGGGTTTCCAACCTTGCGGAAGCCGTCCTGGATCCCTTTGAATACGCTGAGACGAATGTGCAATCAAAGACCGGCACGGGGCGATGCAAGCATCCCCCGCCCCGCGTCCTCGACCGGCACGGGGCGATGCAAGCATCCCCACCCCTCGTCCTCTCCTCCCCCGCCCCTACGCGGTTTGAGGGAACAGTGGATGATGTCGGCATCGGCTGGGATACCGGCATTGTGCGCGGGTCCAGGCCAAACGAGGATAGCCTGGTCGCGTTGCGCAGCACCTGCACGCACAACGGCCGTATCTTGCCAATTGACCTGTACGTAGTGGCCGATGGCATGGGCGGCCACTCCCAAGGGCAAGAGGCCAGTCGTCTGGCCATTCAATACATGCTGCAGGCCGTCCTGTCCGGCATTCTCGCCAGAGAACAACTGGATGATGATTGCTTTATAAAGATACTCGTTGATGCCGTCCAACGGGCAAACCGGGTAGTGCACGAAAACAGCCAGGCCGACGGCATCGAAATGGGCACTACCATCACCGCCGCGCTGGTCTTCGAAGGCACCGCCTATGTTGTTAACGTGGGCGACAGCCGTACCTACATCTATCGCGCCAGCGATGGCAAGCTGTCGCAGGTGACCCGCGACCACTCCCTGGTGGCTCGACTGGTAGAAGCAGGGGCCATCACCCGCGACGAAGTCTACACCCACCCCGACCGCAACAAAGTCTACCGCGGCCTGGGCGAAAAAGGCGAGGTCAAGGTGGACTGGTTCAGCATTCCTGTGCGGCCAGGTGATCACCTGGTCCTCTGTTCGGATGGGCTATGGGAAATGGTGCGCGACCAGGAAATCGAGCGCATCTTGAAGAAACACGCGGCCAACCCATCCCGGGCGAGCGCCGCCTTAGTCGAGGCAGCGCTACATGGCGGAGGGGCGGATAATATCAGCGTGATCGTAGTGCGGATTGGGTAAGGGTGCCGGTTTGTGTCATTTGTATCACTTGTAACGCTTGTATCCGTTCTTGAGGAGAATGAGCGAAATCCAGTAGGGTGATCCCACAGCACCGGGCAACCGCAAGAGTATTATCTCCTCATCAATAACCCCAGTGTCGTTATACCGGCCAATGCCAGGCAGAACCAGCCTGGGATCATAAAGTGATTGATCGTGAGTACGATCCCCCCGGCTAGCGTGGCGGCAAACATCAAGACCCAGGAGAAGCCACCAATCCCTGTAACTTGCGCATTGCCATTGTTGTTGCTTCTCCTGCGCCCGCGACGACGGGACCTGCCATTCTGCGCGCCCTCGGCAAGCTTGACTTCGACTTGTCCCGTTTCAAGCTTTGTAATCACCCGTTCAAGGGCATCGGGCAGTGCCAGCAGCTTTCGACCGGTATCCAGCACCTGGCTGAGCACCTGCTGGATGGTCTGTCCTGCTCCTTCGGCATTCAGCCCCAGGAAGTTTTGCGCGTATGGCAGGGCAACATCGATCAGGTTAAACTCAGGCGCAAGCCCGGTCGCAACACCTGACAGTGTAGCCACGGCCCGGCCCGTAAAGGCAAACTGGGCCGGTATCTGGAAGGGCTGACCATACAGCAGATTCTCTATGTCTTGCCCCACCTCAGGGAAATCCAGGTCACGTGCCTCGTCCAGCGATATGCCATAGTACCGCTCCAGCATTAGCGCCACAGCACGCTCGATTGACGCCATATTCGCTCCTTCACCAATAAAGCCCAGCCGCTTGAGCGCATTCACCAGACCGTGCGAGTTGCGTGCCAGGAAGCCCAGAAAGAGGTCTTTGAGCGCTTTCTTCATACTCCTGGTGAGGGTACCGACCATCCCAAAATCGACGAAAGCGATGATCGGGCCGCTTTCGGGCGTGCCTTTCTGCACAAAGATGTTACCAGGATGCGGGTCCGCATGGAAGAAGCCCACTTCAAAGAACTGGTAAAAGTAGGCCTCCACGGTCCGTTTTGCTACCTCAAAACGATCAATACCGGTCGCCTCCAGTGCTGTGTAGTCATTGACCTTGATGCCATTCACCCATTCCAGTACGAGGACACGGCGCGAGGTGTACTCGTCGTAGACACGCGGGATGTAGATGGTGGGCTGGTCCTTGAATATCTCTTTGAAGCGCGTGGCATTGGCCGCCTCGGTCACATAGTCGATCTCTTCGTAGATGGTGCGCTTGAACTCGCGATAGAAGCCCATCAGGTCGATAAACTCACTCGTATTGACGAAGCGACTGATCAACCAGATCACAAATTTGATGGTGCTCAAATCCATGTTCACGAGCTGATCGATGTTGGGCCGCTGGACTTTGACGGCGACCTCTTCACCAGTCGAGGCAAGCACGGCTTTATGTACCTGGCCAAGTGAGGCGGCAGCGGTAGCTTTGCGCTCTAGCACGCTGAATAGTTGCTCGACGGGTTTACCTAGTTCCGTCTCGATAACGGAGACCACGTGACTGAACGGTGCGGGTGGCACCTCATCTTGCAGCGAACTGAGCACGGCGAGCGCCCGTTCCGGTAACAGATCGGCACGCGAACTCAGGAACTGCCCAAGCTTGATCATGAGCACGCCCAGTTTCACCGCCGTTTGGCGAAAGGCGAGCAGCACCTCGATCAACACATCAACATTCGGTTGGACATCGTTGTTACCATGTCCACGAGCGCGTATCACGCGGCGTCGCTCGCGATAAATGACCCAGATCGTCCACAGCAGCAGGCGTGCAACACGCAAGAAACGCACGGCCTGCGAAAATCTATTTATTGTAATAATACGCGGTCGCGGTGTTTTGGCAGACATGTCAGACCCTTTCATAGCCATGCTACTATTGCTTTTGTTCTGCGAAACGATACGATATATCGCTCTATTTCCAATATACGATATATCGCATAGCGGGTTGCAGAGAAGGGCATGTCGAACATTGTGAACGAGGTCATTGCCAAGCCCAGTTTGTTTAAGAGTAAGGCGATCTTCATCACGTTTGACGAGGGCGGTGGCTATTACGACTCCGGCTACGTCCAGCCGCTCAGCTTCTTTGGCGATGGCCCGCGTGTTCCTTTGATGGTGGTGTCACCCTACGCTAAGCGCGGCTACGTAGATCATACCTACTATGATCACGTCTCGATCTTGAAGTTCATTGAGAGGAACTGGGACCTGCCCCCTCTGTCGGAGCGCAGCCTGGATAACCTACCCAACCCGCATGCGACCGATGACAATCCCTATGTGCCAACCAACGGCCCGGCCATCGGGGATTTGATGAACTTCTTCAATTTCAATCATTTGCGCTCGGATACGCCGACGCTGCCGTTTGTAGCATAGAGCAAAATTTGTAACACTTGCATCACTTGTAACCATGCATCACTTGTAACCATAATGAACAGGCAGGCGGGGAGCTTCCCTTACAAGGGCACTTCCCGCCTGCCTGTTCAGTTTCACTGGTTAAGAGTAGGCTCAGCTACTCTTCATCATCATAGTGGCTCACGCTAGAAAATCATCCAACTTTCGATTGCGACTCAACGGATCCAGCTTGCGTAAAGCCCGGCTTTCCAGCTGGCGCACTGCCTCGTGGCTCAAACCGAGCTTGCGGCCCGCCTCGTGCAGGGTGTGTTCGCGATCACCGTCCAGACCGTAGCGCAACTCGATAACCTTGCGCTCGCGAGGTGTCAAACTCGCCAGCAGGTCCCTGATCTGCGCTTCCAGTGTCTGCGTGATCACCACCCGTTCAGGCGAATAGATCGCATCGTCCTCCAGCAGATCGCTGAGCGGAAGTTCGTCCTCGCCAACTTTGCGCCGTATATCCAGGCTGAGCGGCTCCTGAGTCTGGGTCATTATCAATAAATCAATTACCTGCTGGATACTTATATCCATGTGTCCAGCCAGGTCTTCAAGCGTTGGTTCTCCTTCCAGCCCTTGTTGCAAACGTTGCTGGGCGCGTAGAAGTTGCTTCATCTTCTCCATCTTGTGCAGGGGAACACGAATCATACGCGCTTGCTCCGTCAGCGCCCGCACGATAGCCTGGCGAATCCACCAGGTGGCATACGTGCTGAATTTAAAGCCTTTCCTATAGTCAAACTTCTCGACGGCATGGATCAGCCCGAGGTTGCCCTCCTGGATCAGGTCCATCAGGTCCATGTCCAGGCCCCTGTACCTCTTGGCAAGGTGGATTACCAGTCGCAGGTTGGCCTCGATGAGCTGACGCTTCGCCTTTACTCCCTCCTCAATCAGTTCTTTGTGTCCAGGCTGCCCTGGATGTTCCGCTGCAGCCCGGCCCCGTTCAATGCGCTGTGCCAGGCAAGTTACCTCCTCGGCAGAAAGCAAGTCGACACGCGCAATCTCATCACGATAAAGTTTCGCAGAGTCGCTAGAAAGAAGGTGAGTTGTGGAGATATAGGCACCCCTTCTTTCAACGGCTTCGCCCTGCTGCTTCCCTGGCAGGAGAGCCACTGCCTGATCTGTCTCAGGCCTTTCCTGTGTCTGTACATTACCGTTCATGCTTAATAAACTTACCCCTCTAGCAGTATCACTCCGTTCATACTTCGAATGACTAGAGTTTATCCTAGCACTCTTCGCATCATCTCCTACGCTGCTTCCTGGTTAAGTGAGGATGTCTGCAAAGGCGCCCACGACGTAAACGATCCATGCCGGGAGCGATCAGCCAACCGAGGCGCATCGTCACTATGAGGCGACCATAAGAGTCTGCTGGCGAATGAAAGAACGAGTGCAACGCGGCAGGGCAGGGGCAATGCGACAGGGCGGGGGCAAGGTGGCAGGGCGGGGGCAAGGTGGCAGGGCGGGGGCAAGCCCCGCCCCTACTATACACGGGTGAGTGGGCTTGCCAGGCCGTCTATATGAGGTTTAACAAATTAATCGGGATAGCGGAATAGCCAGCAAAGGCCGATAAATCGGCGGTGTGCGCGATAAATCGGCACCTACAGGTGTCTGGGTTATTTGCTTAAAACCAATTATAGCGGTCGCCCTGGGTATGGGCACTATCGCGTAGTGCTCGCATTCGCCAGCAAAGTCCATAAGGGTCCCCCGCCTCATCAATATACGTGGGGGCGAGGGTGGTTGGGTGGAGGAGGGGAGGGATTCTTATCCGTGTCTTATACCAGTCTTCTCATAAACCTCTGTCTATACCAAAATTCCTATCTATGCACGAGTTTTTTTAAGTTGACATATTTTGATATAATGATTGGGCCTCTTACTGAGGGCTCGCTTACCTTTCTTTTTTTGGTTTCGCCACGCGACGATTCACAGAATAGAGGCGAGATGACTGGCAGCAAGATTACTTATCACCAGCAGGTCAGCTACTGCGGTAAACCTCACTGCCGCAGGTGTCGTGAAGGCATAGGGCATGGTCCTTACTGGTACGCCTACCAGACCGTCAATGGGCGCACCATCCGTACCTACATCGGCAAACATCCACCCTCCGAAATGCAGGGAGCTCTAGCTGCGGCAGAGGATGCGAGAGACTCGGCTATCGCTCCAGACTTTGCCGGGGCCGCTGTACGCCTCTACGTGCTGGGGCAGTTCCGGCTGGAATACAGGAACGAGCAGCAGCAGTGGCAGCCCGTCACCGATACATCTTTGCAGCACCAGCGCGTGCGTGCGTTGCTGCACTGTCTCGTCAGCAGCCCCGGGCGCAAGCTGGGACGCGAGCAGGCCATCGAGATGCTCTGGCCCGAGCTGGATTTTGAGACGGCCACCAATCGCCTGGACAAAGCTGTCTACAACCTGCGCCGCCTCTTTGAACCGGGACGCAGCCGGCCCGCCACCTCAAACTTACTGCTGACCGAGCACGCGACGCTGATGCTGGCGGACCAGTCCCAGTTATGGGCCGATGCCGATGCCTTCGAAGCCCTGCTCAGCCAGGCGCGCACAAGCAGCGATCCAGGGCAGACCGAACAACTACTGGAAGAGGCCATGCTGCTCTACGGCGGCGACTATTTGCCGGAGGAGCGCGATATCACGTGGATACAGGCGCGGCGGGAGTCGCTGCAGCGCAATTGGATCGGGCTGCTGCTGGAACTGGCGGATCTGCGTATTACGCGCGAGGCCCTTTCCAGCGCCATCGACACCCTGGACCGTCTGCTGGCGGTTGACCCTGCCAACGAGGCAGCAGTCCAGCGCCTGGTCATCCTGCTGGCACAATCGGGACGGCGTGCCGAAGCTCTGCGTATCTACCAGCGTTTCGCCGCCGTGCTCAGGCAGGAGTATAAGATAGCACCCCTGCCGGAGACACGCGCACTGTACGAGGCGGCGCGGCGCGGTGAAGACCCGGCCGCCCATGCGCAGGCAGGCGCGTCCCAGGGAGTCTCGCTGCTGGATAGCCAGGCGGCGGAGGCGCAGCTTGCCGATACACATGCCTATGTGCAGGTCGGGCGCAATAATCAAAGCCCGCTGGTGGGACGCGAGCAGGAACTGGAGACCCTGCACCGCGTCCTGCTGGCAACCGAACAGGCAAAGCGCATGAAGCTGGCTGGGCAGAAGAAAGCAGCGAGCCTCACCATCGACACGCAGCGCCGCCCGCAGTGCGTCATCCTGATGGGCGATGTAGGTATCGGCAAGACGCGCCTGGCCGAGGAGACGGGGCGCGAGGCCAAGAAACGCGGCTGGGCCGTCGCCTGGACGCGCGCCTACGCGCAGGAGAGCAGCATCCCCTATCGCATGTGGGTCGAATCCCTGCGCAAGGCCATGACCCAGGGCCTGTGGCAGCGCCAGGAGATTGCGCGGCGCCCGCTGATCTACCAGTCGCTGGGCACCTTGTTGCCGGAACTGCAGGACCTCTTGCCTCAGGATACACTGCCCCCAGCGGCGCCGCCCGAACAGGAGCAACTGCGCCTGTGGGAGGCCACGCGCGCGCTGCTCGCCACCATCAGCGAAAACACGCCCTTATTCATCGTGCTGGATGACCTGCAGTGGGCAGACAGCAGCAGTTGCGAACTGCTCGCCTACTTGGTGCGCCAGCTGCGCGGCCAGCCCGTAATGATCGTAGGTACCTGCCGCGAGATCGAGCTGCCCGCCAACCATCCCCTGCGGTCCGTGCTGGTAGACCTGCAGCGCGAGCAGGCGGTGGAAACGCTCACCATCCAGCGGCTGACCGATGAGCAGATTCGCGCCCTGGTCTCGCACATGCCCGAGCCGGTGGTGAGCTACATCCAGACCAGCGCCGCGGGCAACCCTTTCTTCGCCGAAGAGCTGGCGCGCGGCGTGGGTGCTTCGCACTTCGCGCCCTCACAACCAGCCACACCCGGCGCAGCGACAACGCACGAGACTGCCGGGACACCGGGCGACCTGCATCTACCCACCACCCTGCCCGATACTATCTCCGCCGTGCTCGACCTGCGCCTGGGCCGGATCAGCAGCGCCTGCCAGCGCCTGCTGGTGCGCGCAGCCGTGCTGGGAGGCTCCTTTGAAATCAACACCATTCTGGCAATGGAGGCGGGCGGTCCCGATGCTGACGAAGATATTATCCTCGACCTGCTGGAGGAAGCGCTGCAAGCAGGCATGCTCACCGAAGAAGGCAGCGGCACGCGCATCACCTACTACTTCTGGCACCCTCTCTTAGTCAGCCACCTCTACGACGGCCTCTCCGCGGGCAGGCGCGCCAGCCTGCACCGCCGCGCCGCAGAAGTCCTGCGCTATGCTTACCAGGGGCGCGAGCAAGAGGGAGCCGCCGCGATCGTCCACCACCTGGCAAACGGTGGAGCGGAATCGCCACAGATCGCTTACTATGCAGAGATGGCGGGTGACCGCGCCTATGCCTTGTCCGCCTATCCAGAAGCCGAACGCCACTACTGGCTGGCCGTTGAGCATATAGGAACGCTGCCTGCCGGTGCCAGCTCTGACGAGAGCCTGCGCGTTGCCAACCTGCTGGAACGTCTTGGTGAATGCACACGATTCCAGGGATATTACAAGGAGGCGCGTCGTTATTTTGAGCAGGCTTTAGAAGTACATAGCCATAATCTCTCTTCACACATAGATCCTCAGTATGAAGCACAAATCAATGCGTTGCTCTGGTGTGAAATTGGCAAAACCTGGTTTGATACGGGTGACTACGAACAGGCACAACAATGCTACAGCCGTAGCGAGCAAGTACTACGAGAAGCAGAGGTTACAACCGGTCCTGTATGGGCAAGTCTCTATTTAGAGCAGAGCTACATACTCTGGAGGAAAGGTAATTTTGAGGAAGCACGTCAAACTGCGCTCCAGGCATTAAATATCTTCGAGGATGTAATTCAACGGCAAGATCATTCCTTCACAGGTAGTTTTCACTCAACAGCTACCAGGCGCACGCTCGAGGGTGATCCAGTCGATCTTGGGCGTACCAACACACTGCTGGCTGCTATCGCTGCTACAATAGGTGAAAGTACAATTGCGTTGGATCATCTAGATACGGCGCTGACAATTTTTGAGCAATATGAGCGCCAGCGGGAGATTGCGATGGTTTGCGGAAACATCGGCGATGTATATTTGAGAAAAGCTGAGCACACGCTTGCTCAAGCAGCGGTGCGGCGCTCTCTTAGCATTGCCGAGCAGATTGGCGATACTGGAATCATATCAGTAGACTTCGGAAATCTAGGCATTCTCTCGGCGCGTTTTGGTGATTTACTAGAGGCCGAGGTCTACTATAGGCGGGGACTTATATTGGCAGAGCAGGTGAATGATCCTATCTACACGAGCCTTTTGTATAGTTACCTGGCTACCATCATGCAAGATCAAGGGAAGATTGATGAAGCAAGAAAGTCTCTATATCAAGCCTTAAGAATCGGTCGAACTATGAGCATGACTCTTGGCGTTGCCCTTGTTGCGCTGGGACATTTACATATTGCCCAGGCTCTTGCCGGTCAAGAGAAAGATAGCGACTCACCAGGAACAGTAAAACAGCAAGACGATATTTCTTATACACGTTTACTCAAACGGGCCAGGGTCGCTCTACGACGTGCGCTTAACCTGGAGGGATTGGAGGCCGAGACGAGAACCGAGGGACAACTGGCCCTGGCACGGGCTTCGTTTTTGCTGGGAGAGATCGGCACGGCGCGGCAGCAGGCAATTCAGGTTATGGAAGAAGCTCGCAGGCTTGAACAGACCTGGCTGCTGGCCTGCGCCCGGCGGTTGCTGGGGGAGATCCTGGCGGCGCAGGGCCAGCGGGAAGAAGCAAGGACGTATTTTGAGCAGGCGTTAGAGGTGTTGCAGAAGTGCGGCATGCGCCTGGAGTGGGCGCGGACGTTGCAGAGCTATGGCGCGGTGCTGCTGGGAGAGCAAAGTAAAGATGATGGGAGCTACAGGCAGGGGTTGAAATACCTGGAAGAGGCACGCGAGGTATTCCGGGAGTGCAACGCGGTGCTTGATCTGCAGGGAGTTGAGGGGGTCATTGATAGATATACGGTGGGTGCGGCAAAAAGGCGGCTGTAGGCTGCCGCGAGCCTCTTTTACCACTTTCGATGATTCAGGCGGCTCAAGCCTTGATAGGCAGATAACTTGCTCTTAAGTATGAGGCCGGTCGAAGTGGATATCAAGGGATATGTTATCAAACGGGTGCACTTCTTGACATCCTCAATGCATTCTCTTACACTTGATACATTGAACTTGTAATCTACTCTGAGGTAAGTTCTGCAAGCTTTTTCGAGGGACCCTGTAGATGACCGGCCGTAGAAGGAAACAACTGGGCAACTATCGTCTCACCCGCTTGCTGGGCAGTGGGAGCTTCTCCAAAGTCTATTTGGGCGAACATGTTCATCTCGGGACACCAGCGGCCATCAAGGTGCTCCACGTGACCTTCGTGAACGACGATGTGGAGGAGTTTCGTACTGAGGCACGCACCGTTGCTCGTCTGGTGCATCCCCACATTGTGCGCGTATTGGACTTTGGTCTAGACGGGAGCATTCCTTTTCTGGTGATGGACTACGCTCCTGGTGGCACGCTGCGCCAGCGCCACCGTAGAGGTTCACGCTTGCCACTCTATCTCGTCCTCTCCTATGTCAGGCAGATTGCCTCCGCATCACATTATGCTCATCAACACCAGGTGATTCACCGGGACATCAAACCGGAGAATATGTTGCTAGGGAAGAACGACGAGGTCCTGCTCAGTGACTTTGGCCTTGCTATCGTATCATCTAGCTCGCAGCACCGCAGCCTAGAGGACATAGTTGGCACTATTGCCTATGTTGCACCTGAGCAACTGCGAGGGGAACCGTGTCCGGCAAGTGATCAATATGCACTCGCTGTCGTCGTCTACCAATGGCTCTGCGGCACCCTCCCATTCATCGGTTCTCATCAAGAAGTAGCGCTACAGCATCTGACAGCCGCTCCTCCCCTTTTACGGGAAAAAGTTCCCAGCATCCCTTCCGAGGTAGAACAGGTGGTGCTTACAGCACTTGCCAAAGAGCCAGGCCAGCGCTTTGAGACTTTGGAAGCCTTTGCCGCTGCCCTGGAAGGGGCCATCCTGTCAGAGGGACCTGATCCTCGCAATCGACAGCTACCATTACAGACCTCACTGTTCCGCGTTCCAGTGCAGATAGGACGCAGCCAACAACATCCACTGGTGGGACGCGACCACGAACTGGAGACGCTGCACCGTCTTCTCATTGAGACCGAAGAGCTTGCACGTGCTCCGCTCACTGTACAACAGCCCGCTATTCTCTCGCACGGCGTATCCGCTCGCTGCTCCTCGGTATGGTTGCTCGGCGAGACAGGCATTGGCAAAACACGCCTTGCCGAGGAGGTAAGTCGTGAGGGGCAGCGGCGTGGATGGGCTGTAGCGTGGGGTCGTGCTCATGCGCAGGAGCGTGCCGTTCCATATCGACTATGGATCGAGGTCTTGCGCGACATATGGAGACAAGTCAACGAGGCCCAGTTAGCAGTAAGCCGGAATCCACTTCTCTACCAGCCATTGGCGGTCTTACTGCCGGAAATCACTGACCTGCTGCCACAAGCGAGTATGCCTTCTGATGCGTTGCCGGAACAGATACAAATCCGGCTCTGGGATGCCACACTCGCCCTGCTGAAGGCGATCAGTGAGCACGTGCCTTTGCTGGTCGTGCTCGATGACCTGCATTGGGCCGATGCCAGCAGTTGTGAACTCCTGGGCTACCTGGTCCGTCACCTTCCTGGTTCTCGCATGTTCCTCGTGGGGACGTGCTACCAGGCAGAACTGCCTCTGTCACACCCCCTGCGTTCCCTGTTCGCCGACCTTCAGCGGGAACAGGCTTTCACCCCGCTCCACCTTTCTGCCCTCACCAATGCACAGATCAGGACGCTCCTCACCGATGTCCCAGAGTCACTGGTAGGACGCATTCAACTGCAGGCCGCAGGCAATCCCTTTTTTGCTGAAGAGCTAGCACGCGTTGCCTCATCTGAAGGAACGGTGAGCGGCAATGAAGTGGTGCCTACCGTGAAAGGCCGGAGGCCTGCTTTGCCAGAGGCCATTGCCTCAGCTCTCGATGTGCGCCTGGACCGGCTAAGCCAGCCCTGTCGGCAGCTCTTAAGTAATGCTGCCATCCTGGGCAACTCCTTCTCTCTCTCGACCATACGCTTGATGCACATCAGTCAGAACCCTTCCGCAGATGAAAACAGTATCCTCGATCTGCTGGAGGAGGCGCTACAAGCTAGCATGCTCACCGAAGAGGGCAGCGGTACGCGCGTCATCTATCACTTCTCGCATCCTCTACTGGTCAGCCACCTCTACGACGGCCTCTCCGCGGGCAGGCGCGCCAGCCTGCACCGCCGCGCCGCAGAAGTGCTGCGCCAGGCCTACGAGGGGCGCGAGCAAGAGGGAGCCGCCGCCATCGTCCACCACCTGGCAAATGGTGGAGCGGAATCGCCACAAATCGCTTACTATGCAGAGATGGCTGGCGACCGCGCGTATGCCTTGTCCGCCTATCCCGAAGCCGAACGCCACTACTGGCTTGCCGTTGAACACATCGGAACGCTTCCCGCGAATGCCAGCCCCGAAGAGTGCCTGCGCCTCGCTAACCTGCTGGAGCGGCTTGGTGAGTGCACACGATTCCAGGGATATTACAAGGAGGCGCGCCACTATTTTGAGCAGGCTTTAGAAGTGCATAACAATCATCTCTCTTCACGCATGGATCCTCAGTATGAAGCACAAATCAATGCATTGCTCTGGTGTGAAATTGGCAAAACCTGGTATGACACAGGTGACTACGAGAAGGCGCAACAATGTTATAGCCATAACGAACAGGTGCTACGCGAAGCAGGAGTTGCATCTGGTCCGGCATGGGCAAGTCTCCACTTACAGCAGGGTCACGTACTGTGGCTGGAAGGCAACTTTGAAGAGGCCCATCAAACAGCGCTTCAGGCACTAGCTATCTTTGAAGATATATTCCAACAGCAAGATCATAGCGTCACAAGTGTTTTTCACTCAATGACTACAAGGCGCATGCTTGCTGGTGATCCTGTTGATCTTGGACGAACACACACATTATTGGCAGCCATCGCCGCTGCGGTAGGTGAAAGTACAATTGCTTTGGATCATCTGAACACAGCGCTGGCAATTTTTGAGCAGCATGAGCACCGGCGAGAGATTGCGAACGTCTGTTGCAACATGGGTGATGTATATTTGAAGAGGTCCGAGCATACTTCTGCACAGGCTGCCTTGCGCCGCTCTCTGATCATTGCAGAGCAAGTAGGCGATGCATCTATCATGTCAGTAGCTTTTGGCAACCTGGGCATGCTCTCGGCTCGTTTTGGTGATCTGGCAGAAGCTGAAGCCTATTATAAACGAGGACTTGTACTGGCAGAGCAGATTCATGATCCCGTCTACGCAAGCCTGTTTTACAGTTTCCTGGCTACGGTCATGCAAGACCAAGGGAAGATTGGTGAAGCGAAAATAGCTTTGTGTCAAGCCCTCAGAATCAGTCGAGCTATGAATATTACTCCTTGTATTGGCGTTGCCCTAGTGACACTGGGACATTTACATATTGCCCAGGCTCTTGCTGATCAGGAGAGCAATAGCGGCTCATTAGAAGTAGTAAAACAACAAGGCAGTGTTTCTTATAGGCATTTGCTCCAACGGGCCACGACAGCTCTACAACGGGGGCTTGCCCTGGAGGGATTGGAGGCCGAGACGAGAACCGAGGGACAACTGGCCCTGGCACGGGCTTCGTTTTTGCTGGGAGAGATCGACATGGCGCGGCAGCAGGGGATGCAGGTTATGGAGGAGGCTCAGCGACTTGAACAGACCTGGCTGCTGGCATGTGCCCGGCGGTTGATGGGCGAGATCCTGTCGGCGCAGGGCCAGCGGGAAGAAGCAAGGACGTATTTTCAGCAGGCGTTAGAGACGTTGCAGAAGTGCGACATGCGCCTGGAGTGGGCGCGAACGTTGCAGGGCTATGGCGCGGCGCTGCTGGGAGAGCGTGCTAAAGATGATGGCAGCTACAGGCAGGGATTGAAATACCTGGAGGAGGCACGCGAGGTGTTCCGGGAGTGCAACGCGGTGCTTGATCTGGAGGGGGTTGAGCGGGTGATTGATAGGTATACGGTGGGTGTGGTGAAGAAGGGGAGGTAAATGAGGGAATAAGATGGCGAAATTAACTGCTGAGCAGCGAGCTTTTCTGCTGGAAGGTACGCGCACGGGCAAGCTGGCAACCGTGCGCAAAGACGGGCGCCCCCACGTCGTTCCCGTCTGGTTTGTACTGGATGGCGATACTCTGGTCTTCACTACAGGGGAGGCTACAGTTAAGGCGGCAAATATGCGGCGTGACCAGCGGGTTTCTATCTGTGTGGATGATGAGACACCGCCCTATGCTTACACGATGATTGAAGGGATGGCTACCTTCAGTGCTGACAGCGCGACATTGTTGTACTGGACTACCCGTATCGGAGGAAGATACATGGGAGAGGATTTAGCGGAAGCCTATGGGAAACGTAATGGTGTCCCAGGTGAGTTGCTGGTGCGCGTGACGCCGACCAGGGTTGTTTTTGAGAAGAATATTACGAGTTAGTGGCGGTCTAATGGCTTACGCTAACTGGGTAATTGCTGGCCTCTGGCTGCTGTGGGCTGCTTACTGGATGGCCTCCGCGCGTCGCACGAAGCAATCCGCCCAAGCTGAGGCGACACCTTCTCGGCTGACGCATCTTGCCCTGCTTACGGCTGCGTTCGCCCTGTTGGCCCTCCCTGCCTTCGAAATTGGTTTCCTGCAATGGCGACTCCTCCCGAGTCGACTCATCGCGTTTGTCACCGGTGTAGTTCTCGAGGCGCTGGGCCTGGGATTTGCGGTATGGGCGCGCGTTCATCTTGGGCAGTACTGGAGCAGCACCATCGATATCAAGCCTGAGCACCAACTGATCAGCAGTGGACCGTACGCGTTTTTCCGGCACCCCATCTATACCGGCCTGATGCTGGCCTTTCTGGGAACGGCACTGGCAGAAGACGAGATTAGCGGCTTGCTCGCCCTGGCACTGGTCGTCATTGCGTATACGCGCAAGATCTGGATCGAGGAAAGGTGGCTCGTCTGCCACCTGGGCGAGGAATATAGCGCCTATCAACGCAAGGTAAGAAGGTTGATCCCTTTCCTCTGGTGAACAGGTTGCCAGAAATGCTGATCCTCGTAAGCTCATCATGTAAACCTTACATATGGTGTATAATATCTTGCGTAGAGGGTTCACACAAGCGACAATTGTTTGCACACAGGGGGTAACGCTAATGGAACATCAAGTCACCGTCGATACAGGCGAGATCAACACGTCTCCCGTAAATGTACAGATACCACTGCATCAAGCTGATTTAGAGGAATCTTCGGTCATCTCAACTTTTAGTGTTAGCAATCAGAGCAAAACGCAAAAAGAACCGTTTCCGCGTGATTGGCCTCGTATGCGTGCGTATGGCGCTGCGCTGGTGGGTGGTTTCGCGGTGGTTCCCTCTGTTGCTGCAGCGATCACCGTTGCCATCTTTCTGGCTGAATTGAATGTTCCAGGCGCATATATCGTGATCTGGGGGATGCTCGTGACACTCGCTGCATGGCTGCTGATCTCCATACCGATGAGTTTCCTTACCTCGCGCGATCGAGTCAATGCACGCAGCTATGGACTGCTCATCAGCCGCTTGAGCCAGTTAGAGACGCGGTTGAATGTGATACAAAACAGGAATCCTGACCTGGATAAGCTTGAAGAGTATCAGGAGGTTGCGCTGGAGGAAGCTTATAACAATTTCCAGGAACTGGATATAATGTTGTACGAATCTACTTCCAGGTTACCCTGGGTGCTGGGGCTGGGATATGTCGTAGCCTGGTTCAGGATCCATCGCGCTGAAGAAGCGTTGATTGACGTCGAGCCGGTCGAAATGGTCGTTCGCGGCGCCTTCCATGATAAGATGGCGATTACCGATTCACAAATGAGTAATAGCAGCGATTTGCTCAATCAATTGCGTACTGCGGTGAAAGCGCTCGACCCTGCGATGGGAGACGTTTTCAGGACTGGCGACACTGCCTCTCAAGAGACTGAACAACTCCAGGACTTGTTAGATAACGTGCAGCAATTGGAAAAAGACATACAGCAGTTGGGACAGGGTGTACAACAGATTGCGAAAAACAGCAGCGTTAAACTGGACGACAACCAGGTTCATAAAAAGGCTCCCGATCAGCCCAGTACAAAGGGTACCTCACCAGAAGCCGGGGCGCGATTGACCATACGCGAGATCCGGCAAACGCTCAACGAATTTCGCGATCACCAGTGGGAGGGCCTCATCCGCGCACGCAACCGGCTGATGTCAGGCATCTTTGTCACGGGTCTGGTTACCTTTTTACTGCTGTGCATCGCTCTCCTCTCGGCATCATCTGGGAGCAGCGACTCTCAATCTGGACATGCTGCTCTGCTGGCAGCAGCAGCATTCTACATAGTAGGCGCAATAGCCGGCCTCTTTGGCACAATCTATCGCGAATCGACGATGAGTATCGGTGTCGATGATTACGGACTCTCACTTGCTCGCCTTATTGGTACGCCTATGCTCTCCGGCCTGGCGGGCGTTGGCGGCGCATTTCTCTATAGCGTCCTTATCCTTCAGGCTACACCCAGTGCTTCGCTCACAATATCATCCATCTTTACTCTCAGCCGGCTTGACTACCTGATTGCTGCCGTCATCTTCGGCTTCGCTCCCAACTTAATAATTAAGGGACTTGCACAACAGTCCAATAAATTCATTTCCGCCCTGCAGAGCAGCAAAGCATCAGTGATTACAGATCCGTCTGATAAACAAAACAGCGCGAATTGATGTGTTAGCGCTAGCCTCGGATTCTGTAGGGGCGAGGGCGGATGAGTGGATGTGGGGGAAGGTGGGCCTTTAGACTCTCCTATTAAAATAGGGGTGGGGCAAATCATTTTCATGGGCGCTGGTGCGCGCCAGCGCATGAATTACTGCTGGCGAATGCAAGAACGAGTGCAACGCGGCAGGGCAGGGGCAAGCCCAGCCCCTACTATACACGGGTGGGTCGGCTTGCCAGGCCGTCTATAGCCCTGTGTACGGGCACCATCGCGTATTGCTCGCATTTGCCAGCAAAGTCCTTTATGGTCGCCCGCCGTCCCTCGTCGCTCTTTGCTCTTCGTGATGTGCTGATCTCTCATCACCCTCATGATGGTCGCCCGTTGTCCCTATCTGCCGCTCATCATTCATCACATCCAAAAAATTTGCGACGTCCACCCAAAATTGAGACCTCCATCCAAACGCAAGGCATCCCTTCCAGCATCCTAATGCTTGTATATCTAAAATAAAGTGTTTATAGGGCATATTTTTTAATAAAAAACATGTATATCATATACAAGTAATAAATTGGGAAGCTGGCAGAACTGGTTTCCCTTAATTCTCACCCCTAGAAAGGGGGAAGGAGAACTGCACATGGGTATCGCACTCCGCCTGAGCAAAAAACAGTTACTGCTCATCGTAATCGTCATGTTATCTCTAATTGTTACCGCCGTTATTGTACTTCATGCTGCCGCGCCAAACCTGTTCCATGCGATTGCGCTTCGCCCTGATATCATAATCGGTCATCACTGAGCCAATCCATACCAGGTCTTCTTTCTGCTGTGGGGGTTGTGAATGATCCTGGTGGGGCAAGGCTGCGATGGGAAGGCAGGTGGGGGCGAGCGTGCAGTAATAAGCCAGGTGGGGAGGGGCCCGCGATGGTAGGCCAGGTAAAGGCGAGCGTGCAATGATAAGCCAGGTGGGACGAGCCGGGTGAGGACGAGCCTGGCGGGGGCAAGCCCCGCCACTACATGTCATTAGTAGTAGGAAAAGTTTTTGTAGAGTGATCTTATTCCGACCAGCAACGGACTGCGTCCTGGCTTCGCCCAGCCGGTCGGAAAAGTAGTAGGTTGCATTTAGACATCCTGTGTTTATGAAAGGGAAGCGCCACATGTCACATTATGATTGAGATTCATTTGATAAGATAAGAACGCCCATCCCACCCACGGATGGGCGTTTTTGTTGTATATGGGGATTCTAGAGCAAAAGGTGCTCATCAATATTGATCGACGCGACGAGTTCTTGCATACGCTTTGGTCTCTCCGGCAATCTGCCCTCGCCCCCGCAGAAAATACAAACTGGCCCTTACCCATCACCCCAGATGCTTTTTCAGCGCTATTAATGATCTGGTTGTGGCCCGCCGTCGTACTTATTCATAGCGAACGCAACAGCGAGCATTGATCCAGGTGTAGCCCGCCGTCGTACGCTTAAACAGATACGGAAGGAGGACAAGATGGTCAAATTGACACGACGTGGGTTTTTCAAGCAAACAACTGCAAGTGCGGCCACGATTGGCGTCCTGGCTGCCGCACCCAACCTGGCAGCGGTCGTCGAGAACTCGGCGCCGGATGTTCCGGCGGCGGAAACCGAACTGTCCGCTGCCACGCTTACTGAACCCATGTTGGCACACGTGCGCGATGTTGCCACGGGTGAAGTCTCCCTGATGGTGGGTGAGCGGGAGATCATTTACCGCGACCCCCAGCTTGTTATGCGCCTCTTGAGAGCCATGCACTGAGCAGCGACAAGAGGTATTCTATTCAATCTATCCAGTTGGAGGGAATCTTATGTCATCCCATCGTGAAGCCCCGGAGATTTCAAAGGACCCGGTGGCCGATAATACCGATACCTACGCGTTTGTCAGCCCAGATCGACCAGACACGGTCACCCTGATCAGCAACTATGTTCCTTTGGAAGAGCCACCTGGTGGCCCCAACTTCTTTGAGTTCGGCAATGATGTCCTGTATGAGATCCTCATCGACAATGACGGGGACGGGCTTGCCGATGTCACCTACCAGTTCCGTTTCCAGACGCAAGTCGGCAATCCCAACACCTTCCTATACAACACCGGCCCGATCACGTCGATCAGTAGTGCGAATTGGAATAGGAAGCAGTTCTATTCTGTCACCGTAGTGGACGCCAACGGCAACTCGACCGCCTTGGGGAGTGGGTTGGCGTGTCCTCCCTGCAACGTTGGCCCACGCTCCACACCCGACTACGAGAATCTGGCTCAGCAAGCCGTTCACAGTCTTTCTGGTGGCATCAAGGTGTTCGCCGGGCAACGAGCCGAGGGGTTCTACGTGGACCTTGGCTCGATCTTCGACCTGGGGGCCCTGCGGCCATTCCAGAATTTGCATTTGATCCCCTTGCCTGCTACTCAGGGAGTCAATGGAACCCAGGGACTCAATGTGCATACCATCGCCATCCAGGTACCCAAGACGCTGCTGACCAGCGATGGCTCTAATCCCACCAAGGAGAGTGACTCCCGCTCCGTGATTGGCGTCTGGGCCAGGGCCAGTCGACGCAAGGCCCTCATTATTGAGGGCAATGGGCAGTTCGATGAGGCCGGGCCCTGGGTGCAGGTCTCACGGCTGGCTGAGCCATTGATTAATGAAGTGATCATCCCTATGGGCAAGAAGGACTTCTGGAACTCGCAATATCCTGTCAATGATAGCCAGTTTGTCAAGTACTACGCACACCCCGAGTTGGCAGGCTTGCTTCCAGTCCTCTATCCAGGAGTGTTCCCCAACTTGGCTGCCTACACCAAACCGCGCGCGGACCTGGAGGCCATTTTGCTCACCGGCATACCATCTGGGATCATTCCCGGATTCCAGAATTTCACGAGCAAAACTCCTTCGGATTTGCTGAGGCTGAACATAGCCATCCCCCCATCGGCAAATCCGAACATTCTCGGAATACTGGGAGGCGACCTGGCAGGCTTTCCGAACGGGCGTCGAGTCTTCGACGACACGGTCACGATCGAGATCCGCGCCATAGCCGGTGTCACTATCCCGTTGGTCGACCCGAGCTTTAAACCAGATGGGGCTGCAGGACTGGTCGATGATTTCAATCCCCCTCAGATTCCGCAGGGGGTCCATTATCAACAGGAGTTCCCGTATCTCGGAGTTCCAATTGGCGGCTTCCAAAGCCAACCCCACCCGGTAAGCTAATAAGCGGCTGCTCTTCCGAAAGACGGTTCAGTGGAGCTCGGTGGTGTGGAACTGCCGGGCTTCTTGGGGTCTCCATCTTTCCGGGTGAAACGTAGGGGCCGATTATGCGCATTCATTATGAGTTTTAATAAATTAACCGGGAGAGCGGAACAGCCGGCAAAGGCCGATAATGAGGTTTAACTTTTTAAGTGGGATATTGTTGCGCTCAAAGTAAATCATACGGAAGGGCGTAGACCCGTGCTTCGCTACTGAGAGGAGAGACAAGATAATGGTCGAAACCTACGTGGAGCGGGTTCACACCGAACATGCGTTGCTGGACATTGGAGAGGACATTGGTGCATTAGTCATCTATACCAGAGCGGAGTTACGTGGCAAGGAAATTCAGGTCAGCCGGAAAGGGACCAATGCAGCCAAAATGGTTCACACCGCTATTTGGGAACGCAGGTTCAACGGGCGAACGATGTTTGCTGGTATCTATCCCGCACTGCCTATGGGAGACTACATCATCTGGACGCATCCTAGCCGCGAGGTCACCATCTTTGGCGGGAGTGTTGCCGAGGTAGACTTGCGTGACATCAGCGATATCTATGTTCCCGACCCAGGTCATGCCCATGGTTATGACCAGAATGCTCCTGGTGTGTGTGCAACAGCATCTCGTGAGGCGACACGAGACCTGCTTCCGCCACGGTATCGGGATGGGCGGGCAGTCAGCGCTGCCCCGATGGGAGCAGCTCCTTTGCGCTATGCAGATGATGGGCAGGTCGCCTGGGACGAGATGTGGACCAACTTCTGCGACCTGGCGCTGGCAGGCGGCCCCCCACATAGAGGAACGCTCCTGGAACCCGTAGCTTCAGGGGAAGTGAAAGCGAATCAGGATGCCTACGAATGCGTGGTGGCCGAGATTGAGCGTGGCCTTCGCCTGGTGACAGGGCTTCCTACAGTGCGCAGCGAAAATCTGGGGTGGGTAGGCTTGCAATGCACGGACGAGGAGATGGTGCTCTGGTTGCTGCGAGCGATTGTGGTGGAGAATGTGTGTGTGCGGCGCGAAGGCACCGTGCTGTTTCTGCCTGCCGGTCCAGCCTTTCGCCTGGAACAGGAGATCAAGAACGTCATTACAGTGGTTGCCAAGACCCATCACTACTGGACGGAACACCGCCGCTCGTGAGTAGGATGTAATCTTCAGCAGGGGGTTCCAAGGGGACTTCAAGACCTCATCCATCATTAAACGTGTTGATCATATCATCATTAGATGTTGATCTATACTGCTTTTCCTCCATTGACACAAACGATATAATGGCACTATCTGACACAGCCGTTCAATCCCATTTGATGCATGTACTCCTCCTCCGGTGCTGAGGGGACGTACACAAAGGAGACGGTGTTAATGGACGATAAGGTCACCTATCGCCAGCAGATTAATTTCTGCGGCAAGCCTGGTTGTCGTAAGTGCCGGGACGGGATAGGCCATGGCCCCTACTGGTACTCCTACCGGGTTGTTGATGGGCGCGCCGTTCGCACCTATATCGGCAAAACCCTTCCCCCAGGTGTGCAGGTTCCTGCCTCACAAAAATCTCCCGCTGCAACAGACCCTGCTGCCTTGCGCCTGGCGGAGATGCGCGATGCACGCAAATCCCTCTCCAGCGAAATCGATGAACTCGATCGGCTGCTGGCCGCCGACCCTACAAACGAAGAGGCTCTGCGCAGGTTGATGTTAGCGCTCTTGCAATCGAAACGCCGTGGCGAAGCCCTGCGTGCCTACCAGCGCCTGGCCTCAGCCTTGCGCGATCGATACAAAAGGGAACCCTCAGCAGAGACGCGAGCAGTATATGAAGCGATACAACATGGGGAGGATGTACCGGGTGTGCAAGAAGTGGAGCCAGGGATGGGACAAGAGGGGCGACGCGAGGAGGGAACGGTGCCGGGATTGGGGTATGAGGCAAGAATGCAACAAGAGGTGCAGATTGGGCGCAGTAATCAAAGCCCGCTGGTAGGTCGCGAGCATGAATCGCATATTTTACGCCAACTGCTGATCGCTACTGAAGAATTCAGGGGTGCCCGCGCTGAGAGCCAGAGAAAAGCGACGAGTATTGCTGCCGTTACCCTTGAGTCACAGCACCCGCAGTCCATGGTGCTGATGGGCGAAGCGGGCATTGGCAAAACGCGTCTCGCAGAGGAAACAGCCCGTGAGGCTCAACGGCGCGGCTGGGCTGTTGCCTGGAGCTACGTCTATGCGCAGGAAAGCGGCATTCCCTACCGGCTCTGGACCGAGGTGCTGCGCAGGATCATTACCCAGGGTCTCTGGCAGGAACAAGACCTGGCGCGACATCCACATATGTTCGAGCCGCTCGAAGCGCTCCTGCCGGAAATGCGCGATTTGCTGGCACACGAGGGGCAGGATGAGGGAGTGGGAAGTACCGGCGGGCCGGGGAGCAGGAGCGAGGGACGCGATAAGCCGGACGCTTACATATACCCTGAGCAGCTGCGGCTATGGGAGGCCGTGTATGAGTTGCTGATGACCATCAGCGTCAGAACGCCGCTGCTGATCGTGCTGGATGACGTGCAGTGGGCGGACGCAAGCAGTTGTGAACTGTTCGGCTACCTTGCGCGCCGCCTGCACGGTCACCCTATTGTGTTGCTGATGACGTGCCGCGAGAACGAGCTTATACCCAAACACCCTTTGCGCCCTTTGCTGGCTCACATGCAGCGCGAACACGTCGTCGAGACCCTGCATGTCGAGCCGCTTACCGATGACCAGGTTGGCGCACTCGTAGCCTATCTCCCCCTGACCACAGTGCAGCAGATTCAAACGCACGCCGCGGGCAACCCATTCTTTGCGGAAGAACTCGCGCATTCTTTCAGCACAAATGAGGCTGCCCTGGCCTCGACCCGTGGAGAGACCCTGCGCAGCAGGTCAACGGCCTTGCCAGGAACCATCACCGCCGCCCTCAACCAGCGCCTGAACAAGCTCAGCGGCGCGTGCCAGCAACTCCTGGGCAAAGCGGCGGTACTGGGCGGCTCCTTCGGTTTCCCCTTGATTGCCGCGATGGAGGGCAATGGCGCCGCAAGTGCTAGCCTTGACGAGGATGTGCTGCTCGACCTGCTGGATGAAGCGCTGCAGTCCGGCGTCTTGACCGAAGAGGGCACTGGCACGCGTATCACCTATCACTTCTGGCACCCCCTCTTAGCCAGCCACCTCTACAGCCAGCTTTCCGCCACCCGCCGTGCCAGGCTCCATCGCCGCGTGGCAGAGGTGCTACAGCAGTTGTACGCGATAAGAGTGAGTGAGTATGCTGCCACTATTACACAGCATCTCGTCGAGGGTGGCGCCGAGGCAGCACAAATCGCCCATTACGCTGAGCTGGCCGCGCATCATGCCTATGGCCTGTCAGCCTATCCCGAAGCCGAGCGTTACTACCGCATAGCAGTGGAATGCCTGGATGTACCTCTCGGGGGAAAAGTAATAGATGCCGCGCAGCGGCAGGAACGCCTGCACCTGGCTTTCCTGCTGGAATGCCTGGCGGAATGTACCAGGAATCAAGGAAATTTCAAGGAAGCTCGCAGTCTCTTCGAACGCGTCCTGGAGGTGCGCAAAGCCGCGCGTACCCTCGATGCGACTGCCGAATCTCACGAGGCCCGGCAGGAGGCGCAGATACAGGCGCTCTTGTGGAGCGAGATCGGCTTGACCTGGCGTTTCACGGGCGACAACGTGCGTTCACAGCAGTGTTGCGAACGTGGCGAACAGGTGTTACAAGATGCGGGCATCATCACGGGTCCAGCGTGGGCCAGGCTGCGCTTCCAGCAGAGCAGCATCTACTGGCAGCAGGGTAACTACGAGGAGGCGCGCCTCGCAGCCCGGCAAGCCCTGAGCCTGTTTGAGGAGACCCTTGCGCAGCGCGATGCCGTGGCAAAAGCAGATAAACCAGACGCTTCCAACCTGACCCGCATCAGGAGCACCCTGCTAGGAGACCCGGTCGACCTTGGCCGCACGCATAACCTGCTGGGCTCTATCGCCAGTGCCACAGGTCAACGCAGCGAGGCCCTTAAGCACGAGAACAGGGCATTGGCCATTTACGAACGCTACGACCGCCAGCGCGAAATCGCTCATGTCTCTTGCAACATTGGCTTCCTCCATCTAAAGAAAGCCGAGTATCCGCTTGCCCAGACCTTCCTGCGCCGCTCTTTCAACCTCGCTGAGCGCATCGGTGATAGACCGCTCATGTCCGTGGTCTTCCGCAACCTGGGAGAACTGGCCGCCGCGTCGGGCAACTTACAGGAGGCCGAGACCTTATACAAAAGGGGCCTGCTGCTATCCGAGCAGGTGGAGGACCGCGAGTATGTCAGCGCCTGGAATGCCGACCTGGCAGGCGTCCTGCTGGCGCAAGGCAAACTTGCGGAGGCGGAAACTTGTGTTTGCCGTGCCATCACCATTGGCCGCGCAATTCACAGCGCTCCCTGTATCGGCCTGGCCCTGGTTGCCCTGGGCAATCTACGTATCGCGCAGGCCAGGACCGCAGAGCCAAAAACGCCAAACTTAATGCGCGCCAGCAGGAGCTTGCAACACGCCCTGGACCTCGAAGGCCTGGAAGTAGAGACCCGCGTCAAAGGCCAACTAGCGCTCGCCGAGGTATCGTTATTGATGGGAAAAAGAGAGATCGCCCGCACAGAGGCTGAAAGGGCTATGGAAGAAGCCAGCAAGTACGACCTGGCCGGGGTGCTGAAAGATTGCCAGCGGCTATTAGGGGAGATGGAGGGCTAATTTAGATTGTTGTCACCCCCATTACAACACAAGAAGGATGAACAATGACGTCAGACGAAGCTTCCAGCGTAGCAACCCCCATTGAAAAAGTGGAACGCACAGTGAACGTGCGCGGCATCGCAACCCACATGTTCGAGGCCGGGCCGCCAACTGCTGCACCCTTGCTCTACCTGCATGACCACGGCCTGGGGAATTTATGGCTCGAGTACCATCAAAGCCTCGCCCAGAGCTTTCACGTTTTCGCGCCCGACATCCCCGGCTACGGTTTAACCGGGCGGCCGGACTGGATGCGCGATATGAGCGATTACATCCTCTATTTCCGCGACCTGCTCGATCAGCTCAGCCTGGACAAAGCGCTCGTTGCCGGCCACTCCCTGGGCGGCTGGATGGCAGCAGAACTCGCCGTGTGGTATCCCGAGCGTGTAGAGAAGCTGGTGCTGTCCAATGCTCTCGGCATCCGTGTCAAAGGTTCGCCGGTTGCCGATATTTTCGCCATGAATCCTCGAGAGGTACTGGCGACTTGCTTCGACGATTTCGCGGCGGCAATGCCTCTTATGCCAGCCGCGTTCGATACGGACTACCTGCTCTCGCAGTATCGCCAGCTTACCACTCTTGCTTCCCTGGCCTGGAATCCGGGTTATGATCCCAGGTTGGAGCGCCGCCTGGAACGTATAGCTTGCCCAACGCTGATTATCTGGGGGCAGAATGACCGCCTCGTTCCTCCCGTCTATGGCGATGCGTTCCACCGGCTGATAGCCGGCTCTGAACTCGTCATGCTCGAAGGCACAGGTCACATGCCCATGTTCGAGAAAGCCGGTGAATGGACTAGGGTCATCCGCGAGTTCCTGCAAAAGTAAGGAGTATACAATGAACAAGCTGACATTCCACTACTTCCACCTCATGCCCTGGCCCTACTTGCCTGCCGACTTCGATGAAAAATATGACTCTGCATGGGTAACGCTGCCCAATTCCATCTATGATCCCATCAAGGGGTATGCGCAATACAATCGCTACCTGGACGAGATCGAGCGCGCCGATAAACTTGGCTGGGACAGCGTGATCGTCAACGAACACCACCAGAACGCCTACGGCACTATGCCTTCACCCAACATCATGGCTGCCGCCCTGACCCAGCGCGTAAAGCGGGCGAAGATCGGCATTGTAGGCAACGCGCTGCCGCTGCACGATGACCCTTTGCGTGTAGCCGAGGAGATCGCCATGCTCGATGTGCTCAGCGGCGGGCGCATTATCTCCGGCTTTGTGCGCGGCACAGGCATGGAGTACTTCAGTTATAATATCAATCCCACGGTCAGCCGCGAACGTATGGACGAGGCCCATGACCTGATCATCCAGGCCTGGACACGCCCCGGCCCATTTGCTTTCGAGGGAGAGCACTACAATTACCGCTACGTTAATATCTGGCCGCGTCCCATCCAGCAGCCGCCTCCCATCTGGCTGCCAGGTACTGCCAGCATGGAGACCATCGATTTTGCCGCAAAGCACAAATATCCCTACATGACGGTCTTCATGCCCATGACACAGCGCCAGCGCGCCTACGACCTGTACCGCCGCCTTGCCGAAGAAAAATACGGCTACGAGGCCAGGCCGGAGCAACTGGCATTCTGCGTCCCCTGTTACATAGCGGAAAACGACGACATCGCTATGAAAGAGGCAGAGCAATACATCATGTGGCTTTTCAACAATGGCTTAAAAGTGCGTCCCCAGTTCTTCGTCCCACCTGGCTATATGAGCGAGAGGAGCCTCAAGGCGATGCTCGACAGCGGCTCTTTTGGCCGGAAGAGG
>Ga0207646_10000990_pt1 | contig 36476 bp, 32 predicted proteins | sample KBSK5502metaG_FD_184343 | JGI IMG/M metagenome (GOLD analysis project Ga0207646, IMG submission 184343) | Corn, switchgrass and miscanthus rhizosphere microbial communities from Kellogg Biological Station, Michigan, USA - KBS K5-50-2 metaG... | ecosystem: Host-associated > Plants > Roots >... | reverse complement strand
CTTGGGGGCAGCGTCCTTGGCGGCATCGTCCTTGACGGGCGCGTCCTTGGCGGACGCGTCCTTAGCCGGAGTGTCCTTCGGGGCAGCGTCCTTCGGGGTGGCGTCCTTGGGGGCGGCGTCCTTGGGGGCGGCGTCCTTGGCGGACGCGTCCTTAGCCGGGGCGTCCTTAGGGGCATCGTCCTTGGCGGACGCATCCTTAGCCGGGGTGTCTTTAGGGGCAGCGTCCTTGGCGGGCGCGTCCCTGGCCGGAGTGTCCTTGGTGGGCGCGTCTTTGGCCGTGCTGGCCTTGGGCGCGGCGTCGTCGGCCGTCTTGTCCCCACCGGCCTGCTTGCCGCCAGAACCGTCCGGCTTCTCCCCATCGGCATGAGCGCGGCCGGGCTTCTCGGCAGCGCCACCAGGCCTACGGGCCCGGCTCCTGTCCGCGCCCCTGTCCGGCTTGGCCTCAGCCGTCTTGCCCTCCGCGGCCTTGGCCTCGGCCGCCTTGCCGCCGGCCGCCCTGGGCTCGGCTGCCTTGCCCTTGACCTTGAGTTCCTTGACGGTCTCGGCCACCGCTGCGGCGAACGCTTCCTTCTTGTCCGGCCGCGCGGCAGCGGTCTTCAGCGTGCCCTCTGCGCCCGGCAGGCCCTTGAACTTCTGCCAGTCGCCGGTGATCTCGAGGATCCGCCGGACCGGATCGGTCGGCTGCGCGCCCACCGACAGCCAGTACTGGGCGCGCTCCGAGTCGACCTCGATGAGCGACGGATCGATCTTGGGGTGATACTTGCCGATCTCTTCGATCGCCCGGCCGTCCCGCTTGGTGCGGGCGTCGGCGACGATGATCCGGTAAAAGGGCGCACGGATTTTCCCCATGCGCTTGAGCTTGATCTTGACAGCCACGGCTGAAGCTCTTCTCCCATGAAGCTCTGCTGCGGGTGACGAACGCGCCAGGTGGGGACCGGCGGCATGCCCCGGACGGACCCCGGTCAGCGCGCGAGAGAGGGCGTCGCCGACCAAGGGACGATGGTAACCCACACATTGTGCCAGACCCCGCGACCGGTCACGTAATCGCCGAGCGCTTTCGCCGGCCGCGCCCAGGGTGGCGAGCGCCTTACCGGTCGCCTCGTTTGCCGCGGCGGATGCGGGCGAACCCGGCGGGCAGGCTCGCGGGGGACGTGGGACCCGGTGCCGGGTCGCGCGGCTTGCGCTTGCCGTCCGGATCGCCGAGACCCTTCAGGCCAGCCACGAAGGCGTCGGGACTGCCCGGAGCGCCCTGGCTGCCGGCCGGTCCGCGCAGCCCAGCAGGCAGGCCCGGCGCGCCGCCAAGGCCCGCCATGCCGCCGGGGTCAGCGGATCCACGCGGGCCACCAGAACCGCCGGACGCCGCGGACCCACCGGCGCCGAGCCCGGCGGGCGGCCGCCGCGGCGCTCCGCCCGGGCGTCCGCCTTTGGCCTTCTTCTTGGCCGACCCCTTCTTGCCCTTGGCGGCCTTGGCCGCCGCGCGCCGCATGCCGGGGATCGCCGGCATGCCAGGAATCCCGCCCCCGGACATCATCTGCCGCATCACCTTCTGGGCCTCGAGGAACCGTATGACCAGGTTGTTCACCTCGCCGACCGTGGTGCCGGAGCCGCGGGCGATGCGGGCCCGCCGGGACCCGTTCAGGATCTTCGGGTTCCGCCGCTCGGCCGGGGTCATCGAGTTGACGATCGCCGCCGTGTGATCCAGGTCGGCCTCGCTGACCTGGCTCAGCAGGTCCCTGTTCTGCGCCGCGCCGGGCAGCATCCCGAGCACGTTGCTGATCGGCCCCATCTTGCGGACCATGGCCAGCTGCTCGACGAAGTCCTCCAGGGTGAAGCCCTCGCCCGACAGGAGCTTGCCGGCCATGGCGGCGGTCTGCTCGGCGTCGAAAGTCCGCTCGGCCTGCTCGATCAGAGTGAGGATGTCGCCCATATCGAGGATGCGGGAGGCCATCCGGTCGGGGTGGAAGACGTCGAAGTCCCCGAGCTTCTCGCCCGTGGAGGCGAACATGACGGGCCGCCCGGTGAGCTGGGCGATGGAGAGCGCGGCGCCGCCCCGGGCGTCGCCGTCGAGCTTGGTCAGCACGACGCCGTCGTAGCCCACACCGTCGAGGAACGCCTGCGCGGTGACCACCGCGTCCTGGCCGATCATGGCGTCGACCACGAACAGGATCTCGTCGGGGTCCGTGGCGTCGGCGATGGCGGCCGCCTGGGCCATCATCTCCTGGTCGACGCCCAGCCGTCCTGCGGTGTCTATCACGACGATGTTGTGCAGGCGGTGCCGTGCCTCGTCCAGCGACCGGCGGGCCACCGCCACCGGGTCACCGACCCCGTTGCCCGGCTCGGGCGCGAAAACGGGAACCCCGGCCTGCTCACCTAGGATCTGCAGTTGCTGCACCGCGTTCGGCCGCTGCAGGTCGGCGGCCACGAGCAACGGCGTGTTGCCCTGCTGCTTCAGCCAGAGCGCCAGCTTCGCCGCGAGCGTGGTCTTACCCGAGCCCTGCAGGCCAGCCAGCATGATGACGGTGGGCGGGACCTTGGCAAAACGCAGCCTGCGCGCCTCGCCGCCGAGGATCGAGACGAGTTCCTCGTGGACGATCTTGATGATCTGCTGGGCCGGGTTGAGCGCCGCGGAGACCTCCTCCGAGGAGGCGCGCTCCTTCACCCGGGCGATGAACTGCCTGACGACGGGCAGGGCCACGTCCGCCTCGAGCAGGACGATGCGGATCTCGCGGAGGGTGGCGTCGATGTCGGCGGCGGACAGCCGGCCCTTCCCCCGCAGCGAGGAAAGCGCCTTCGTCAGCCGGTCGGAGAGTGTCTCGAACACGTGCTCCAGGCTATCCGGTCAGCGGCCCCTGGAATTCGGGCGGCGATCGGGCCGCGCGTCGCGGCGCCGGCAAGGCCGAGCACGCGCGCCACCTGGTCCAGCCTGATGGGTGGTCTAGCCGATGATGGCATCGACGAACGTGACGGGCTCAAAGGGCGCGAGGTCGTCCGGCCCCTCGCCAAGGCCCACCAGCTTGACCGGCACCCCCAGCTCACGCTGGACCGCGACCACGATTCCGCCCTTGGCGGTGCCATCCAGCTTGGTCAGCACGATCCCGGTGACGTCCACGGCCTCCGCGAACACCCTGGCCTGGCGAAGGCCGTTCTGCCCGGTGGTCGCGTCGAGCACGAGCAGGACCTCGTCCACGGTCGCCTGCCGCTCGATGACCCGCTTGATCTTGCCAAGCTCGTCCATGAGGCCGGTCTTTGTGTGCAGCCGCCCCGCGGTGTCCACGATGACGGCGTCCGCGCGTTCCTCGATCCCCAGCCGGACCGTGTCGAACGCGACGCTCGCCGGGTCCGCGCCCTCGCGGTCGGACCGGACCACGGGCGCGCCCACCCGGTCGCCCCAGGTCTGCAACTGATCGGCCGCGGCGGCGCGGAAGGTGTCGGCGGCGCCCAGCAGCACCGTATGACCCTCCCCGATCAGGGCGCGGGCCAGCTTCCCGCAGGTGGACGTCTTGCCGGTCCCGTTGACGCCCACCATGAGGACCACCGCGGGCCGGTCGCCGTGCCGGGCGGTGTGCAGCGACCTGTCCATGCCGTCGCCGACATGCTCCAGCAGATCGGCCTTCAGCAGGGCGCGCACCTGATCGCTCCCCTGGGCGCCGCCGACCCTGACCTGCGTGCGCAGTTCCTCGACAATCTGCCGCGCCGGGCCCGCGCCAAGGTCGGCCCCGACCAGCGTGTCCTCGATCTCTTCCCACCCCTGCTCGTCCAGCCCGTCACGGGAAAGCAGGCTGAGCAGCACCGCGCCGAACCCGCTCTGGGATCGCGCGAGCCGGCCGCGCAGCCGCGTCATCCGGCCCGCGAACGGCTGCGGCGGCGCCGCGGCCTCGGCGCCCGCCGCATCAGGGCCGGTGATGGTGGGCAGCTGAGCCGGAGGGACGGCGACCGCCTCCTGGCCGGGTGCCGCCTGCCCGGCAGCGCGCGGCGCCGCACCAGCGGGCGGCGCGGCGGATGGCGTTACGGGCCGGCTGGCCCGCCGCGAGCGCACCAGCATGGCGCCGCCGGCGATGACCGCCAGGACGACGAGAACGATGACAATGATCAAGTACTCCATAACGGCCCCAGTGTGGCAGATGGACAAGCCCGCGGCATGGTCCCGGCGGGGCAGGCCCGCCGCGCGGGCAGCATGAGCAGCGAGAGCACGGCGCCCACCCCGGTCAGGCGCGCTCGCGCTCCCGCAGGCGCTGGCTGACCACGGCGGACACCCCGTCCCCCTGCATGCTGGTCCCGTACAGCGCGTCCGCGATCTCCATCGTCCGCTTCTGGTGCGTGACGATGATCAGCTGAGAGCTGGCGCGCAGCTCCTCGAAGATCGCCAGCAGCCGCTGGAGGTTGGTGTCGTCCAGCGCCGCCTCGACCTCGTCCAGCACGTAGAACGGCGACGGGCGGGCCATGAAGATGGCCAGCAGGAAGCCGATCGCGGTCAGCGACCGTTCCCCACCCGAGAGCAGCGACAGCCGCTTGACCTTCTTGCCCGGCGGCCTGGCTTCGACGTCGATGCCGGTGGCCAGCATGTCGTCGGGCTCGGTCAGGACCAGTCTGCCTTCGCCGCCAGGGAAGAGCCGCGCGAAGATCCGCTCGAACTCAGTGGCCGTGTCCTGGAATGCGGACGCGAACACCTCCTGGACCCGGTCATCGACCTCCTTGACGACCGTGAGCAGGTCACGGCGGGTCTTCTTGAGGTCCTCGAGCTGGTTGGCAAGGAACGCGTGGCGCTCCTCCAGCGCCGCGTACTCCTCCAGCGCCAGCGGGTTCACCTTGCCGAGCTGGTCGAGCTGGCGCTGGGCCGTTGCGGCGCGCTTCTCCTGCTGGGCCCGGACATAGGGGATCGTCCGCGGCGGCACCACCGGCGCCGCCGCGCCGTTCCCGGATGCGTGCGGCCCCTGACCGTTCCCCGCCGCCTGCTCCTCCTCCGGCACCGGCACCGGCACATCCGGCCCGTACTCGGCGACGAGCACGTCGGTGTCCACGCCGAACTCCTCGGCGGCGCGCGCCGCGACCTGCTCCAGCCTCATCCGCTGCTCGGCCCGGCTGACCTCCACGCCGTGCGCGGTGTCGACCACCCGGTCCAGGTCGGCGGCGAGGGCCCGGGCCCGCTGCCGGACCTCCTTGAGCGCCTCGGTCCTGCCCTTGCTCGCGTGCTCGGCCGCCTCGCGTTCCGCCTGGGCGGTGGCCAGCGATTCCGCGATCCGGGTCAGCGCCATCTCCGCCCCGGCGGCCACCGCACCGGCGACCTCCGCTTGCTGCGCGCGCAGCCGTCGCCTGGCCACCGCGGCCTCGGCCGCCCTGCGCTCCCGCGCCGCCATCGCGGCCAGCGCATCCGCCCGGCCGGCGATCGCCCGCAGCCGCTCTTCGGCCGTGTTGACCTCGAGCCGGGCTTCGGTCTCGGTCTCCCTGGCCGCACTTGCCCGCGCGGCCAGGGCGTCCCGGTCCGGGCCCCCGGCGTCCTCGGCCGGAGCCGGTTCATCCACCTCACGCTCTGCTAGTTCTGACCCCACCACCCCGCCCAACGCTGGCCCTGACCCCGCCACCCCACCCAGGTCGTGCCCGCCGTCCTCGGCCTCAGCGAGCTTCGCGGTGAGCCCGGCCAGCGTGGCGACGTCGCGCTCGTGCTGCACGGTCACCGAGGCGACCGCCGCCTCCAGCCGGGCGGCTTCCTCCTGGGCCGCCCGCGCCGCACCGGCGAGCCGCCCAAGGCGCCCGGAAGACTCCGCCGCGGCCTTGTCCGCGGCCCGGACCCCGGCCAAAGCCCGGCCGACGGCCTCGCGGTCCTGTTCTTCCCCGGCCACCGCGCTGGCCAGCCGCCCCGCCGCCTCTTGCGCGGCCCGCTCGGCCTCCTGAAGCCCGCCCGCCGCCTCGTCGGCCGCCGCCCGCATGGCCAGGGCACTCGGCGGCCTGGCGGCGCCCCCGTGCGCCCAGTAGGCGCCGAGCAGGTCGCCGTCTCTGGTGACCACCCGCAGCTCGGGACGGGTGCGGACGACTTCGCGGGCCTGATCGAGGTCCTCGGCCACCACGACCCCGTCCAGCAGCCCGGTCAGCGCTGCGGACAGCTCCTCCGGCGCCTTCACCAGATCAATAGCGTGCAGTACGCCCTTTGGCAGTCCGCCCGCCGTCCGCTCCGCCGGCGCCCGTCCGTGGCTGACGTCGCGCGCAGCGCCCTCCGGGGCTAGGTCCGCCACGACGAACCCAGCTGTTCCGGCGCCGGCGTCCTTGAGCCCATGCAGGATGGCCACGGCGGCGTCAAGGCCGGCCACGGCCACCGCGTCGGCGGCGCCGCCGAGCGCCGCGGTGATGGCCTCCTGCGCGCCCTCGGCCACGGTCAGCAGGGCCGCTACCCGGCCCAGGACCTGCCCGGACCACTCGGGGTCCGCGAGCAGGGCCGCCGATGCCTCGGTGCCCTCCTGGACGGCGCGCAGGCCCTCCTCCAGCGCCTGGCAGCGGGCCACTAGGGCCGCCCGCTGCGCGCTGGCCGCCCGCTCGGCGGTGCGGAACTGGGCGACGCGCGCGGAGCTTTCGGCGAGCGCGGCGGCCGCCTCATCGTGCGCGGCGGCGAGGCCCGCGCGGTCGTCCGTCGTGTTGCCGGCCAGCTCCTGGGCCTCCTCGTGCTCCCGCCGGGCGGCGAGCGCCCGGCTGCGGGCCTGCTCGATGGCGTCCGCCAGCCGGGCCGCCTCCTCCTCACTGGCGGCCACGCGGCTGCGGGCGGCGCCCACCTGCGCGCGCAGCCTGGACAGCTGGTCGGCACGTGCGGCCTCGGCCCGGGCGCGGTCGGCGAGCAGCCGCTCGGCGCTGGCCAGGTCCGCTTCGGCGCCCGTGCGCCCCTCGGCGGCCCGCGCCAGCAAGGCGCGGGCCGCCTCCAGGGCCTCACCCAGCTCGGCTTCCTGGTCGCGGAACGATGCCGCCTCGGCGTCGAGCTCGCCAGGGTCCCGGCCCGGGCGGGCGGGGCCGGGATCGGCGGCCAGCAGCGAGTGCCGTTCGCGGGCGAGGTTGGCCACCCCGCGCAGCCGTTCGGCAAGCGCAGAGAGCTCGAACCAGGTGGTGAGCGCGGCCTCGAGCCTGGGCGCGTGCAACTGCTCGTCGGCGTCGAGCGCTGATTCCTGCCTTCGGGCCTGGGTCAGCGCGCTTTCCAGCTCAGCCCGTCGCGCCAGGGCTGCCACCTCGTCAGCCTCGCCGCGCGCGAGCGTCTCCGCGGCTCCCGCGAAGTCGTCGGCGAGCAGGCGGAGCCTGGCGTCCCGCAGATCGGACTGGATGGCGGCGGCCCGGCGGGCGATCGCCGCCTGCCGGCCCAGCGGCCCCAGCCGGCGGCGCAGCTCGCTGGTCAGGTCGACCAGCCGGGTGAGGTTGACCTGCATCGCCTCCAGCTTGCGCAGGGCCTTCTCCTTGCGCCTGCGGTGCTTCAGGACGCCCGCAGCCTCCTCGATCAGGGCCCGGCGGGCCTCCGGCCCGGAGTACAGCACGTCGTCCAGGTGGCCCTGGCTGACGATCACGTGCATCTCGCGGCCGAGGCCCGAGTCGGAGAGCAGTTCGGTGACATCGAGGAGCCGGCACGGGTTGCCGTTGATGGCGTACTCGCTCTGCCCGGAGCGGAAGAGCAGGCGGCTGATCGTGACTTCCGTGTAGTCGATCGGGAGCGCGCCGTCGGTGTTGTCGATGGTCAGCGTGACCTCGGCCCGCCCGAGCGGCGGCCGTGAGGCGGTGCCCGCGAACACGACGTCGTCCATCTTGCCGCCGCGCATGCTCTTGACGCCCTGCTCGCCCATGACCCAGGCGAAGGCGTCAACGATGTTCGACTTGCCCGACCCGTTGGGTCCCACCACGCAGGTGATACCGGGCTCGAACCGTAGTGACGTGGCCGAGGCGAAGGACTTGAACCCGCGCAGGGTGACGCTCTTCACATACACCCGCGGGCTCTCCCTCCCGTCCGGTCGTGGCCCCGCCAGGCTCCTGGCCCTGCCCCGCTGGCCCGCCGGGACGGTGGGGGCGGCCTGCCTCCCCGCACACTACCGCGACCATCGGTCGTTACTCGCGATTCACGCGCCTGGCGCCCGCGTGCCGTGCGTGCGGGGCGGTTCACGACCAGCGCTGCCCCCATTGTCGCGGCTGTCCGGACTCCGAAGCCAACCGCGCCCGCGCCGGGTGCAGCTGGCCGGGGAGCCCTCGTTCGGCAACATATCCTCGTTTCCGCACGGACGAACCAGGACAAACCATGCACCGAACCGTGCTCAAGCGAGGAAGAGCGGCCGGATGGGGGCGTGCTCAAGCGAGGAAGAGCGGCCGGATGGCGCGTGCTTAAGCGGGGAAGAGTGGGCGAATGGCGGAGGCGAGGCGGACGGCGGTGCCGTGAATCACCCGTTTCGGGCAACGAAGAAGGGACGCCGCAACGCGGCGTCCCTGGATCGTCCGGGCTAAGCCGGGGGATCAGGTGAGCGCTGGTTCGCGCTCACGGCCAGCTACGAGCAGCTCGTGGCTGGCCTCCGCGGCAAGCACGTCTTTCTCCTCCTGGAGCCGCGCAAGTTCGGCCTCCAAGTCACGCACGCGCCGTTGCAGGCGGCGCACTTCGGAGATTATGCGGGGATCAGGCCCGCCGACGTGGCCGAGTAGAGCCTTCGCCATTGTATTGGGTCCTCCACACTGAGTGACCAGAGTGGGCGCACATGCGAAGACGTGCATGAGTGCGCAAGGTGTCGACTCAAGGATCGCACCGGCACGGGTACTAGGTCAAGTTGACCGACGCCGCAGGTCACGGGTGCCTGGCCGGTTACGCGGCCGGGGCTGGCAAACCGGGCAGCTGTAGGCCGAGCGGTTCATGAACGGATCGCGCCGGACCGGCGTGCCGCAGCGCGGGCATGGTTCGCCCTCGCGCCCGTACACCGCCAGTGACCGGCCGAAGTAGCCGCTCTCCCCGTTGACGTTCACGTACAGGCTGTCGAACGAGGTGCCGCCCGCCGTCAGCGCCTCGGTCAGGACCTCCTGCACGGCGGCAAGCAGCCGGCTGGTGTCCGCGCGGCGCAGGCTCGCGGCTTGCCGGGCCCAGTGCGTCTTGGCCCGCCAGAGCGCTTCGTCCGCGTATATGTTGCCCACGCCGCTCACCAGGGACTGGTCCAGCAATGCGCGCTTGATGCCGGTCCGCCGGGCCGCCAGCCGGGCCAGCAGTGCCGCCTCGTCGAATGCGGGCTCAAGCGGATCGGCCGCGATGTGGGCGATGGGCGCGGGAAGGACGGCCCCACCGCGGGCCAGCAGGATGTGGCCGAACGTCCGCTGGTCGGTGAACCGCAGGTCAGGGCCGGAATCGGTGAACGTGAACCGGATCCGGACATGCGGCGACACCGGCCGCCCCGGCTCGCCGAGGAGCAGCTGGCCGCTCATCCCCAGGTGGGCGAGGAGCGCGTCCTCGGCCACCGTTCCGGCCCCGGCGTCCGGGGCCAGCGGGAGCCATAGGTACTTGCCGCGGCGCCGGGCCGCGGTGATCACGTTCCCGCGGGCCGCGTTCTCGAAGTCGCTGGCCCCCGGGGCGTGCCGCCGGACGGCGCGCGGGTGCAGCACCTGGACGGTGTCGATGGTTCGGCCGACAACGTGCCGTTCCAGGCCCCTGCGGACGACCTCGACCTCTGGTAGTTCGGGCACCGTTACTCCGCCGGGCGCTCCGGGCCCGCCGGACCGGTCCCGGCGGCCTCGCCGCGGTGGTTGGCGTCCATGGCAACCTCACCGTTGCTGATGGCGTTCCATGCGGTCTCGGCCGCCTGCTGCTCCGCCTCTTTCTTGGACCGCCCGTGCCCGGTCCCGTAGACGTGCCCGCTGACCCGGACCACGGCGCGGAACGACTTCTGGTGGTCGGGGCCGCTCTCCTCGACCTGGTACTCCGGCACGCCGAGTACCTCGGACGCGGTCAGTTCCTGCAGCGAGGTCTTCCAGTCGAGCCCGGCGCCCAGCCTGGCCGAGCGCGCGATGACCGGGTCGAACAGCCGGTGCACGAGCGCGGATGCCTCGTCAAGCCCCCGCTCGATGTAGACCGCGCCGATCACGGCTTCCAGGGTGTCGGCGAGGATCGACGACTTGTCCCGCCCGCCGGTGGCGTCCTCGCCGCGGCCGAGCCGCACGTAGTCGCCGAGCTTGAGCCCGCGGGCCACGCTCGCGAGCGCCCGCATGTTGACGACCGCCGCGCGCAGCTTGGCCAGTTGCCCCTCGGGCAGGTCGGGGTAGCCGCGGAACAGCGCATCGGTGACGACGACGCCCAGGACCGAGTCGCCGAGAAACTCCAGCCGCTCGTTGGTGGGCAGGCCACCGTTTTCGTAGGCGAATGAGCGATGCGTCAGGGCGCGCTCCAGTAGCCCGGGAGACAGGCCCGCGTCCAGCACGCGCAGCAGTTCGGTGGCGTCAGGCTGGCCGGCACCTGGCTGGTGCTCGGTTGCGGCCTTCATGGTGTCCTCCTCCCCGGTGCCTGTCTGGGGCGCGTGCCTGGCGGCTTGCCGCCGCCGGCTGGCGGGCAGGACCGCCCGGTAACCGCGCCGCGCCTCAGGACGGTGTGATCACCTGACGGCGGTTGTAGGTACCGCAGGTCGGGCACGCGGTGTGCGGCAGCTTCGGGTCGCGGCACTGCGGGCACCGCACCAGCACCGGCGCCGTGGCCTTCCATTTCGCGCGCCGGGAACGTGTGTTGCTGCGCGACATCCTCCGCTTAGGGACGGCCACGTCCGTTCTCCTCACCTATCTCCGGCACGGGGGAACCGTCCGGTCCTGCCTGGATCGTGATCTGCCGCAAAGCTGCCCACCGGGGGTCCAGAGCCGGGCCGTGGTGATGTCCGGGGCCCGCCTGGGCAAGCCGCACGCCGCATTCGGCGCACAGCCCGGGGCAGTCTTCCTGGCATCGCGGCGCGAGCGGCAACGCGAGCACCAGGGCATCTCGGAGGGCTGGCTCAAGATCGAGCAAGTCCCCGTGCAGAGAGTACCCGTCCTCGCCACCGTCCCCGCCGTTTTGCTCATAACTAAACAGCTCCTGGCACTGGACCGTGACCGTTTGGGTGACGGGTTCGAGGCACCGCGCGCACTCACCCGCCACCGGTGCAGTCGCGCTGGCCGTGACGAGCACGCCCTCGGTCACTGACTCGACGCGGACCTCCAGGTCCAGGGCCGAGCGCTCCGGAATCCAGGACATGCCGGTATGCAGGTCCCCGGGAGCGGGCGCGGTCCGGGTCTCGGTGCGCGCCGATCCAGGGCCGCGGTCAAGGCCCCGGATGTCGAAAACCAGCGGCCCGCGGGGATCGGTGCGGGCGTTGGCCGTCCGTCGGGATGAAGGCATGGCAAATTCAGGTAGGGAGCGGTTCGTTGGAGGCCTATTTTACCGGCGCGGCACCCCGATGCCCAATTAGCCCGGACCCGGTGCGGCCAGCTTGGCCCGCAGGCGCGCCTCCACTGGGCCGGGCACAAGCGAGCTGACGTCGCCGCCGTAGGCGGCGATCTCCCGCACCCGGCTGGAGCGCAGGAACGAGTAGAGCGGGTTGGCGGTCATGAACAGCGTCTCGATCTGGGCGAGACGGTAGTTCATCTGCGCCATCTCCATCTCGTACTCAAAGTCGCTGACCGCGCGCAGGCCCTTGACGATCGCCGACACCCCGTGTGCGCGGCACCAGTCGACCAGCAGCCCCCGGAAGGTGTCCACCGAGACGTTGGGGAGGTCGCCGGTCACCTCCTCGAGCATGCTCACCCGCTCCTCCACGGTGAACAGGCCCCGCTTGGCGTGGTTGGCCCCGACGACCACGATGACCTGGTCGTGCAGCAGGGCCGCGCGGCGGATGATGTCGAGGTGCCCGTTGGTCGCCGGATCGAACGACCCCGGGCAGGCGACACGGCCCACGCGCATCCCCGTCCTTCCACTAGCCTGCGGCGAGACCGTACCAGAACGTCGCCTCGCCGTACCGGCGGGACCTGTCGAAGGAGTAGCCAGCGGGCCAGGGAACCGGCCCCGCGCGGCTGGCGCGCTCCACCGCCAGCAGCGCGCCAGGTGCCAGCCAGCGGCCCTGAAGCAGCGCCGCCAGCATCGCGGCGACCTCGTCGTCGCCGGCCGCATACGGCGGATCCGCCACCACGACGTTGAACCTCGGCCCGGCGCCGGGCCCGCGGCGGAGTACCGCGCCCACCGTCCCGGCGATCAGCTGGCCGCCGGTCAGGCCGACGGCCGTCATGTTGGCGCGGATCACCCGGACGGCCGCGGGGTCCGACTCGACGAAGAGCACCCGGGCGGCGCCGCGCGACAGCGCCTCGAGGCCCACCGCTCCCGAACCCGCGTACAGGTCCAGCACCCTCGCCCGCTCCAGCGGCCCGTGCACGGCGGTGATGGTCGCAAAGAGGCCCTCGCGGGCGCGGTCGCTGGTCGGGCGCGTGCGCGTGCCCGCGGGCACCGCCAGCCTCCGGCCGCGCGCCTGCCCCGCGATGATCCGCGTCACCTGCGCCCGCCGGCCCTCACGCCTTCTCCAGGAACTCGGCTTGCTCCTCGTCGATCGCCGCGGCGATGGCCGCAGCGAGCGCCGGGTGCGCGGCCAGGCTGGGATCGGCGTCCACGAGCGCGGTGGCCTCATGGCGCGCCGCCACGATCAGCTCCTCGTCGGCCAGCACGCTCAGCAGCTTCAGGCTGTTCTTCCGCCCGGCCTGGGCCGCGCCGAGGATGTCGCCCTCCCTGCGCTGCTCCAGGTCGAGCTCGGCGAGCCGGAACCCGTCCAGGGTCGCGGCCACGGCCTCGATCCGGTCCCGCGCCTTGCTCGCCTCAGCGGACTCGGTGACCAGCAGGCACAGCCCGGGCTCGCTACCCCGGCCCACCCGGCCGCGCAGCTGGTGCAGCTGGGAGACCCCGAACCGGTCCGCGTCCATGATCACCATGACGGTCGCGTTCGGCACGTCGACGCCGACCTCGACCACGGTGGTCGCCACGAGGACGTCGGCTGACCCGTCGGCGAAGGCCCGCATCGCCGCGTCCTTCTCCTCGGCCGGCAGCCGCCCGTGCAGGATCCGCAGCCGCAGGCCGGCCAGCGGGCCCCCGGCCAGCGCGGGAGCCACATCCAGCACCGCGAGCGGCGGGCGGGCGGGCTCAGCGTCGTCGTCGGTGAAGAGCACGGCCTCCGCCTCGCCGTCGGCCGGGGAGCTCTCCGCCGGCCGGGATTCCGCGGCGGCGTCATCTCCGCCGATTCGCGGGCACACCACGTAGGCCTGGCTGCCCTTCTCCGCCTCTTCCCGGACGCGCTGCCAGGCCCGGTCCAGATACCGGGGCTTCTCGAGCGCGGGCACGACATGGGTCGCAATCGGCGACCGGCCGCCGGGCAGCTCGGTCAGCGTCGAGGTGTCGAGGTCGCCGTAGACGGTCATGGCGACCGTCCGCGGAATTGGGGTAGCGGTCATCACGAGCACGTGGGGCCGGGCGTCCTGGGCCTTCTCGCGCAGCGCGTCGCGCTGCTCCACGCCAAACCTGTGCTGCTCGTCGATCACCACCAGGCCGAGGTCGGCGAACTGCACATTGTCGGTGAGCAGGGCGTGCGTGCCGATCACGATTCCCGCCGCGCCCGACGCCGCGTCGAGCAGCGCCTCCCGGCGAGCGGCGGCCGGCTGGGAGCCGGTGAGCAGCGCCAGCCGGGTCGCCTTGTCTGCTCCGCCCAGCGTGCCCGCCTGGCCGTGCGGGCCAAGAAGCTCGGCCACCGAGCGGTAGTGCTGCTGGGCCAGCACCTCGGTTGGGGCCAGCAGGGCCGCCTGGCCGCCCGCGTCGATCACTTGGAGCATCGCCCGGACCGCGACGACGGTCTTGCCCGACCCGACCTCCCCCTGGAGCAGCCGGTGCATGGGGTGGTCGCGCGCCAGGTCGGCGCAGATGGCCGCGCCCACCTCACGCTGGCCGGCCGTGAGGGAGAAGGGGAGCCGGGCGTCGAAGGCGTCGGCGAGCCCGCCGGCCGCCGGCGGGCGCGCCGTGGCGGGCAGCGCGGCGGCCGCGCGACGCCGCTGGGCGAGGACCGCCTGCAGGACGACCGCCTCGTCCCACTTCAAGCGCTTCCTGGCCCGGCCGATATCCGCGTCGTCAGCGGGCCGGTGGATGCCGCGCAGCGCCTCGGCGAGGCCGATCAGGCCGTGCCGTTCGCGCAGCGGTGCAGGCAGCGGATCCTCGATCTCCCCCAGGGTGTCCAGCGGGATCCGGAGGCACTTCTCGATGTCCCAGGTGGACAGGTCTTTGGTGGCCGGGTACACCGGGATCAACTCCGCCGCGTACTCGGCGGCCAGAGCAGCGTCATCCGCGCCGAGCAGTTTGAACTCGGGGTGAGCGAGCTGCCGCTGGCCCTTGAACACCGACACCCGCCCGGCGAACATGCCGTGCCGGCCCGGGGTGAGCTGCCGCTCGAACATCTGCACCTTGTTGAAGAACGTCAGCACCAAGCGCGCACGGCCGTCGGTGACCGTCACCTCGAGCACCTGGCCGCGACGTTGCCGCATGCGCCGCAAAGAGACCCTGGCCACCTGGGCGAACACGGTCACGTGCTCGCCATCGCGCAGGGCGGCCAGGTCCGTCAGTTCGCCGCGCTTGGCGTAGCGGCGCGGGTAATGCCGCAGCAGGTCGCCGGTGGTGCGCAGGCCGAACGCATCGTCCAGCTTTTTGGCGGCCTTGCCCCCCAGGACATCCCGCAGCGATTCTTCCAGGCCCGCCATGGCCCCTCAGAATAGGCGGAGGCCGGGGCCGGCAGCACCGAACTGGTTCGCGCGCGGGACGCCTCGTCGGATATCCTTCGACATCTGGCCCGGGCGGCGCCTGGGCGGCATCGGCATCCTCAATCTCACAAGGGAGCGATCCCGTGGCTTCGGTCTGCGACATCTGCGGCAAGACGCCGGGCTTCGGCAACCGGATCTCTCACTCGCACCGCCGCACCCCGCGCCGCTGGAACCCCAACATCCAAGTCGTGCGGGCCAAGGTGGGCGGGACCTCCCGCCGCCTGCACGTCTGCACCTCATGCATCAAGGCGGGCAAGGTCACTCGCTGACCGCGGCACGCCCGATATGGCAGGCCCGGCCGTCAAAGAGGCACCTGCCTGGGAGCGCTGGGCGCCCGGTCACCCCGATCGAGACGGTTATCGTCCGGTGGGAGAAGGCTTGCGCGGGCCAATCCGCCGACGTCACCACCGCGCTGTGAACGCCGTGCACCCGGTAGCTGCCCGCCGCCCACACCTTGAGGACGCGGGCGGACGGATAGCTGAACCACAGCCGCCACTGCCGGGGCGCCGGGCCGGGCGGGAACGTGACGAAGATGGTCGCGTCGAAGCCCCAGGACCCGCTCGCGGAGGTCCGGAACCTCAGCGCGGGCGGGGCCGCCGGGACGGGCCCGGTACCGCCGGGCCGCGACGGCGCCTGGGCGGACCGCCCCGGCCCCGTGGCGGCGGGGGTGCTGGGCGCTCGCGCCGGCCGGCCCATGCGGTCGCCGTCCCCGGCTGCGGGTTCGCCACCGGCCTGGGCAGGAATCCCACAGGAGAGGGTCTTGCACGGCGACCCGTTTGGCCCGGCGTAGTTGAACACCGTCTGCATGGGGTAGGCGAGCACCGCGGCGACCACGACGCCCAGGCCAGCGGCGAATGTTGGGGTCACCACGACGCGGCGCATGGCCCTGGACAGGCGGCGCTCGGCCGGCCGGGCCGCCGCGGAGTCCCCGCCGCGCCTCCGCGCCTGATGCCGGGGAACCGGCCTCCTACGGTGTTTCGCCATGAGGGGTCGCTACCAAGCATCGCCGCGTCCGCCAGAGGATGCTCAATCTAATCCATGACGCCGGGCCCGAGATAGGTAGGTACATTTACCGGTCGAAGTGATTCCATCCGGCCGTCCCGGCATAAGCCTGCCCGTTCAAATACACCCCTTGCCCGTCCCGGACTCGCCCGGCGACCGTCCAGCGGGCCGGCAGCGAAATCCCCGCCGGAAAAGTGGCGGCAAAAGCGTGATCCTCGCCGCCGGTCAGCACCCAGTCGAGGGGACCAGGACGGCCCAGCGCGGCCGCGGCGGCCGCCAGGTCGGCTCCGCCGGGCAGCAGCGCGGCATCGATGTCGATGAGAACGCCGCTGGCCTCCGCCACGTGCCCCGCGTCAGCGAGCAGCCCGTCGCTGACGTCGATCATCGCCGTGGCGCCCAGCCGCGCGGCCTCGGGACCGGCCGCATAGGGCGGGCGGGGCCGCTGGTGGGCGGCGATCAGCGACGCGGGCCCGGCCAGGCCGGCCTCGAGCAGCGCCAGCCCCGCCGCCGAATCCCCGAGCACTCCCGCGATCGCGAGCACGTCACCCGGCCGGGCCCCGGCCCGCGTGACCGGGTCCCGCCCGGCCAGGTCCCCCAGGGCGGTCACAGCGAGCACGATCGCCTCCGCCCCTGAGGTGTCCCCGCCGACCACGGTGGCGCCCGCGCGGGCGCACTCGGCGGCGATCCCGGCGACCAGTTCCCGGGCCCACGCCAGCGGCAGGTCGCCAGGGGCGCCGAACCCCACGAGCAGGCAGACGGGGACGGCGCCCATGGCCGCCACGTCGGCGAGGTTCCTCGCGGCGGCCTTCGCGCCGACATCGGCGGGACCGGACCAGTCACGGCGGAAGTGCCGCCCCTCGACGAGGAGGTCCGTTGTTGCCACGACGCGGCCATCCGGGGCGGTCACCACCGCGGCGTCGTCGCCGATCCCGACGATCGTCCGCGGGCCGCGCGGCAGCGCTGCCGCGATCTCCGCGATGAACCCGAATTCCCCGAGGTCGGCGATGGTCACGTGCAATCCCCCCGAGGCGGCGCGCGGGGTCCCCAGGCTCCTGCCTCTATCCAGAGCCGATTTCGCCCAAGCCCGGTGATCGAACCCGGGCTTGACAACAGGCTCTTAGGGTAGCGTTGGCCATTCCGGACCCAGGAGCAAGGCCCCGGGAGGACGGCATGGTGCAGGCGTACATTCTCGTTCAGACAGAGGTCGGGAAGGCCGCCGAGGTCGCTATCCACATCGGCGAACTTTCGGGCGTCACGCAGGCGGAGGACGTAACCGGGCCCTACGACGTCATCGTCCGCGCCGAGGCAGAAAACGTCGACGATCTCGGCCGGCTCGTGGTGGCCAAGATCCAGGCCGTGCCCGGGATCACTCGGACGCTGACCTGCCCCATCGTCCACATCTGACCGGTCCCGCGCCTGCCCCGTGCGCCCGGCCCGGTAGGACATTCCCCGGCGCCCCGCCGCGCGATGCCCGTTACCCCCCGTTGTACGCGTCCGGCGCCTCGTTCGGCCGCGGCGTCCTGATCCGGGAGCGAACCGGAGCCTGCTTGGCGCTCGTCACGGCCAGGCCGCTGAAGGTGCCGTCATTGGGGGGATCGCCCCAGAAATTGGTGCCGTCGGTCACGTAGAAGGCGAAGGTATGCTGGCCGGCCGGCAGGGTCATCGTGGTGGAATAGAGCGCGCCCGTGGCCGGGCTTCCCGACTTGAGCGCCAGTGGGTAGGCCTTGCCGTCGATGACCACATCTATCGCGGTGGCCTTGCTCTGCCCGAAGTAAACCGTGGAGAAGGTGAACGGTGTGCTCGTCTTGCCCGAAGCCGGGTTCACCGCTGATTGCTCCAGGATGATGGGCGTGACAAAGACGCTGTACTCCTGGAACGTCTGCAGGCCGCTGCCGTCGTCGAATTTCAGCTGGAAGTAGCTCTCGCCCTGCGGCAGCGACGTGGTCGCGTACTGGTAGGTGATCCCCGTTGTGGGGGTCCCGGTGACCGCGGTCATCGGGAAACTCACGTTGTTGATGTCTATGTTGGCGGTGACCGGCTTCTTGCCCGATGGCGACGTGTATTTGACGCTGAACGTCATGGGCTGGCCAAGCTGGACCGCGGCGCCGCCCGGTGTGACCTTGACCGCGCTGATGTCGAAGGGGGCGACCTGCGGCCCGCTAAAGGGAACGCTGCCCAGCGGCAGCTGCCACGAATGGGTCGCGTCGCCGAACTGGAACGTGTAGGTGTGGTGGCCCGCCGGCAAGGTCGTCGTGGCCGCGTACTCCGATGTCGTCGAGTTAATGACCTTGCTGACCGTCATTTTGATGGTATCGCTGCCGTCGATGACCACATTGTGAGTCGTCGGAGCGGTGCCATTGGTGTAGATCACCTGGAAGGTGAACGGCGTGTCCGGCCCGCCGGCCACCGGCGTGACCGTCGAAGGATGCGCGCTCCCGAGGGCCACGCTGCCGGTGTTGGGCACCGACAGCACCGTGGAGTACGGCAGCATCGGCTCGATCAGGGGCTTGTTGGGGGTCTGCGCGAAGTTGAAGAAGTCCATCAGGTCCGAGGTGCCCGCCAGGCTGTCCCGTGCCCCGAGGCTGGGCAGGCCCCAGTTTTCCTCGATGAACTTGTCGAAGGAGGCGAACTCGCCCTGCGCGTCGCTGACATAGCCGGGCCTGGCATAGGGAGAGATCACGATCAGCGGCACCCGCGGGCCGAGGCCTATCCCGTCCACCTTCGGCGGCGACACGTGGTCATAGAAGCCGCCGAAATCGTCCCAGGTCAGGAAAATCGCCGTCGACGACCAGGCCGGGCTCTGCATGATGGCGTTCACAACAGAGGCCACGAAGTTCTGGGCGGGCTGCGTCGGCTGCGGTGGATGATCGGACACGGAGTCGCCGTTAGGCGTCACAAAGCTGACCGAGGGCAGCTGGTTTTTCTGAGCATCGGTAATGATCTGGGTCGCCTTCACCTGCGGGCTCTTGTCGATTCCCTGGATCCACAGGGGCGCGTCCCAAAGCGGCGCGGTTCCGTAGTATTTCCAGCTCACACCGGCCGCGGTCAGCTCCGCGGGAAGCGACCGAATGTTGTAGCAGGGCGGCCCGAACGACTCGTTGCCGCTTGCATCGCGGTCGAGCACCACGTCGTTGAGCGCCGACAGGCAGCCACTGGAATGAATCGTCTGATCCTCGCCCCCGGTCTGAGCGGCGATCATGGCGATGTGGTTGGGCGTGCTGCTCGAGGCGGCGGAGGTGAAGAAGTTCTCGCTCAGCCCGAAGTGCTGTGCATACGCCCAGTACGTCGGGATGTCACTCGGCCGGTACTGGACATGCCCGAGCGGATCGAAGCCGTCCATCTTGCCGCCGTCGATGGCGAACTGCGCCCGCGGCCCGCTGTGGTCGAGGTCGTGCGGAAGCGGGTTGGGGGCGGGCGGCTCGGTGATGCCGTTGACACCTGGAAAATCCCCGAAATAGTTATCAAACGTGTGGTTTTCTTCCATAATTACAACCACATGCTTTATCGGGGTTACCTGCGCGGCGACCTGCGTTCCCGGGTTAGCTATTGAGAGGCCGGCCACGGAAAATACCGCCACCGAGCTTGCCAGGCTCTTCCCATTAATTCGATAGCGCTTTGGCCTCCAAAAAAACCTCACGATGATTATATTTAGCATATATGTCCTAGTTTGTCAACCAACGCATCCTTAATGCTAAGAGATGATTGCTTAACCTTTAATGTCGCATATCGCCTGCCCCCCGGCCGCCGCGCACAGGCGCGCGCGGGACGGCGCGGCTTCCGGTGTAGGGCTACCCGTAGGGCGGCCCAGATGAGGTCCAGATGAGGTCCAGATGAGGTCCAGATGAGGTCCGGATGAGGTCCGGATGAGGTCCGGATGAGGTCCGGATGAGATCGGATGAGGTCCGGCGGATCCGCCGCGCCGACCGGCACTACCCGATCTGGGTCAGAGTTAACGTTTCCCCATCTTCGTATCAATGCACGTCATAGGGTCGGGAGATGCCGGGGCCTTGGGGAGGAACCGGGCTCGTCACCTGACTCTGCCCGTCCGGCGCGGAGGTCAGCAGATCGAGAGATCTGAGGTGGGGGATGAAGCTGCGTTTCCCGTCGGTCAAGAGCGGGCCACTGGCACTGAGCACGGTCCTGGCGATCGGCGCAGTCGTGGCGCTGGGCGCGACGACCGCTCAGGGGACCGAGATACCACCGGCCAAGGCGGGCCCGGTGGTCCCGGCGGCCAAGGCACCGCCCAAGGCGCTGCAGGGGATTCGGCTAATCCGGCACGTGATCATCATCATGCAGGAGAACCGTTCGTTCGACTCCTACTTCGGCGTGTACCCGGGGGCGGACGGCATCCCGATGAGCAACGGCGTGCCGACCGTGTGCGTTCCGGACCCGATGACGGGGCAGTGCGTCCGGCCTTTCGTCGACCACAACGACAGCGTCCAGGGCGGCCCGCACACCTCGCCCGCGGCCATCGCCGACATCGACGGCGGCAAGATGGACGGCTTCATCAAGGAGGCCGAGACGCGGTGTACCAGCAGCAAGCCCTGCAAGGCCGACGAGGTGATGGGCTATCGCGTCGGCACCGACATCCCCAACTACTGGGCCTACGCGCAGAACTTCGTGCTCGACGAGCACATGTACGAGTCGGACCACTCCTGGAGCCTGCCGTCCCACCTGGCCCTGACCTCCGGCTGGTCGGCGACCTGCAGCAACACGGCCGACCCGATGAGCTGCAAGAGCAGCACATCACCGCCAAAACGGACCGGGACCAACCCCACCCCGTACGCCTGGACCGACATCACCTACCTGCTGAACAAGGCCGGCGTGAGCTGGGGTTACTACCTCGACAACGGCGCCCAGTCGGCGACCAACCCGAACGGGGTGCCGGCGACCTGGAGCGTCTTGCCGGGGTTCACCGACGTGACCCAGGACGGCCAGCTGGGCAACGTCCAGAACTTGACCAACTTCTTCACCCGGGCCCAGGCGGGCACGCTGCCCAGCGTGTCGTGGATCCAGCCTGACGCGCAAGACAGCGAGCACCCGCCGGCCCTGACCAGCACCGGCCAGGCGTTCGTGACCCGGGTCATCAACGCGGTCATGCAAAGCAGCGACTGGGGCTCCAGCGCGATCTTCCTTGCCTGGGACGACTGGAGCGGCATGTACGACCACGTGGTGCCGCCCACCGCCGACAGCATCGGCTACGGGCTCCGGGTCCCCGCGCTGGTGATCAGCCCCTACGCCCGGGCCGGGTACATCGACCCGCAGACGCTGTCGTTCGACGCCTACCTGAAGTTCATCGAGGACGACTTCCTCGGCGGGCAGCGGCTGGACCCGGCCACCGACGGCAGGCCGGACTCCCGCCCGGATGTGCGCGAAAACAGCCCGCTGCTCGGCGACCTGACGCAGGACTTCAACTTCAGCCAGACGCCGCGGTCGCCGTTGATCTTGAACCCGTGCCCCGCCACCACCCTGGTCCCGACGCCGTCTCCCACGTGCACCGGCAAAGTCAAGCTGCCCGCCAACATGGGTGCGAGCTGACGGCGCGCACATCATGAGGTTCAGGCGCTCCGCCACCGCGCTCACCATCGCGGCCACGCTGGCGGTGCCGGCGGCCGCCACGGCCACCAGCGCCGGTGCCGCCGGGGCGGGGGCGGCGACCATCATCAACTGGCCTGCCTACCTGCTCGATGCCGGCCACTCGTCGGACAACGCGGCCGCCACAGCGATCACCCCCGCCACGGCGCCCACGCTGGCCCTGGCGTGGAAGTTCAAGGCGGCCAAGCCGACGATGACCGGGCAGCCGAACCCGGGCCTGTAAGCCAGCCCCACTGTTTACAACGGCCAGGTGTACATCGGGGCCACGCTGGCCAAGCTGGCCTCCTGGCAGGTGCCGCTCAGCCAGCAGGTCAAGGACTCCGACTTCGGCGGCTCCCCCACCCTGTTCACGGCCACGATCGGCGGCACGCCCACGGGCATGGTCGGGGCGTGCAACAAGAACGGCACCTACTACGCGCTTCAGCGCGGCAACCTCGCCGCCGGCCCGGTGTGGCAGATGCAGGTGGGCGCCGGGGCCTCCGGCGGTCCACAGTGCGACGCGGCGGCCATCTGGGACGGGACGCACCTGTTCATCGGGGGAACCAGACCACGATCGGCGGCGTCGCCTACAACGGCTCGATCAGCATGGTGGACCCGGCGACCGGGACGCCGATCTGGCAGGACGGCCTGGCCGGCCCGGTGATCGGCACGCCGTCCCTCGACGGCGGGGGCGTCCTAGCGGTGCAGACCTACAGCAGCACCGCCCCGCTGACGCTGATCAACGCCTCGACGGGGGCGGTGCTGGCCACCATCGCCACCGGCGCGGAGTTCGGCCAGCCCGTGTTCGCCGACAACATGCTGCTGATCCCCACCAAGGGCAAGGGCCTGTGGGCGTATAAGTAGCTGGCATGACCGAGCCGGCGGACGCCATATCGCGCTTCGCCGCCCTGCTGTCGCCGCGGGGACAGGAACTTCTCGCCGAACTGGGGCGCGAGATAGACCGCCCGGGCGCGACGCTCCGCCTTGGCGCCAGCCTGCGCGCCAGGTACCCGGTCGACCTCGTCGTGGACGCCCTGGCCCAGCACGAGCTGCGGCTGCTGGCGCGGGCCAAGTTCAGCCGCGCGATGGACATGTTCTTCACCCGCCCCGGACTCGAGCAGGCTTCGTCCGAGGTGATCGCGCACCATCGTTCGGCACGATTTGAGGGCGCCGGCCTGGTCGCGGACCTGTGCTCTGGCATCGGCGGGGACCTGGTGGCCCTGGCCCAAGGCCGGCGCGTGCTCGCCGTGGACACCAGCCCGCTGCATCTGCGGATGGCGCGCGCGAACGCCGAGGTGTACGGAGTGGCGGGCGGGGTCACCGCGGTCGCCGTCGACGCGCGGGACGTCGCCCTGGACGGCGCCGACGGGGTGTTCATCGACCCGGCGCGGCGGCGCGGCGGCCGGCGGCTGCGGGCCGGGGACAGCGAGCCGCCGCTGGCGTGGTGCCTGGGCCTGGCGCGGCAGGTCAGCCGGGTTGGCGTCAAGGCCGCGCCCGGCCTGGCCCGCGACGCGGTGCCGCCGGGCTGGGAGCTGGAGTTCATCGCGCTCGGGCGGGAGCTGAAGGAGGCGGCCGCCTGGTCCCCCGCCCTGGCCACCGCCGCCAAGCGGGCGACCATCCTGCCCGGCGGGCACAGCCTCACTCCCGGGCCCGGCGCGCCCGTGCCGGTGCGCGGGCCCGGCAGGTTCCTGCTCGACCCGAACCCCGCGGTCACCCGGGCCGGGGTGGTCGAGGACCTCGCCCGGCTGGTGGGCGCCTGGAAGATCGACGAGAGGATCGCGTTCCTGGCCACCGACTCGGTCGTGCGCACGCCGTTCGCCCGGACGCTGCGGGTGATCGACTCCGCGCCCTGGGACCAGCGCAGGCTCCCGGCGCGGCTGCGCGCGCTCGGCGTGGGGTCCGTGGACATCCGGCGGAGGGGGCTGGCCGGCGACGTAGCCGCGCTGCACCGGCAGCTCAAGCTGTCCGGGCCGCTGCGCGCCACGCTCGTGATGACCCGGGTCCGGGACCGGCCCTGGGGGCTTGTCTGCGTGGATGCCGACCCGGGGTGACCAGGCCGCCCCCGTGGGCTCAGGCGAACCGCGCCGCGACGGCGGCCGTGCGCGGCCCCACCCCGAGGGCGGACGCCGCGCGCAGGTCTGTGGGCCTGTCCACGTCCTGCCGCAGGCCCGCCAGGCCGGGCAGGATGAGCTCGGCCGCGCCGGCGGCCCGGTGCTGCTGCGCCGACCGCGGCCCGAACCGGGGCAGGAACGGCGCGCCCGGCCGGGCGGCGTACAGGGTGGTCCCGTACCCGGACGCATCCGGCACGAAGGCGTGCTCCCACCGCCCAGCCGCGCGCAGCCCAACCCCCAGCTCGGCCGGGCGGAGCGCCGGGAGGTCGGCGGCGAGCGCCGCGATCGGAGAGCCTGGCCAGCGGGACGCTGCGATGCCGGCCCCGTGCCGCAGCGCCGGGTTGAGCCCCTCGCCGGGCTCGTCGGAGGTCACGAGGGCGCCGAGGCCGGCCAGCTCCCGCGCCGCCTGCGGGTCGTCGGTCACCGCGATCACCCGGGCCACCTCCGGGCAGGCCAGGGCCGCCGCCACGGTGTCCGCCGCCATCGCCAGCGCGAGTTCAGGGCGGTGCGGCCCGGCCAGGACGGCAAGACGGGATTTGGCGCGGGCAAGTACCTTGACGGGGACCACCAGTGACCACGTGAGTGGCGGGCCGGCGGGCTGCGCGGTCATACCGTGATCCTGCCTCGACACCGCGGCGCGCGAACCGGAAGACTGGCCAGACGAGGCAGGGAGGCAGCGCAGATGAGCAAACGCGTGCATCGGGACTACTCTCCGGCCGTGCGCCGCGCCACCACGGTCACCTTCCCCACGCTGATCAAGGCGCTGATGAGGCGAGACTGGCATGGGCAGGAGCACATCCCACGCCAGGGTGGCGCGATCGTGGCCGCTAATCATCTCTCCTACGCCGACTGGGCCGCCATGGCCCTGTTCGTCTACCAAGCGGGGCGTTACCCCGCCTTCCTCATCAAGTCCTCAGCGTTCAACGTCAAGGTGATCGGGCCATTCCTGCACGCGGCCGGCCAGCTTCCGGTCAACCGCGGCACCTCCGGCGCGGCGCTGGTCCTCAAGGAAGCCGAACGCGCGCTCGAGCGCGGGGAGTGCCTGGTCTTCTACCCGGAGGGGACAGCGACCCGCGACCCGGAGCAGTGGCCCATGGTGCCGAAGACCGGCGTCGCCAGGCTGGCGCTGGCCACCGGCGCTCCGGTGATCCCGGTCGCCTGCTGGGGGGCGCAGGTCATCCTGCCGTACGGGAGCAACAAGCCGCACCTGCTGCCCCGGCATATGGTCCGGATGCTGGCCGGCCCGGCCGTCGACCTCTCCGCCTTCGCGGGCCAGCCCCTGACAAGGGACGTCCTGCGCGCCGCCGCAGGAGCGATCATGGCCGACATCACCGGCCTGCTGGCGCACCTGCGGGAGGGGTCGCCCCCAGCGTCCCCGTACGATCCCGCCGCCGCCCGCCGCGCCGCTCGGCAGGAAAAAGCAGGAATTTTGCAGAACGATCCTGACGGGCGCAACCCGGGGACCGCGCCGGACGGGGATCCGGGGCCGCGCCCCGCCGGCGGCCCCGGCGGGGACGAGCCGCGGAAGGCGATGCCAGCGTGAAAGCGGCGGTCATGGGCGCCGGGATGTGGGGAACCACGTTCGCGCAGGTGCTGTGCGACGCGGGCACCCCCACCGTGCTCTGGGGCCGCCACGCGGAGCTCGCCGCGGCGATCAACGACCAGCACGAGAATCCCAGCTACCTGCCGGGCATCCCGCTCACCCCGGAGCTGCGCGCGACGGCCGATCCAGGGCGGGCGCTGGACGGCGCGGACCTGGTGGTCCTCGCCGTCCCGGCGCAGACGCTGCGGGACAACCTCACTGGCTGGCTTGCCCTGCTGCCCCGCGAGGCCGCGCTCGTCAGCCTCATGAAGGGCATCGAGCACGGTACCCACCAGCGGATGAGCCAGGTCATCGCGGACGTCACCGGCGCGGGCGAGGACCGGGTCGCGGTGATCTCCGGGCCCAACCTGGCCCGGGAGATCGCCCTGCGCCAGCACGCCGCCACGGTGGTGGCCTGCGCCGACGAGCCCCTGGGCAAGCTGCTGCAGCAGGCGTGCCACACGCCCTACTTCCGCCCGTACACGAACCCGGACGTGATCGGCTGTGAGCTCGGGGGCGCGGTCAAGAACGTGATCGCGATCGCGGTCGGCATCGCCATCGGGATGGGACTGGGCGACAACACCCGGGCGCTGCTGATCACCCGGGGCCTCGCCGAGATCGCCCGGCTGGGCACGGCGCTCGGCGCGGACCAGCAGACGTTGGCCGGCCTGGCGGGCATGGGCGACCTGGTCGCTACCTGCAGCTCCCCGCTGTCCCGCAACCGCACTTTCGGCGAGAACCTGGGCCGTGGCATGGCCCTCGCCGACGCAGCGCCCAGCTCGTCGCAGGTGGCCGAGGGGGTGAAGTCGGCGGAGCCGGTGCTCGAGCTCGCCCGCGGCTGCGGCGTCGAGATGCCGATCACCGAGGTCGTGGCCGGGGTGACGCGGGGGGAGATCGGGATTGGCCAGGCGGTCGTCCTGCTGGCCTCGCGTTCGCTCCAGCCGGAGCGTTATGGCAGCTGACCGCCGCAAGAGCAGGAGGACACGCTGAACGAGCAACGCAAGATCAGGATCGCGGTGGTGTTCGGCGGCCAGGGACCGGAGCACCCGGTGTCCTGCATGGGCGCGGGCACCGTGCTGGCCACGCTCGACCGGGACCGCTACGAGGTCGTGCCCGTGGGCATCCTGCCCGACGGCAGGTGGGTGATCACCAGGGACGAGCCGGAGCGGCTTGCCATCAGCGGCCGGACCCTGCCCTCGGTGGCGGCGGTGGCCGGGCCGGACGCGGGGACGGGCCCTGGGGAGGCGGCGGGTTCCGGGGAAACCGGGCCAGGCGGGACCGGGCCAGGGGGGACTGGGCCCGGGGGAGCCGGGCCCGGGGGAGCCGGCGGCGCGCTCACCTCCGCCGCGGCGGCGGCCAACCCGGTCGCCTCGGTGCCTGCCGTGCTGACCGGCGTGGACGTCGTGCTGCCGATCCTGCACGGCCCGTTCGGCGAGGACGGGACGATCCAGGGCCTGCTGGAGATGGCCGGGGTGCCGTACGTGGGAGCGGGCGTCCTGGCCAGCGCGGTCAGCATGGACAAGGAGTACATGAAGCTGGTCTTCGCGGCCCGGGGCCTGCCCATCTGCCGCTACGTGGTGGTGCGCGACCGGGACTGGCAGCCACCGGCAGGTGCGGGGATGGCGGCGACGGCCGAGCGCAAGCGCGTCTTCGACGCGATCGCCGAGCTCGGCTTCCCCGTGTTCGTGAAGCCCGCCCGCGGCGGGTCCAGCATCGGCACGTCCAAGGCACACGACCAGGCGGCCCTCATCGAGGCGATCGAGGCCGCGCGGCGCTTCGACCCGAAGGTCATCGTGGAGCGGGCGGCCGACGGCGTCGAGATCGAGTGCTCGGTCCTGGAGGGCCTGGACGGCGGGCCGCCCGACGCGAGCCTGCCGGGACAGCTCGTCATCGAGGGCGGGGAGGAGTTCTACGACTTCGAGGCGAAGTACCTCGACCCGAGCGGTCACATGCTGATCCCCGCGCCGGTGCCCGCGGCGGTGACCGACGAGATCAGGCGCATGGCGGCGGTGGCCTTCGACGCGGTGTCCTGCCAGGGTTTCGCCCGGGTGGACTTCTTCTACACCAGGGACGGCACGGTCCTCGTCAACGAGATCAACACGATCCCCGGCATGACCGCGACGTCCTACTTCCCGAAGATGTGGGAGGCCACGGGGTTGCCGCTGCCGCAACTGCTCGACCGGATGATCGCGACGGCGCTGCGCAAGCGCCCGGGGCCGCAATAGGGCGCTGGGGACGGCCCAGGCAGCACCAATGGCGCACGCCGGCTCATTTGAGAGCACCAGCGCCGGCCCGGGGACGGCGCAGGCGGCACCACAGCGCGCACGCCCGCCCATGTGAAAGCACCGGCGCCGGCGGTTACGATCGCGGCATGCAGGGCACGGTCCGCGGATTCGAGCCGTCGGACGGGTCGGGCAGCGTCTTCCTGGACGACGGCAGCGTGTGCGAGTTCGGGCCGGACGTTTTCGCCGCGTCCGGGCTGCGGCTGCTCCGCCGCGGTCAGCGGGTCGCCATCCGGCGCGCACGCTCGGGTGCGATCACGGCCCTCACGCTGGCTACCTTCCCCCTGCCAGCCGAGGATGACCAGGCAGCGGACGCCGCGGGAGACGCCTAGCGCCGCCCGCCGGGTCCGGCGGGCGGCGCTAGGCCATGTAGCCCGGCCCCTTTTCATGATCCGGTAGCCTTTTCGCCCTCCCAGGGGCGAAAACCCTACCGGATCACGTGCTGGCGGCTACGGCTGGCGGTTACGGCTTCCTGGCCGGCATCTTCTTGTCGCCGTTGACGACCGCCTTGAAGTCAGCGCCGGCCCGGAACTTGGGCACGGACGACTTGGGCACCTTGATGGTGGCCCCGGTGGCCGGGTTGCGGGCGGTGCGGGCGGGGCGCACAGCCTTCTCGAACACGCCGAACCCGGTGATGGCCACCTTGTCGCCCTTGGCCACGGTCGACTGAATCGTGTCGAGGAGCGCGTTCACCGCCTCGGTCGCGGTCTTCTTACCACCCAGCCGGCCGGAGATCGCGTCAATCAGGTCGTGCTTGTTCATGAAATCACTCCTGCGGTTCCCCCACGGGAGGTCGCGCGGCGGGTGCCATAGGTTTTCGCGACCTCTGACCAGCCAGAAATTAGGCGATCCGCAGCCCCGAGACAACCACCTGCGCCTAAAACCCCGGCGTGTCGGCACTTACGGCCTGCCAAGCGCGCGCGAATTTAGGTTTTATCTGGCGACAGGCATCCATCCCGGACGTGATCGCTCGTACCGGGCAATCTCTTCGGAATTGCGCAGGGTCAGCGAAATGTCGTCAAGACCCTCCATCAGCCGCCACCGCGTGTAGTCGTCGATCTCGATCGGGGCGCGCACCAACGCGGGCCCTCCGGCCTGCTGCGACGTCCGCACCTCGCGGCCGGCCAGATCCACGGTGACCACGGTGGCGGGCTCGGCTTCGACCGCATCGGCCAGGGCGGTCACTGTTGCGGCCGGCAGCACGACGGGAAGCAGGCCGGCCTGCACCGAATTATTACGGAAAATGTCCCCGAAACGGGGCGAGATGACCGCTTTGAAACCGTAGTCGAGGAGCGCCCACACGGCGTGCTCCCGGGACGATCCGATGCCAAAGTCGGGACCGGCGATAAGGATTTCGGCGCCTGCCGCGTATGGCTGGTTGAGGACGAAATCGGGGTCCGCGCGCCAGGCCGCGAACAGGCCGTCGCCGAAGCCGGAGCGGCTGACCCGCTTCAGGTATTCGGCGGGGATGATCTGGTCGGTGTCGACCTCGCCCCGGCGCAGTGAAACAGCCCGGCCGGCGAGGGTGGTGAATGGCTGCACGGCTCTCTCCTTTGCGAGGCGGTCAGAGGTCGGCCGGGGCGGTCAGCCTGCCGGTGACAGCCGTGGCGGCGGCGACCTGAGGCGAGACCAGGTGCGTGCGCGCGCCCTTGCCCTGGCGGCCCTCGAAGTTGCGGTTGGACGTGGACGCGCTCCGCTGACCGGGGGCCAGCCGGTCGGAGTTCATGCCCAGGCACATGGAACAGCCGGCGGACCGCCACTCGGCCCCGGCGGCGGTGAACACCTGGGCCAGCCCCTCGCGCTCGGCGGCCGCCTTGACCTCCATCGAGCCGGGCACGACGAGCATCCGGACGCCAGCGGCGACGGTCCGGCCGCGCAGTACCTCGGCGGCGGCGCGCAGGTCCTCAAGCCGCCCGTTGGTGCACGACCCGACGAAGACCGTGTCCACGCCGATCTGGGTGAGCCGGGTGCCGGGCTCCAGGCCCATGTAGGCGAGGGCGCGCTCGGCCGAGGCCCGCGACACCGGGTCCGGCAGGCTGGCCGGGTCGGGCACGGCCGAGTCCAGCGGCGCCGCCTGCGCCGGATTGGTGCCCCAGGTCACGAACGGGGTCAGCGCGGAGGCGTCCAGCGTTACCTCGCGGCCGAAGGCCGCGTCCGGGTCGGTCGGCAGGGTCCGCCAGTAGGCGGCGGCCTCGTCCCAGGCCGCGCCCTGCGGCGCGTGCGGCCGTCCGCTCAGGTAGCCGAGGGTTGTCTCGTCCGGGGCGATCAGGCCGGCCCGCGCCCCGGCCTCGATGGACATGTTGCAGACCGTCATCCTCCCCTCCATGGAAAGCTGCTCGATGGCTTCGCCCCGGTACTCGATGACGTGACCTGCCCCGCCGCCGGTGCCGATCTGGGCGATCACGGCGAGGATCAGGTCCTTCGCGGTCACGCCGTAAGGGAGGCGGCCGGTAACGGTCACCGCCATGTCGGCTGGCCGGGCCTGCGGCAGGGTCTGGGTGGCGAGCACGTGCTCGACCTCGCTCGTGCCGATGCCGAACGCCAGCGCGCCGAACGCGCCGTGGGTGCTGGTGTGCGAGTCCCCGCAGACGATCGTCATGCCGGGCAGGGTCAGGCCCTGCTGCGGGCCGATGACGTGGACTATCCCCTGGCCCGAGTCGCCCATCGGGTGGAGCCGGATGCCGAACTCGGCGCAGTTCTTGCGCAGCGCCTCGACCTGGACCTGTGACACCGGATCGGTCACCGGGCTGCCGGGCCCGCGCAGCGGCAGGTCCGGGCCGGTGACCCCGGTGGTCGGGACGTTGTGATCCTCGGTCGCGAGAGTCAGGCCGGGCCGGCGGACGCCCCGCCCCGCCAGGCGGAGCCCGTCGAACGCCTGCGGGCTGGTCACCTCGTGCACCAGGTGCAGGTCGATGTAGAGCAGATCGGGTTCGCCCTGGGCACTCCGGACGACGTGAGAGTCCCAGATCTTCTGCGCGAGCGTGCGCCCCATCAGAGTTCCCCTTCAAGTTGCGTCTCGAAGTTTGAGACGGCAATATCGAAGCATGGACAACACTAGCAGTGGGTGGGGTGGTGGGGCCGGAACAAGCGGAGTGTGGGGCGCTGGGGCCGGGGTTAGCGGAGAGGCGGGTGGTGGGGCCGGGGCCAGCGGAGTGGGGGTTCTGGACAAGGCGGTTGCCGTCCTGAACGCTCTCGAAGCGGGCCCGGCCTCGCTCGCCCAGCTGGTCGCGGCGACGGGCCTGGCCCGGCCGACCGCGCACCGGATCGCGGTCGCCCTGGAACGGCACCGGGTGCTGACGCGCGACAGCCAGGGCCGGTTTGTCCTCGGCCCGAGGATCAACGAGCTGGCCACCGCGGCGGGGGAAGACCGCCTGCTCGCGATCGCGCAACCGATCCTTGCCCAGTTGCGCGACGTCACCGGCGAGAGCGCGCAGCTCTACCGGCGCCAGGGTGACGCACGGATCTGCGTGGCCGCGGCGGAGCGGGCCACCGGGCTGCGCGACACGGTGCCGGTCGGCGCGGTCCTGCCGATGACGGCCGGGTCCGCCGCCCAGATCCTGCTGGCGTGGGAGGAGCCGGAGCGCATCCACCGCGGGCTGCGCGGCGCCAAGTTCACCGCGACCGCGCTGGCCCAGGTACGCCGCAGAGGGTGGGCGGCCAGCGTGGCCGAGCGCGAGCCGGGGGTCGCGTCGGTCTCCGCGCCCGTGCGCGGCCAGGGCGGCAAGGTGATCGCCGCCGCGTCGGTGTCCGGCCCGATCGAGCGGCTGACCCGCTCACCGGGCAGGCTGCACGCCGCTGCCGTGGTGGCCGCGGGCGACAAGATCAGCGCCACCCTCCGCCGCACCACCTGACCGCGGACGCCCCGATCCTCTTTGGTGAATCCTTATGACAGCCGCAGGCTCCTGACCAATATCCACAGGCCCGGAACGTTCTCCCGAGCGGAGAGATCTTTCGTCGATCGGGGTGAAAAGCGCCCAAAACGACGGTCGGCAGAAGGTAAAATTCTCGGGTCACGCCCAAGAGCCGCTGGTGATCAGCGCCCATAATCAGGCGCTCAGCCGTGCGAGGACTTCCGGGTGAGGGGGGACATGAGGACACCCACGCTCAAAATCTGCGTGGCAGCGCTCACCGCTTGTTGCCTGGGGGCTGCTGCTCCAGCCTCGGCCGGCCAGCTCGCAGCAGCATCAGCGGGCCAGCCCACGCCAGGGGAGGTGCAGCATTGGGGGGCTTACTTCGGCGACGGGCTCAGCGCCGACAGTGACGTGACCGTGTGGCCTACCGGGCTGACCTTCCCCGACTCCTCACCGGTGATCCAGGTCGGCACCTCCAACGCGGCCGATTACGCGCTGCTGGCCGACGGCACGCTGTGGGCATGGGGCCAGGGAACCAACGGGGAACTCGGCGATGGCAGCTACGCGAACTCGTTCGCCTCCCCGGTCCAGGTCCAGTTCCCGGCCGGCGTGCAGATCGCGTTCATCGCCACCGACGCCATGCCCTACGACACGGCCCTTGCGGTGGACACGAGCGGGAACGCCTGGGGCTGGGGACTCAACGGGCACGGCGAGCTTTGCCTGGGTAACAAGACCGCCTCCGCCCTGCCCGTCCAGCTTCCCCTCGCTAACGTCACGGCACTGGCCGGGGCCTCCGGGCACGCCGTCTACGACTCCGGGGGGACCCTCTACTCGTGTGGGTCTAACTGGAACGGGGTCCTGGGAGCCGGCGGGGGTGGCAGCAGCACCACGCCAGTCCGGGTGGCCGGGCTGAACGGCCAGGACGTGGTGGCCCTGGTGTCCGGCTTTGGCAACGCGGGGGCTCTTCTCGCGGACGGCCAGTACTACGACTGGGGCTACGACGCCGCCGGACAGCTTGGTGACGGCACCACCGGCACGTCGTCCGCGGTGCCGGTGCAGGTGACGTTGCCCGACGCCTCGCCGGTCATCCAGGTTGCCGAAGGTGGATCGAATAAGCTGAACGGGCAGACGCTGGTGATGCTCGCGGACGGCTCGCTGTACGCCTGGGGCAGCGACACCTACTCACAACTGGGTGACGGTGGCACCACGGCCGAGGCCTCCCCCGTGCCCTTCTTCCCTCCCGCCGGGGTGACGTACTCGGCGCTCGCGACCGGTGGTGCGACCTCCTACGGCATCGCCGCTGGCGGCACCGTCTACGCCTGGGGGCAGGGCACCAGAGGACAGCTGGGAAACGGCACCAAGCAGTCGTCCGCGGTCCCCACCCAGGCGGCGGCCTCCCCGGCGTCGTTGATCTCCTCGACCGCCTATACCGCTGTCGTCAACTGACCAGGAGCTGTCCGATGAGCGCTTCAGCAAAGCCAGGGGCGGCAATACGGGGCCGCGTTCGGAAGGAAACCGGGCGGCTGCGGACGCCGGTCGCAGCGGCCGTTTCGGGAGCGCTGGCGCTGGCAGGGCTGGCGGCTGCGCCGGCCACGGCGCAGCCGACCCCCCCGGCTGTGACGCAGGCGGGGGCGGACTGGACGTCGTTCCTGCATGACGCCTCGCACACCTCCTACAACGCCGCCGCGACTTCGATAACCCCCAGCAACCTCAGCAATCTGCAGCCGGTATGGCGCTGGCTCGCGCCCGCGCCTACCAAGGGGGGGTCCAGCACGCTGTATGCCAGCCCGACGGTCTCCAACGGCGTCGTCTATATCGGCGCCGAGGACGGGTTCTTCTACGCCATCAACGAGGCGACCCAGCAGGTTCTCTGGTCGGACTTCCTGGGCGTGACCCTGGGCGTGACATGCCCGGGCCCGCAGGGGATCGTCGCCACGGCGACGGTTGCCAACGACCCGGTGACCGGTAATCCCACCGTGTACGTGTACGGCCCCGATGGCAACCTGTACGCGCTGGACGCGGCCACCGGCGCCGTGGTGTGGAAGTCGGTGGTCTACACGCCGTCCACGACGGTCGACGACTTCTACGCGTGGAGTTCGCCCCTCGTCGCCAACGGCGACGTGTACGTCGGCATCTCATCTGACTGCGACAGCCCGCTCGTCCCCGCCGGCGTCGCCTCCTACAACCAGGCCACCGGGGCGCACATCGCTACATTCAACTCCCTCCCGCCCGGGCAGGTCGGGGCGAGCGTGTGGTCGAGCCCGGCGCAGGCGGGCGATGGCCGGATCATCGCCGCGACGGGAAACGGGTACAAGAACTCCGGCCAGCCCGCCTATGACGATTCGATCGTGGCGCTGGACCCGAACACGCTCAGCGTCCTCGATTCCTGGGAGGTGCCGCCGGCCCAGCAGGTCGTCGACGGCGACTTCGGCGGCTCGCCGACCATGTTCACCGCGACCATCGGCGGGGTGGCCACGCCGATGGTCGGAATCTGCAACAAGAACGGCATCTACTATGCCTTCCGCCAGGATGACCTCACGGCCGGCCCGGTCTGGCAGGACACGATCACCGTGCCCTACCCGGGCGGATCGCAGGAGTGCGTCGCCGCCGCCATCTGGGACGGCACCAGTCTGATCGAGGGCGGCGGCGCGCCGACAACCATCGGCGGTACCACCTATCAGGGCTCGGTCCAGGCGCTGGACCCGGCGACGGGCGCCGCGGTCTGGCAGACGGGGCTACCGGGGACCGTCGTCGGCAGTCCCACCGAGGACGGCGCCGGGGTGGTGGCCGCCCAGATCTTCCAGAGTTCCACCGGCGTGCACGGCGTGTACCTGCTGAGCGCCGCGACCGGCACCATCCTGGACTTCATCCCGGTTTCGAATTCACGGCTATTCGGCCAGCCGGTCTTCGCCCAGAGCGATGTGCTGATCGGGGGCGGCCCCACCGCCGGGCTCACCGCTTATGATGTCACGACTGCCGGCCCGCCGATCACGAATGTGTCCCCCAGCGTGATCGCCCCGGGCAAGACGACGATTCAGCTCACCGGAAGCGGTTTCACCGGCAGCCCGAACGTGTTCATCTCCGGTGACAACGTCACCGCTGGGACGCCGACCGTGGTGTCGTCCACCCTGCTCGATGTCCCGGTGACGGTCGGGGCCAAAGCCTCCCTGACGGCGCGCGACATATCGGTCATCGAACCCGGGTCGCCGCCCGTCGCGGACACGTGCACCGCCTGCCTCACGATTGCCCCGAAGCCGGTTGTCGCGTCCATCACACCAAACTCCTTCGGCGTGGGGGCTTCGAACGTGGCTGCGACGGTGACCGGGAAGAACTTCGATTCCGGGGCCGTGGTCACCAGCCACGCCGGTATCTCGTTCACGACGACCTTCGTCAGCTCGACGCAGCTTGACGTCACCGTCAGCGTGAAGTCGACCGTGACTCCGGGCACCTACAGCGTGTTCGTCACCAACCCCGACGGGCTCCGCGGCAAGTGCGCGAACTGCCTCACCGTAACCAAGTGACCGCCAGCACCCGGCCCGCTTGACGGCGCGCGGCTGGCTTATCCCACCGTGGAGATGGCGACGTCCCGTACCAGGTGTACCCCCACTTTGGTGCCGGTCGCCCCGGTGAACGCGAGCAGGGCGCTGCTCGGCAGGGAAGGCTCCGCGTCCTGGAAGATCTGCGCACCGTCCAGGGAGACGATGAGCACGCCGGACGTGGTGATGTTGACCCCGACGGTGTGCGTGCCCAGGCGCAGCGGAGGTATGGCGCGCGCCACGTCGGTGAAGGTCAGGTGCTGGCCAGTGCTGTCGGCCCCGGTGGAGATACCCGCGAAGTTCGAGGACGGGAACCCCGTGTCCTTGTAGGTGGCGAACGTGACCGCGAGGCCGTTCAGCCCGCCGAAACCGAGATCGGCTCCGGTGCCGCCGCACGCCGTGGCCGACTCGGTCCCCGGGTCGAGCAGGGCGAAGGTAAGTCCGTCACGGCCGGTGAGCTGGATGTTGAACTGGACCTGGAGGCCCGCGGTCGGCACCGGGGCGGGGTAGACCACCGAGCCAGCCTTGTTCGTGGCCAACGGGGTCAGCTTGACGTCGGAGTGCGCCATGCCCGCGGCCTGGTTGAACGACCAGCCGCCGCCAGGCGGCGGCAGCGCGTTCCCGCCCGCGGTGATGCCGACGCCGCTTACGGTGTGCACGTCGGTCACCGTGGCGGTCGAGCCGGTGAAGCCGGCCAGCACCTGTGGTGGCAGGCTCACCGCGGCCGACAGGTACTGCGTGCCGTCGAGGGTGACCGTGACCGTCCCGCCGGACACCGACACCCCGACCGTGTGGGAGCCCTGGCGCAGGTCGGGAATCTGGCTGTTGGTCTGGGCGAAGACCAGCGAGCCGTTCGTCACGCCAGTGGCGATGCCGATGAAGTTGCTGGACGGGTCGCCGGCGTTCTTGAAGGTGTTCAAGACCACCGCGACCCCGGATAGGCCGCCGTACCCGAGCTTCCACCCGTTGCCGCCGAGTGAGCGCGTCGTGGTGGTGGCGGGATTGAGGAGGCTGAACGTCATCCCGTCGCCACCGGTCCCGCCGCCGATCTGGGCGGTGAAGTGGGCGGTGAGCCCGTCGCTGGGCACGGGGACGGGGTAGATGGCCGACCCGGCCGCGTTCTGCGTCGCCTGGGTGAGTACCAGGCTGGAGCCGGACATCTGGGCAGTGCCGTTCAGCGTCCAGCCACCGCCCGGCGGGGCGATGGCGGCCTGGCCGGAGGGCGGGGGCGCGCCGGTTCCCGTGACCGGCACGGTGATCACATGGCTGCCCTGGGCGTCGGTCCAGGTGAGCCGGTAGGCCCACGAGACGCCGCCGAGGCTGGATGGGGTGAAGGTGACCGGGATTTGCAGGTCATAGCCGGGATTGACGGGGAGGCCGGCCGAAACCAGGTCCGGCGTCCCGAACGGCGCATCCGGCGTGCTGACCGACACAACGGTGGCGGGCAGATTGCCCGTGTTGCTGATGCCGACGGTGATGGTTGCCTGCTGGCCGAGCGGGACCGAGCCGAAATCCACCTGGTTCGGGGAGGCCGTCATGCTGCTGTCGCCCGCGACCGCGTTCCCGGTCAGGCTGACCGTCACGTTTCCCGTCGAGCCATCGATCGTGAATGATCCCTGGTCGGGGCCGCTCGTGGTGGGCGCGGAGGGAGCATAGGTGACCGTCACGGGGACGGACTGGCCGGGGGCGATGGTGGCCCCCGGAGCGGGCAGGCCAGTCGCGCTGAACGGGGCCGACGGTGGCGAGACGCCGGTGAC
>Ga0207646_10000989_pt1 | contig 36524 bp, 36 predicted proteins | sample KBSK5502metaG_FD_184343 | JGI IMG/M metagenome (GOLD analysis project Ga0207646, IMG submission 184343) | Corn, switchgrass and miscanthus rhizosphere microbial communities from Kellogg Biological Station, Michigan, USA - KBS K5-50-2 metaG... | ecosystem: Host-associated > Plants > Roots >... | reverse complement strand
GGCGCCGATCGTTTGCGTGCTCACGAATTGATCCCGCCTTCCTTGTCCAACGGCTGTCTACCAGTTCGGTGGAGCTCCCACGGGGTACTGCTCTAAATCAACGACGGAGCCGGTGATGCACTGACTCTCGTCACTGGCAAAATAAAGCGCCGCGAAGGCAACATCGCGAGGGAACAACAAACGGCCGAAGGGACGAGTGCGTGTAGCCTCTTCGACCCAATCTTCAGCCTTGCCTTCTTCGATTTTCACGCGATGCTCGTTGGGAGTCAGGGTCCAACCGGGATTGAGCTGGTTGACGCGAATACCATATCGATTTAGATAGCTCGCGGTGTTCTTGGTGAGGGTCATGAGCGCGCCCTTGGATGATGAGTACGCCATTAGCTTCGGCTCTCCGATGTACGCATTGATCGAGCCGATGTTGATGATGGATCCGCTTCGCTGCTCCTTCATGCAAGGGATGGCTTCCCGCATGCAGATAAAAGCGCCGCGCACATTGGTGGCAAAAATCTCATCCCAGATTTCACAGGTTGTATTCTCGATGTTCCCGCGGGTGCTTATAGCCGCATTGTTGACGAGCACGTCGATCCGGCCGTAAGTCCCTACGGTCCGGGCTATGAGCGCGCGACAGTCGGCTTCCTGGCGGACATCCGCCCGCTCGAAAATGGCCCGGCCGCCTTCCATTCCGATGCTTGCGGCAACGGCTGCTCCGTTCGCCTCGTTTCTGTCGGACACCACTACCGACGCGCCTTCGCTGGCAAACAATCGCGCGATGCCTTCACCCATCCCGGCGCCAGACCCGGTAATGACGGCGATACGATTTTCTAAGCGTCCTCTGTTCACAGTTACGCTCAAAAATGCTCAGCGATCTTGGCTCGCAGAAAGCGGACCGATTCTCCGAGCTCGTCCATTCCATTAACGCCATCTTCGATGGAAATCCATCCATCGAAGCCTTCGGCCTTGAGCACGGAAAAAATTTCATCGTAATTGTTTAAGCCTTTTCCAATAACCCCGTGCTTGAGACTCTTGGCATAACCGCTCGTTCCCTCGTGCTGTTTCAGATCCTCCAAGGTGCCGTTTGGCAAGTATCTGTCGGACGCATGCATCGATACGACGCGGTCCTTGACGGCGGCTAGGACTACAAGCGGGTCTTGCCCGGCGACGATCGCATTGGATGGGTCATAGTTGACGCCGAACCAGGGTGAGTCGATCTGATCAATGATTTCGAGGAATATGTCTATGTCTTGCGCGAATTCGGGATAGCGCCAGTAGCCGTCCTTATAGTGATTCTCCATGTTGAGGACGATCTTCCGCGAGGCCGCGTGTTCGACGAGCGATCGGATGGATTCGACCGTCCAGCGCACGCCTTCGTCGCGGGAAACACCTTCGCGCCGCTGACCGGAGAGCACGCGGCAAAAACCACCGCCGAGTTCGGCCGTCACGTCGATCATCTGTTTCTGGCGTTCAACTTCCGCCTGCCGGATCTGTGCATCGGACGTTGTGAAATCGGGCGATGCGCACATCATCGGCGCTTCGAGGCCATGTTTCACGAGCTGTTTCTTGACGCGCTGAAGGTACTCCGGCTCAAAGCTCTCAAAAAATCCGGGATACATCTCAATCCCGTCAACGCCCAGCGTCGAGGCCAGCTCGATCCACCCAAATAGCGTCATGGTTTTCGTGACGCACAGCTCCTCCATGTAGCATTTGGGAAACGCGCTCAACTTTGGCATGAAGATCCGCCCACCCATACCACTTGCAGAGGGTGCGACTCAGGCACTCCTCAGCTTCGCCTCACAAGTCAATTGGGGCGCAACACCGCCTTGACGTACTTACCCGTGTACATACCGTCGAAACACTCTTTCCATTGATCGAGCGCCGCCACCTGACTGATGATCGGGCCAAGATTAATCTGCCCTGCACTCAGCATCGCCACAACTTTCTCCCAATTCTCAAAGGTGTGGCTGAAGCTGCCCTGGAGGCGCACGGCCTTTTGTACCAGCGGGTCGAGCGAAAAGTTCAGCGGCTGAGGTCCCCAGCCAACCTTAGTGATCTGACCGCCCGGACGGACAATCTCGAGCGCCGCCTTCATCGCCGCCGACGCGCCGGCGGCGTCAATGACCAGATCGGCCCCCAGCCCATCGCCGATTCCCCGCATGTAGTCCACGATGTTCGTGGTCTGAATATCGACGGTCTGTGTAGCGCCAAGCGCTCGAGCCACATCGAGCCGGGAGGCGTCCTGCTTGGTTCCCGCGACAATCAACGTTCCGGCTCCTGCGATACGGGCCATCTCCGCGCAAAGCAAGCCGATCGGACCGGGGCCGATCACGAGGACTGTGTCGCCCGGTCGAATAGAACTCTTCACGGCCACAGCGTTGTAGGCGACACAGCAGGGCTCGGTGAGCGCGGCGCGCTCGAAGAGCAGAACGTCCGGAATGTGGTGCAGACAACGAGCTGGGACGCACACGTAGTTGGCCATCGCGCCGTGCGTCCCGGAACCGAAACCCGAACGCCTGGGGCACAGATTGTATTTGCCGATACGGCAGTACAGACACTCGCCACAAATGTTGGCCGCGGTTTCCGAGACGACCCGGTCGCCCTCGCGAAACCCCTTCACGCGGGCACCCACTTCGGCAACTGTGCCGCAGAATTCATGTCCGAGCACGATGGGTACGCGCACCGGCCAGCTCTGGGAATTGTGATACTGATGGACGTCGCTCCCGCAGACGCCGACCGCGCCAACTCGCAAGAGTACGTCCTCTTCCCCTATTGCCGGCACGGGCGTCTCGCGCAGTTCAACCGCAAGCGGTTCGAGAGCGTAGTGCACGACGCCGCTCATCACATCCGTCATTCGCGAACCCTCCGCGTAATCTCACTTAATAAAGCTTTTAAATCGCCGGCGGCGACGCTGAAGGAATGAGCATCAATGGCGAGCGGAGCACCAATCACGACGAGCGGAGCGCCGCGCTTTGGCATTCGAACCGCTTCTTCCAGTGTTAACCCGCCGACCGCCTGCACGGGAATGTTCACCGCACTAACTACAGCTTCGAGATCATCCAGCGGGCTGACACGGCCCCGCCCTGCCGCGGCCATGCCGTTGCGTTCATCATAGCCGGTATGATGAACGATGTAATCTACGCCGAGCTCTTCCATCCTACGGCTCGCCGCGGCTTTGTCTTCGCACCCGAGATTGTCGCCCATCACTTTGATACCATAGTCCCGCCCGGCTTTAACCACGACCTTAATCGTTTCCACATGCGCGCGTGCCATGACCACGACATGTGTGGCGCCCGCCTTCGCCATCATTTCGGCTTCGAGATAACCTCCGTCCATCGTTTTCAGATCGGCCACGATCGGATGGTTAGGGAAGACGGCGCGTAGGGCGCGGACACCGTGCAAGCCCTCCGCCAGAAGGAATGGCGTGCCGGCTTCGAGCCAATCCACGCCCGCTTCAACGGCGATGCGGGCCGTCTCCAGAGCTTCGCTGATATCAGTAAGATCCAGCGAGATCTGAACAACCGGTGGGTGAGAGCTTGGCACAGTCGGGCGATGTCCTCCTGGTAGTCAGTTAGAGAGACTGCCACAGATTTAGGAGCGGCAGCCATCGTACCGAAATCCCGAAGGAACGCCTATCTGTAGATCAAACGTCGAAGAATACTCCACTTCCTCGAGCTTGCTTATCTGCGAATAGCACCCACGCAACACCGAAACAATTAAATAGGATTTATGATCATGTTCGTCGCCCACGACAGAAAGAATACAAGAATGGAGCAAGATCCTGTCCCCGTTCGGGCCACAAGGGAGAAAAAGAAGACTATCCGCCCCCCCACATATATAAAAGGTTGCGCCCCTGCCAGCCGCCGCCTGGCAACTCTATACTACAGAGTACTCTGTAACACAGAGTGCTCCCGTCCAAAAGTCAATGCCGTCCGTTAGGCCGAGTACAGCCAAGCAAGTTGGCGCATTGCCGGAATTAGCTTCTCGTTCGCGAAAGCCGTAGGTGCCACACAAGAGGCTCATTTTCACTTCTTATTGCCGCCTTTTGCCGCCTCGCGAAATCGCTAAGTCATTCTCAGCAAATAGGATGATTGGTAAGGGCGGCGGGGATCGAAAGCTAGCCTACTGCCATAAGCCCCATTGCTTCACGGTGTTGCAACCGCCCTCCCGGAACAATCGGTACAATTAAGTACAAGACAACCGATTTATCACGTTTTCTTTCTGCCGGTGCCCCTCTCCGATGGCTCTGTACGATGATGCAGCCTTGAATGGATTGATTCTGTCTAACTCCGGGCGCTAGAATTCGAATGAGGTATGGAACAATGACTCGCAAATCCTTCTTCTTGATCGCGCTTGCATTTCTTTTCTGCGCTTGCGCAGACGCGAAGATCACTGGCGATTACCTTGAGAGCCGAAGTGCCGACGTCTATACAGGTCAGTGCTTTGCCAATGGCGAGGTCGGCCTGACGGGCGATCAGGCCATCCTGGCGTGGCATATTCGTTCCGGTAGTTGGGATGGCGTGAAGCTGGACGGGTTCAGTGTGGTCGCTGCGGTGAAGGCCAATGCTACCTTGGGAGATCCATACGCCGACCCGTATCCCGCGAAATCCGTGCTGATCGTTGATAACCGGGCGGACGCTCGCGAGCGCGCTGCACTCGCTGCTTTCGCACGGCACATGGGCGGCAAGTTGCTCGCAAATGTGGTGAACGTCATCAACGCACCCATTGACATCCAGGTAGCCCAGGAGCATCACGGTAGCGCGCTTCTTCGCGCCGGCGATTTCGTGACCCTCCAGACCCGCAGCATCAACGAGAACGATCACCTATGCGGTAACGAATCGACGTTCTATCCTCCGCTGACCCAGGTCGGTCATGCTATGGCCGCCGTTGCTATGACCGACAGCTATAGCGGCAAAGGTTTGGGCACAACGTGGACGTTGCACGACAAGCGCAGCGCCTTTGTTGGCTCGTTCTAATACTGCACGTTTAGGCTTTTCACCAGCACCCAGGCGGGTGCGTAGATTTTCTTGCTTTAGTCGTAAAGTCGTCTGATGTATATGCGCGCGAAAACTGCTGCCTTTCTCCTGTTGGCCCTTTCAGCAAATGCTCTAGCGGCACCCAAGGTGGAGACGACCGGGCCGTGCACTGACCCAGCCGTGGCCGACGCGGTGAAGAAAGCTCTCGCGCCACAGGGCTACCGCGTGACCCTCGACGACGGCTCAACCGTTGACTTCTGGCCTTCTGCCCAAATTCATACCAGTGCCAAAACTCGCGAGGATGCCACATATCCCCTTGCACCGTCGCTTTTCCTCGGCGTTATCCATTTCGCGAAGAACGCCCGCGATGCTCGTGGCAACGCCATTTCTCCCGGTACGTACAACTTGCGCTATGAACTCCAGCCGAACGATGGCAATCATCTCGGCACTTCGCCCACCCCTGACTTCCTGCTGTTGCTCCCCGCCGCGGCGGATACAAATCCAGCTCAGAGCTACAGTTTTGATCAGGTGATTCATCTCAGCGAACAAGTGACCAGCAAGAGGCATCCTGCTGTATTCAATCTGGTGCCCGCCGACACCAGGCAGTTTCCATCCGTTGTCACCAATGCCGAGGATCACACCATTCTGTTCTTTAGAGTGAAGACCCAGTCCGGTGAGCTGCCGCTTGCATTGGTTGTGAAAGGGACCACGGAAGAATAGGCGCTGTAGGCCCGCGAGGCGTCAGCTATGAGGATGGGTCAATTTGAATTTTTCTGATTCATGACAAGACAAAAATCAAGCTGACCCGCTACTCAATGCATTCTTGACAGAGCATCTCGCCTGGAATAATGATGAATTCCCACTAAATTTCATTCCGCGGTGACTACATGACCACTAACGATGAAAAACCCTCCGGCCTTACGCGACGAGACTTCCTGAAAATTTCCAGCATTGCCGCATCGGTTCCGCTAGTCGCGGGACCGAAGGTCATCGAAGTGGAGGGGCAGGAGGTTGCTGTCCATGGTCCCGGTGCGGTTCCCGTCACATTGAGCGTGAATGGAAAGCGGTTCAATGCTGAACTGGCGCCACGCGTCACGCTGCTCGACGCATTGCGCGAGCATTTCGATGTGACCGGCCCCAAGCGCGTCTGCGATCGTGCAGAGTGTGGCGCTTGTACCGTGTTGATTGACAATCGCCTGGTATATTCATGTACTACACTCGTCATCGAAGCGCAGGGCAAAGAGATTGTCACGGCCGAAGGTTTGGGCGGGGGCGAGCGGCCGCATCCTGTACAGTCTGCCTTCGTCAACAATGACGCGCAGCAATGCGGGTTCTGCACGCCAGGGTTCACCGTCGCCACCAAATCCTTTCTGGACAGAAATCCGCAGAGCAACGACGCAGAAATTGCCCATGGCCTCGCAGGGAATCTCTGCCGCTGTGGAACCTACCGCGGTATCCATGGCGTGGTCGGCCAGATGACCGGGCGAGAACCGAAAGGCAATGCAGGTACTACGATGATAGCGTCTCGCGCTACTGCTTCTTCGAAAGGAGATGTGTAATGCCGGCCGAAGACAAGTACACCTACCCACCTGCAGACGAGCGCACCTACGTCGGCCGCCGTATGGGCCGAGTCGATGGCACTGCAAAGTCCACTGGCCACGCGAAATACACATACGATTACAACCCAGAGGGCTTGCTTTACGGCGCCTTCGTTCGTTCTCCCTATGCCCACGCCCTCATCACGAATATCAATACGAGCGAAGCCGAAAAGATGTCGGGCGTAAAGGCTGTGGAGATTGTGCAGAAGCCGGGCAGCGAGATCCATTGGGCTGGAGACGAGGTCGTAGCCATCGCTGCGCTTGATGAACTCACCGTGCGCGACGCCGTTCGCGCCGTCAAAGTGGAATACGAGCAACTACCGCATCTCGTTATCGATTCGTTGGAGCCGCCTCACAATATCCCGCCAGATACCAGCCCGCTAGGCCTCGATGATCTGCAAGACATGGCTAGAAATCAGGTACCCACGGCTCAAATGGTGAAGGAGATTAACGAGCGTGGCATCACCTTCAAACCGGAAGAGGCTCCGCTGGACCGCATGCCGGGCGACATCGCCAATGCGGTGAAATCGGCCAAGCAGAAACCCGCCGAAAAGAAGCCTCCGACCTGGTACAAACCAACCGCCGCGGAAACGCAGGGTGATGCGGATGCCGCTTTCCAGTCTCCCGACGTGGTCATCTCGGAAGGGCTTTATGGATTACCGGTCATCACGCATTGCTGCCTTGAGACGCATGGCGCTGTTTCCGAATGGACCGATAGTGATCACCTGCTGACGCACGTGTCCACCCAATACGTCTCCGGCATTCCCGGTCAGATGGCGGAAGTCGTCGGCATTCCTGCGGCGAACATTCGGCAAGTGCAGGAGAACATTGGCGGAGGGTTCGGCAGCAAGTTCGGACCAGACCGCTGGGGGATCTACAGCGCGAAGCTATCGAAGAAAGCGGGCGGTGCCCCTGTCAAAATGATGCTCAGCCGCGCTGAGGAACTCGAAGTTGCGGGCTGCCGCCCCTCAGCTTACGCGCGCGTGCGTGTGGCCGCGAAAAAGGACGGAACGCTGGCTGCATGGGATTCGTTCGGCTGGGGCACTGGCGGACCCGGCGGCGGCGGTTCGCCCCCGATCCCTTATCTGATTCGCGATCGCGTTCCCAACTATCGCATTCAGTGGACCGCAGTCGTCAACAACATCGGCCCGGCTCGCGCGTGGCGTGCGCCGAACCATCCGCAAGCCTGCCTGATCACTATGGCCGCTCTCGACGACCTGGCGCACAAGCTCGACATGAACCCGCTCGAGTTTTTCAACAAGAACATCGAGTTGACTGGGCCGCGCGCCAACATTTACATGGACGAGTTTCCTGTCGCCGACGAATTGATGGGCTGGTCCAAACGGTGGCACCCGCGCGGCGACAAAACACCAGGGCCAATCAAGCGCGGGCTCGGCATGTCCATGCATACCTGGGGTGGACGCGGACATCAGAGCGAATGCGACCTCACCATCCAGCCCGATGGCTCCGTGACGATCAAGATGGGCACGCAGGATCTCGGCACGGGGACTCGGACCGCGATCCTCGCGCTCGCGGCCGATACCCTTGGCCTAACACCTGAGCAGATCACCTTGCTTTACGGTGATACGCGGTATCCCATGTCTGGTGGTTCTGGCGGCAGCACGACCATTGGCGGTGTTTCCTCCACCACGCGTCGGGCTTCTGTGGACGCGCGCGATGCGCTCTTCGCGAAAGTCGCGCCGGTACTCGGATCCACGCCCGAGCAGCTCGAAGCCGTGAAAGGCCAAGTTCGCGTGAAAGGCCAGACTTCTAAGGCTCTAAGCTGGAAGGAAGCCTGCGCGAAAATGGGCGCCGTTCCTATCAACGCCCACGGCAAGAACCTCGGCGGTCGCGATCCGCTGATGAACAGCGGTGTCGGTGGCGTGCAGATGGCCGATGTGTCCGTGGACACCGAGACGGGCATTGTCAAAATCAACAAGATGGTCGCCGTCCAGGATTGCGGCTTGATCGTTTCGCTGGAAACAGCCGAATCACAATGCTATGGCGCGCTGATTATGGGCATCAGTTATGCGCTCTTTGAAGAGAAAGTCATGGACCCGAATAGCGGACGCATGCTGAACCCCAATATGGAGTTCTATCGGCTTGCTGGCATCGGCGATATCGGCGAACTCGTTGTACGCATGATGGTCAACAAGTACGACAGTCGCGGCGTTATCGGCCTGGGAGAGCCGCCCGTCGTTTCGCCCGGCGCAGCTATCAGTAATGCTGTGGCGAACGCGATTGGCGTCCGTGTGCCCATGCTGCCCCTCACACCAGACCGCGTGCTGGCCGCGTTGGGAGAGCAGAAAGGGGAAAACGCATGATTCAGTTCGAGTACGTAAGTCCGAATTCGGTGAAGCAAGCGGTTGGTTTGCTCTCCACCAACTGGGGCGATACGGAAGTTCTCGCGGGTGGAACCGATCTGCTCGGCCTCATGAAGGATTTCGTTCTCACTCCCAAGCGCGTCGTCAATATCAAGAAGGTTGCCGGCCTGGAGGCGATAAAGACCGAACGCGATGGCGGCGCGCGCATAGGTGCCTTGGTCACTCTAGACCGAATCGTCGAGGCCTCGCACATCCGGCAAAATTATCCTGCCCTAGCACAAACCGTCACCGATGCCGCCAGTCCGCAAATCCGCAACATGGCTACCATCAGCGGCAACCTTTGCCAACGTCCGCGTTGCTGGTATTTCCGCAACGGAATGGGCCTATTGCCAAAGACGGCGGATGGCAAATCCATGGTCGTCGAGGGCGACAACCGATACCACTCCATCCTCGGCAACGAGGGACCCGCATACTTCGTGAGTCCTTCAACGATTGCACCTATGCTGATTGCTTATGGTGCGCGTGTGCGCATCTCGGGACCCGACGGAGAGCGCGAACTGGCGCTTGAAAAATTCTTCCGGATTCCCGCCTCCGATACTGAGCGCGAGCACGACCTGAAGCCGAATGAGCTTGTTACCGAGATTGTCCTTCCGCCGGCCAAGAACGTCCGGGCCGCCAATTACGAAGTGCGCCAGAAAGCATCCTTTGACTGGCCGCTCGCCACGGCGTCCGCAGTTTTGCAAATGAGTGGGAGCACTGTGCAAAGCGCGCGCATCATCATGGGTGCGGTCGCAACCGTGCCGTGGCCTTCGGAAGAAGCCGCGCAGGCAATTGCAGGCAAAACCATCGACGAGCGCACGGCGGCCATGACTGGCGAAGCTGCGGTCAGCAAGGCTCGGCCGTTAAGCCACAACAACTACAAGGTCAAACTGGCTGCCGTAGCCGTAAAGCGAGCATTGCTTGTCGCTGCCGGTCAGCCGGTTCCCGATTTGCACACCCGTCAACGAGGAGGTGCCTCATGATTCCGCGACCCGAGCGCCAACGCTTCGATACAAACCATCCGCACCTGTGTTCCGGGCTTCGTTGGAAGGGGCTTTTCATTGACGCCGAGCGTGACGCAACCGTACCGCCCTGCAATGATGGTCTGTTCTGGTGCATGTATACCCAGACTTGCATCGGTCCCGATGGCAATTTGGCCGAACCCGGCAACTGCAACAATCGTGCTCGAAAGTGTCACGGCACAGGGAAATGCGGCTGAACCCAGTACCAAACGGTCAGACCATAATTTTGCGTTTTGACACAGTGTCACGTTTTTTCATGATGGCCCTACTCCAACCATGATTTGACGGCAGCAAGTTTGACGATGCAGTGATCGCAGAACAAGGTCAAATCTAAGTGCTTGTTCGCATGTTCTGGTGTCGCTTACGGACCAACTGACGACGCTCTGACCCGCACAATGAGACTGAGATGAGACCTAGTTAGATTCGGCGATGGGAATCGAATTGCATCCCAAATTTCTAAGCCTCACCGAACCAAGGCGTTACCAACCGCTCCGTGAGTCAATTGTTGCCAAATGTCGCCAAATCGGCGTTTCAGTCGTTGGCGTGTCGAACACATGTTAATCCCACCGCAAACGTCGGTTTTCAAAGTCAAATTCGACCACGTTCGCGCTCAGCGCGTCCATGCCGAAGTAGCCATCTACATCTGAGGGAGTTCCCTGTGACGGTCTTCGTATCAGATAAACAACCGCTTCTGACTCTCTTGAACCCAGGCGCATGCCAGAGACTTTGGCCTGTTTGGCACGAATTTGTCCGATGCTGACTGTTTTTTCCATTTTAAATTTCAGGTCAGGAAATCGCTGACGAAGATTTTCATACAGAAGGAAACCGTGCATCCCCGTATCGGCCACGAGGTTGACCGGGTGACCTTGAAGGATCACTTGCGCTGTTAGACAGGTCAATCTGTTGGATTGCGACGCAGAAACGTTTCTGAATGAAATCGTCTTCGCCGCATAATCGATCAAAAATCCGCTGGTCTTGGCCAATATATCCAGACCGATAATGGCGTCGATATCTCTCGGGATGTCCGACGACTGATCATCCACGATGAACTTCGCATCGCGAACAGTGATTGGCCCGATCTGCACTTCGGGCAAGACAGCCCACTCAACCGTTGTGTAGCGCTCGAACTTGAATACGCGCCCCGGCTCACGCGGTAGTTGCAGCCTCTGCGCTATTTTTTTATTCACAACGCTATGGCTCGCGCCGGTGTCAATGAGGCATTTTAGCTTGTCTAGGTTACCGATCCGCCCTTCAACTGCGATTAGATAGCTTTCACGAAGTTGGAATGGGATTTCGTGGGAATCATTTACGCGGGATACGTCAGCACGCTGCTGTCCTTGGGCCAAACCGGCTTGGAGGACTAGGCAGCCAGCAAGGAAACGATAACTTAGTCTTTTCATGGCGCGCACTCCATCCGCAGTTGCGGTGCGCGCCGAGAATTGCCGAGCTCACAAGTAGGCTCAATTCACTGGAACTCTCCTTGGCATATTGACTTTGTATTCGGCCAATGCTTTGATGAGCAAAGACTTAGCGTCAACCCTCTTCCCGTTTATTGCTCGCTTTAGCGGCCCAAAGTTTTGCCTTCTGAGGAACCATGGATGAAAGAGCCGAGACCCACTGAACAAATTGTGCGATTCGGTGTGTTCGAGGTTGACTTGTGTTCTGGTGACCTTCGGAAGGCAGGCATGCGGATCAAACTTCAGAATCAGCCGCTTAAGGTGCTCGCTGCTCTTCTGGAACAACACGGCCAACTAGTCACGCGAGAAGAATTGCGAGCCCGGATCTGGCCCGAGGAAAGTTTTGGCGATTTTGACCACGCCGTTCACATCGCGATTGGGAAACTTAGGATTGCGCTGGGCGATTCAGCCGAGGCTCCTCGGTTCATCGAGACCTTGCCTCGTCGCGGGTATCGCTTCATTGGCGACATTGATGTTCTCCCTAAAGCAAAGGACGAGGCAGAAAATCACGGCAATCGCCGGAAGATCGCGGTATGGATTGTTGGCGTCGCTGCCTGCGCGCTCGCAATCGGATTTATCTACCTCAAATTCCAACATGTCACGAAATTGGAGGAGAACTTCAATTCGCTTGTTGCGATTCCATTCACCACCCTGAAAGGGCGAGAGGCCATGCCGGCGTTTTCTCCGGACGGGAGCCAAGTCGTATTCGCCTGGGATGGAGGAAATAGCGAATCCGAAAACCAGTTCGATTTATACGTGAAGGTGGTTGGTACGGAAAATGTCTCCCGGCTTACTCATAAGCCATCGGAGTGGCTAGCGCCGGCCTGGTCTCCCGACGGCCGCACCATTGCATTTGCTCGAAAATCGATAAGTGACTCTGGAATATTCGAAATCTCCGCGATTGGCGGCCCGGAACGCAAACTCGCCTCGGCCTTGTTCAGCCATGCGCCGCACATGTCATTGAGCTGGTCAAATGACGGCAGATCGTTAACCTATGCCGATGGCGATGTTGTAATCCAGCTGGATCGGGATAGCGGGGAGCAGCGTACGTTGACCAAACTTGCTGAGGACACTACCTTCTGGTCGCCGGTGTTCTCTCCCGACGGTTCTCGCATAGCGTTCCTCCGCTGGAAGAATGGACTTGTCTCCGTTTTTCTAATGCGACCCGACGGCACGGATGCGCGCGAACTGACGAAGGATGTGAGCATCCCGCAACTGCTCGCCTGGTCCGCGGATGGCAAGCGCGTCCTCTTGGCGAATCGTCGCACGAATCAACTTATTGACGTCGATGTAGAAAACGGCAAGGAGTCCACACTCGCTTTCACGCAAGACGCAGCTGAGCCTGCCGTTGCTCGTCGTGGAAACCGTCTCGCCTACGCCCGCACACACGAAAACGTAAATATCTGGGGCACGAGCCTGGCCCCCGGGAGTACTGAGGCGCATCGCCTAATGGTTTCGTCCACGCGCGCTCAAAAGGCTCCCGATATCGCGCCGGATGGAAAGCGGATTGCGTTCGAATCGGACAGGAGCGGCGTAGGGGAAGTTTGGGTGTCCGATATCGACGGCGGCAATCCCGTGCAGTTAACGCATCTCAATAATCCGTTGACTGGCACTCCGAGGTGGTCTCCCACGGGCCGCATAATCGCCTTCGATTCTATGGCCGGCGGACATTGGGCCGTGTATCTCGTTGATCCAGATGGTGGAGTTCCCATCAAAGGGCCAACAGGGCTGATTACTTGGTCGAGAGACGGAAATTGGATTTATTTCTCATCTGAGCAAAATGAAATCTACAAAATGCCCACGCAGGGGGGAGAAGCGACTCTCGTTGCCAAAGGCGTACGTTCTCTCCTCGATGCGAAAGAATCTGTAGACGGAAAGTGGTTGTATTTTGCGCAGGGAGATGCGGATTCGGAAATTCGCATTGTTTCCAGTAGCGGGGGTGAACACCGACCTCTGGCAGGCATGCCGAACGTGAGAAATGCGACGGACTGGACGTTGGCCAGGAACGGCATATTTTTCTTAGATCGTCGAGCGCAACCCGTGACGATCAACTTCTTTGAATTCTCGACAAAAGAGATTCGTCAAATTGTCACTTTGAATAAACCTTCCGCCGAGTGTGGCGGCTTGTCTCTATCTCCTGATGGGAAATGGCTGGCTTATTCGCAGGTGGATGACATTCCGAGCGACATCATGCTCGTCGACCACTTCAAGTAGTTGGCGGTCCGCCACGCCAAAGTTGCTGAGCCCCGTATGGAGCGGGCGATGGGAATCGAACCCAACGCCCAACACGGCTAAGTTACAGATTCGACTAATCTATCGTCGTCGACTGCCGTCCATTACCGTCCACAATCGACGCGACTCTCTCGACAGCTTCGCGCTGCGCATCACCAAGACTTACTTCTTCAGGAGCTTGAAGGAGGCGAGGCCGAGGAGGCCAACGCCGAGCAAAGCCAAGGAACCGGGCTCCGGGAGTGGTCGTGTGCCGAACGTCGTCACAAGGCCGAGGTTCTGGACGAAGGTGTTCGAGGAGCACGGGCCGACGCTGCAGAAAGCTTGGCTGGTGGACGTACCACTGCCATCCGTTTCAAGGAAGCCGTTGATCAAATTGGGTTGCCCGGAAGCAATTACTTCGAGAAGTAAGTTGCCCTTAGTGGGATCGTAGGTAAACGGAGTCGTGAAGGTGATAGTGAACGAAGGGTTGCTGTCTACCCCGCCGGTGAAGACATCAACGCGCGGCGACTGCACGAGATGGCAGTCCATCGCAACTTCCGTGACTGCGGCGAATCCCCGTTGATCGGTTTCTCGGAGTCGTAGCAGCTCCATAAGGGCCTCCTCAGGCTTCGGATGCGGAACATTCTTACAGGGGGAGGGAGCGGTTGGGAAATGATTCTCCCTTTGTCCGGCATGAATTCTCGACGTGTGCGGTCAAGGGTCATAGGGTGCTTGCCCACAACTTGGTGGAGACTCCCGGTCTGCCAGATACCGTCGCCGTAGTGACGTTTCGCCCATGATTTCAATTCGCCCAATCCAGCGCGCAGGTTTCGCGTCTTCTTGACATTGACTGACCCTCAGCTACGATAAGAATGGATTTGACAAGACTGTGGAGAATGAAGTCATGAACATCGAAATCCATGACGCGGCCCTTGAGGCCAGAATCCAAAAGCTACTCCAGACGACCGGTTCCAGCAGCGTCGAGGAAGTCTTGCTCCGTTTGGTGGAGACTCAGGAAGAACAGGATCGCTGGCTTTTGGAAAACCGAGCTATGGTCAACGCAAAGATTAAAACCGGTATCGATCAACTCGACCGTGGTGAAGGAATTCCGGAAGATCAATTGGATGCCCACCTGGCGAAACTGAAAAGCCAAACCTAAATGGGCGTTGTGCTAACCCTTTGGCCTCATCCATTCGCACGCCTTAGGCTCGACCTAGCATAATTGTGAAGCGGACCAGCCCAATACTTGCCCGCACTTATCACAAGCTTCGTTGACGCAGATTCCGTATCGTTCACGGACCTCTGCTTGCTGCTCGGCGGACAGTTTCATTCGTTCTCCTCCTACGCACACACGTCCGCGCTCGTCTGCGGAATCGTGGCTTACCGCTTCCGGCTGGCCCTGCCTACTTGTTCTTTCGGGATTGCTGAGCTGTTATGCGCCGTGGTACCGCGATCAATTCGCGAAGTTGCTCAACACTGCATTCCGCCAGCGGCTCAGGAGCTCACTCCGCGCAGTCCAGCCTCCCTTCGCAGCGCAGCAAACCATTGCTTAATGAAGTTGCCGGCTCCGCTCTTGGATGAAAGTGCGGCCAGCCGATTTTTATGTCTCAGTAGGGTGTCAGACTCGACCGAGCGCAGTTCTTTTGTGATAGTCTGGACTTAGGACAACTACGCCAATCGCGCAAGATACTCGGACAAGTAATCTCGCTAAGTGATGTCAAAGCTATCGTTTTGACATAGGTCGCTTCAGCGAAGTGAGATTTGGCCCAATCTTGCGGGACGGATTTGGCGGGTTTCGCTCGTGTACTCTTCGGGGAACTCGAAGGAGAGGCGCAAAATGAAACTTAGCCTACTGACCGTAATTTGCGCATTGGCGCTCAGTATTCCAGCGCATGCTGACAGCCTCAACACAGTGACCGCAAACGCTGTGTTCCAAGGTACTGTGGGCAACCTAGTAATCGCGCCAAAAACATTTACCGTTTTTTTTGAGTGGGACGTCACAACGGACAGCCTGGTGCCAAACACGCTCTTGGCCGAAGGCCCATTTGGTCCACTTTCCCTTTCTGCGGGCTTTTACCCTACATCATCCCACTTCATGAATTTTATCGACGGCTTTGGTGACAACCTTCAAATAAGTTTCACTTAGTTCGCCTGGAGGAAGCTTCGACACGCCTGGCGTTTACGGTACGGGGAACTTCGCCCTTTTCTGTGCTCCTCCGTCGTGTCCAATTTCCGATGAAAATCCATTTGGCAGTATATTGTGGACGAGCGCATCGAGCGGTAGCCTCACAGTTTCTAACGCTCCGGTGAACACGCCGGAGCCTCCTTCGTGGCTGCTTTTGCTCGCTGGGATGCTAGCGGTTGTGGTGTTTGCGAAGGTGAAGCTGCGATCCATGATCTAAGACGCTGTGACGTTAAGGAATCTGCATGGGCTGCGGGATATAACCGGGCCGATTGTTGAAGTCGTCTCAACGGAGACGACCGCGCGCCAGCCCGAACCTGAAACCCATCGCACAAACCGACTCAAGCGGCTGCAGTGCGTCACGCCGCTAAGAGCAGGCTAAAGCGATATGCGCGAACGGATTCGATCGGGCCCCCGGCACCACCCGAACGAATGCCATTCTCCCGCTGGCCGCGCGGGTTAAGTAGAGTGGACCGTCTGAGATAGATCGAAGAGCTGCGGTAGAGCTTTCCGAAACTCCGAGAATCGCGAAGCTCTCTTCTTGGCCCGGTCTGCCCGGTATTCCCTTTTGGCCCGCCACACGCTCTCAAGGGCTGCGTTAATGCCCTCTCTTTCGGATACCGTGTCGCCCAATTTGCGACGATCTCGCCAAAGTGCATGTCCAACCCGTATGAGCTGCGCTTCGCCTCTCTCAAGGTCTCTGTAGTCGTATTTCTGTCTGGCGTGTAGTTTCATGTCGCACTCGGTGGCGCGCGGAAGCGCGTCCAATTGAATTTCCGGTGCGGGATTCGCGTCCAACTACGTCCAAAACTGGGTGATTTAACGGTCAGATTCGGGGTGGAAGTCAGTAAGGCCAACTGCATCAACAGGCTTTATGGAGCGGGCGATGGGAATTGAACCGACGTCCGAAGCTTGGGAAAGGCTTGCGCAGCCCCGCCTAGCGAGACTGAGAACAACGCCATCTTAACGTACGGTGTCTCGCCGGACACCGGACGCTGAGCAACGAAATCGAACAGCAAAGCTCTTACCTCGTGAGGGGTGCACTTTCGCCCCCTTGCGTACGGAGAGAGTTCTACGGCTCTAGCGAAACATTGGTATCTTGGAGATCAACATGGAAATTCCAATCAAGCCCTTTCGGTGGGGCGGCTGCCTGCTTGCCTTCACCCTGGTCGCGATCCTGTGCGGCGGGCCTGCCCTGAGGGCGTTTGCTTCCCAAGAACAAGGAAAGCCGGAAAAGCCCGGGGAACAGTCCGAATCCAAGAAACAAACCAAGAAAGAACGCGAGGCGGAGGCGGCGAACCGATTGCCCGCCGTGCTATGGCGCGATCCAGGAGACATTGCTTCGCTCGACCTGCTAAACGGCGAGGGAGAGGCGAAGGACGCTCCGGATCCGCAGGCGGATTACACCTTCGTCAAAGAAGACATGAACGGGACCTCGCCGAAATTTTACGCACGAGATACCAACGGAGTGGAGTGGCTGGTGAAACTCGGCGTGGAGGCCAGACCGGAAACGGCCGCCACGCGTTTGGTTTGGGCCATGGGCTACTTCACAGACGAGGATTACTTTCTGCCGCAGATTCACGTTCGGAGCCTGCCCAAGCTTCGGCGCAAAATGTTCGGGGCTTCGCCGGAAACGGGGATCGTCCCAAGTGTGCGGTTGAAACGGCAGGGTAAGGGCCTGAAGAACGTCGAGAACTGGAACTGGTTCGACAATCCGTTTGTGGGGACACGGGAACTCAACGGACTGCGCGCGTTAATGGCGGTAATCAACGATTGGGATTTAACGACGAAAAACAACAAGGTGTACGTAGGCGACAACGAGCGGCATTACCTGGTCAGCGACCTAGGGGCAGCCTTTGGGAAAACGGGGTGGCCGCCCTCACACGTCCCTCTGTTGCCGCATGCCACCAAGGCAGTATTGAAGGACTATGAGCACTCCAGGTTCATCCGGGCGGTTACGGGCGATGCGGTGACTTTCGAGATGCACACGACCGCGCCATTTTTCATTCGCCGATTCAAGGGCAAGTACTTCAACGAATATCGACAAGCCGAGCGGCTTGAGCAGGGCATCCCCGTTCTGGATGCAGAATGGATCGGAGGCTTGCTGGCGCGGCTGACGCCAGGGCAGATCCGCGATGCGTTTCGCGCTGCGGGATATCAGCCGTCGGAAGTGGATGGGTTCGCGAAAGTGGTCGAGAAGCGGATTGCGGCGCTGAATCAACTGAAAGAGTGAAGACGCAGACGCCCTGTGTGGGACTTTATGTGGCCGCCCTGCCTTGCTCGACGGGATCGAGCTCTCCGTCATCGACTTCGGGCAAGTCCATCGGCTCGCCTCCGCCGCAGGGCAGGCGTTCGAATTCCTCCGCCTGTCTAAACTTCAGACAAGCCTCGATCCAGTGAGCATCTTCGACATGCGCCTTCGCGTATGCGCGCCCTGCTCGACGTGAATCTCGACCAGATTGTCCGGCGGTATGGCATTCAGAGCGACGCGTCTGCCGAATTCGGGCTCGAGCCAGTCGTCTTCTAGTTTTTGCCAAGCGTGCCCGAACGTCAGCACGAACGTATTGCCGTTCCTCCGAATACGAGCCAACGCCGCCGGCGACATGCCCATGGCAGAGAGTGCCGCCGGATTTTGCATTGCGGATTGAAGTACGGAGACCCACTTGGACTCGCCCGCAGTCGGCGGAAAGGACTGGACATAGCCGTCGAACGGAGCAGCCAGCGGCAATCGGTCTTGACCGGCTCCGGCGAGTTGCTTCTCAAATACCGGAACGCGATCCGGACGGAGGAGGAAAATCGTGAGGGGCAGCTTTTGGTCGGTCATCCCAAGCACCTAGACCGGCGAGACACGCTTCCATTTCTTTCACCTTATCACGATCTGGTACTACTCGCGGCGGTAAGTGCCCAATCTGTAATCGGAGGACCAATTTTAATCCGCTTTCCTAGCTGACTCTCTCGAGACGGCCGTCGCTGTTCTGCCACACTCTGTACGCTTTTGGGGTTCGCTTGACCCCGAAACGGGTACATACAGCTTCCACACGAAACTCTCTGCGCAAACCGAGACGCCGTTCTCTAGGTTTGTACAGTCTGCGGAGATACCGGCTTCGGTGTTTGCAGGGAGAGTGACCAACCGCACGAATTCAATATCTCCGACACGATCGGATCAAAGCTTAGGCCGGACCTTTTCAATCTCTTCGAAGATCGCTTTGAGAGTCGGGGGCTCAGAAAAAAAGATTTCTGCTTCTCGTTTGTAGTTTCGCTCGAGTTCGGCGAACGTTTCGCTCACCTGAAAAGCCGGACTATCTTTGAACGAATCGCCTTCCGGTACCGCCTGATCAGGGAACGAGTCGCGACAGATTCCTCTTACATCGGCGATGCACGCCTGGTACGCACTCGTGCCGACGTAGGACTGGACTTCCTCGACACCGCATAGCCGGGACAAGTCATAATAGTGCCGCATCCGGTTGTTCGCAAGATCCTTCGCGTATGCGGCGTGAATGGCAAACAGCTTCTCGACAAAGGTGCGTCGAAGGTCCTGCAGTTCGATCTCGAAATCCCGTAAGTCCTCCGCAAGATTCTGTTGTCCCTTGTCCTTCGCATATTCAGCGACCATCGATCGGATTGTTCTTTTCACGACCGCATCAGCGGAGCCTCGATACCCCGCTTCGAAAAGAACATTTCTACCGAGCCCAGGAACATCGTTTGTCACGCTCTCATAGCGGTAGACCGCACTCCTGCTCACACCGGTCTCCGCGCGAGTCCGCTTGTCTTCTTGATCCAAGGCAAAACCCTTTGCCTCGGCGATGGCGTCCCGCAGCGTTTTTAGCCGTGTGTCGCGTTTGGATTTACCCCAGCCGGCTTCGCTTCGAACCAGGATGTCGAGATCCTCGGAGAATCGGTCGAGGAGATTCCATCCTTTGGAAAGACTCGTGCCGCCTTTTAAGATGAATTCACCCGCATGGCCCGCTGATAGCGCATGCAAGGCGCGACAGAGGTAATAGTCTTTCTCGACGATAGCCGCGCGCTGCCTTTTCGAGTCCGCGACAGCGCGAAGCAAGTCTTTGAAATCCGAGAGGTCGCTTGCGTATTCTGTCACCGGATTTGCCACTCCGCTGCATTGGGAAGGACCGAGCTAACATTCAGAGCAAAGTTTGTGAGCGGGTTTAAAGACTTCTTCAGCCGTGCAACTGTTTTGGCTGCGCCGAGGTGAGAGCCGATTGCGCCAACAAGCGCGCGCACGCGCGGAGGCTCATGACGCGCGAGACGCACCAAACTTTTGAGCGACAATCGCCCCGATCGGATGAGGTCCATGATCCGCCCGACCGTCTCGGCCGGCGTCGCGTCTGGAATCCGGTCAAGATCCTTGAACGCATCGAGCGCGGCAAGTTCCGACGAACCAAGTCCTTCCACTTCATACGAGGGCGAGATCGTCACCGATCTCACGTTGAAGAAACGCCGTCCGGGATCGACGGAACGCACCGGCCTGTTCACTCGGTACGTGATCTTTGGGGAGACTTGCGTTGTAAGCCCGAGACCGTTATATGCGGCAGTTCCGGTCGCAGCATAAGCAATGCCGCGATGCTGCAGCAAATGGGACATCACACGGTCAAGCTCTGGCTTGCTCTCTCCAAATCGGGTTTTCTTCGGAACGTAATAGACGCCTCTGCGCACGCGGCGAAGAAGGCCATCGGGCTCCTTCGAAAGGCGGCTCAAAGCCGCAGCGACAGCCAAAAGCGGAAGCCCGTGGAAGTCCGGATAGCTCCAGAGCCGGTCTTCCCCCCCTTCCTCGATACGCTTACGCACCTTTGTCGCAATCGAATTTTTGCTCGCTTTTCTCACCACTTAACCCTAGCCGACGCAAAGCTAAATGTCAAGTTCTTTGCAGCATTTACTTGACATTTAGAAGACATAAATTACTACCAACCCTTCTATTTTCTATTGGTTAGAAACTTCTTTCTTTTCAGTAGGAAGGATTGGTAGGGCGGCGGGGATCGCACCAAAAGTGTTGTTGAAGTCGCGTAAGTTGTTCATTCTGCGAACGAGCAAAAACCACAAAACTCACGAATCCGCTCAACCGAGGTACACCGCGGGTACACGAAACTGACCTGTCGGTTGCTAAGCGTAAAACCGTCACTATCTGCTCGCGGCTTTGTTCAAAGCATGGGGCAGCTGTTTCCTGAAGGCGTTAAGATCATTGTTCGAAGTCTCGCCCGGGTAACGGCAACGCGCAGAGTATTGCGAGCCTGTGCCTCATCGTTTGCCGAAGCATAGTCTCGTAGCAATCGCCCGTTCCTGTATCCCTCAAAAATGATCACTTCATCGAACTCCTTTCCCTTCGACTTGTGCATAGTCATGAGGTTGACTCCCTTCCACGTTCGGGTCGACGCGGTGAAGTGCTCTTGAGTCAGAGCCGCCGACACGATCTCCCTCGCGCCCTTGTATGAGTGATGCACTTTCCACTGCTCTGTCAAGCCTTCTCGAAGCTGCGTGCCGCGGCGCAGGAGACGAACATAACGTCCGTGATCCGCCACTGCCCTCAGTGCTTCATGGCGCGCAGCGGATATGAGGTCTCGAATCTGGATCCAATCCTTCATTGGATCGCCAGTCATAGTCAACTGTAAACGCCCGGCTGCTATTGCCTGTGTATCTGCGATCAACTGTAATCGCGTTCTGCCCCTGATCTGGCCTGTTTTCGAATATTCTTCAAGCGCTGCCACCAATTTCAGATCAGCTTGGCTAATATCCCCACCTCCACAACCACGAAGATGTTGGATGAGATCATGGAGGAGCTGTTTTTCAATTTCCCCGGTTGTCGAGGCCGATTCAAGCAAACCGCCGATTAACATTGCCGCCAACGATGGCCCATCCGGGTCTATCAAAACTTCATGGAATATCTCCTTGGCCCTGCTCGACGAACTCTCCAAGTGGTTCGATACCTTAAGCATGAAGTCGTTCGAACTCACCAAGACGCCAAGAGACCAGTTGGGGTTCCCTGTTTCAATCAGTCTTTTGATCGAATCAAGAATCGCAAATTTAATCGGAAGAAATGGCTCGGTCCCGTAATACCGGTATTTGATTATCTTCACATCTTTGTATGTCTTGCCTTTGTTTGTTCGGGTTAGAAGGTCGTTACCGAAAGCCGGGATATCTGTGCCACTGCTACGATTATTTTCATTGGCAAAATCGAATACTTCGGGATTGACAGCCTCAGTGAACTCACCGATGCGAGCAGCATCTGCTCCTCTGAATTCGTAAATGCGCTGATCAGGGTCAGCGAGCGCGATCACTGTGCTCTGTTCTGCCAGCGATTTGATTAACCGCCATTCGTCTCGATTCGTATCTTGAAACTCGTCAACAAATATCGTGGGATAGCAATCGCTTATAATGCGGCGAAGACGTGGACTCCGTTCGAGGATCTCGGCTGCCAAATCTGGAAAGAGATCAAAGCCCAGAAGCTGTTCTGTCTTCAGCAACTCTTGAAGTTTTCCGCGACGGTTCGCAGTAGGGACCCCCGCCATCCGGCTGGATTCCTCCGGGGGAGACAGCAAGCGAAGTCGCTTGTGCCCAGTAATGAGATAACCGAACGACTGAATAATTGCCCACTCGAAGCCGTGGTAGGTTGAGATTTCTAATTGCCGATGCTGCGGTTCCGGCACTCGGCGTTTTACATCTTCCAACACCCTGGCAATCGTCGCTCTCGCAAAACTGAGAAAGAGGACCTTCTGACTTGATCTTATTGTCTCGCTTGAAAGAATTGTTGCTGCCTTCACAAGAGCAATCGTTGTCTTGCCGCAGCCGGGACCTCCAAGAACCAAAAGATGACGAGATGAATCGAGGAGTGCTTGGCGCTTCTCGCAAATTTTTAGATCATCAAGGCCCATTGGAGTCTGGTTCAACAGCTGGTGCTTTTGCTCCCGGTGCAGCTTCTGCCGCGGCCACGGCCGGTTGTGCTTTGGCCGGGCAACAGACATGCCTTATGGTTTCAAGAATGCTCTTAACCATCGCAGGCATTTCATCCTCGGTGCACTCAACAAGCAGATCGGCAGCGCGTCCTTCACCTTTCGCTCCCCCGCTGATGAAGAAAGTTTTCATCGTGGCCTTCAACTCATCGTATGGGGTCTCAGCTTTCGGTTGACGATTCTTAAGATGCGACGGCCATTCACCACTGGCCACTAAGTTCGCAGCGTACTGACGCAAAGCGCTTTCAGCAGTTCCTTCCACCATTAAACTCTCAAACCCCTTAGTATCGGCTTCGAACCCGTAGTCGACAGCCGCTGCGATTTCTTCTTTCTGCTTCTGCTCGGCCTGTCTGTCATAGACCGCGAATACTGTCTTATCGAGATTTCGAAACAACTCGCCGCAGGGTGCGATTTGCGAATCTGTCATGGCACAAAACACAGCTAGGTCGAGCGACTCAAGGGAAGAATATTTGTCAGGGTTTAGTTCAGAGAGTCGGTGTGCCGCAGCTGGGTAAGCTAAATACTCAGTTTGGCCCTCAAGAATGACTACTCGCCGGGACAGCAAGACCTCGGCAAAACGCGTTCTAAACTCGTTGCTGTAAGTCTTCGGTTTGATGTGCGCCGGGAACTTCACGGCCTTAGTCAAAAGTTTTCCATCTGACTTGCGAGCCAGCACGAGAATCTGATTCGGATCGAATTCTTCCAGTACATAAGGCGAGTGTGACGTGAAGATCGCCTGTGAAGACTTCTTTCGAACACCACCGACAATGCTCTTTTGAGTTGAAGGTGAAATTGCTGTTTCAGGTTCTTCCATCGCAAAAATAACGGTCTTCTTTTCCTCCGCGATCATCGACAGCAAGGCCAGCACCAAAATATTTGTTGTGCCCGTTCCTTGATTTTGAAAGGGCGCGGCGTGAGGCCCCTCGCCAGTAGTGGCACCCGTCGCCATAAAAACCGTCAACGTCCTACGAAGGTGGTCGCGGGTCAAATCTGAAACTCGGAGATGTGGACTCGAAGCCCACTCATCCGGCACAAACTCTCTTAATGCTGACTCGAATCCTGTGAGAACTTGCGATACTCCATCTTCGGCGGTATCAGCAACCGGAAGCAGCCTGAGCTGTTGGAGAACTCCCTCCCACATCTTTGGGCGAATTTCTTTGATTCGTAGAATGATGTCCAAGAGGGAGCCACGCTCAAGGCTAAGTGCTCTTGCGCCCGTCCGCAAAGACCGAAGATAGAGAAATCCGCACATTCTTTTGTCGCTGGTCTTGAACAGCGTCTGCTTCCCATTTTCAATTGGAGGGGGGTTGCAGAATACGGTCTCAGCTTTAAACTCATCGTCCTCCGCTGAATACCATCCTCGAAAGCAAACGCGCAGCGTTTCTTTCACATGTTCAGCCTCGATGGCGTCAACAGGGGGCTCCTCGATTACTTTGTGTGATGTTTCGTCCCAAAATTCCAAATGATCTTTGAAATGCCGAATCTGGTCTGCAATCAAATCAGTCAGAGTGACTTCAATCGTGATTTCGACTGGCTTCTGCTCTTGGTCAACATACCGACTAGCGTAGAAGTCGTGCTCATCGATGGGGGAAATGCGTGCGAGCCTGTCCGGCCCCAGAACGAGGTCGAGCGCTTCCAAGACCGTGGATTTTCCCGAATTGTTACCGCCGACAAGGACCGTGTGGCCAGCAAACAGGATTTCGGCCTCGGAGATTCCCCGAGAATGGGCGATTTTTAATCTGGCAATTCTCATTATTCAGGGACTGTAATCTAACCGTTAAACGTCCACGTGTAGATACGGGGAGTGTAAATATAGACTCGCTGATATGTCCTCGTTTTAGAGTTTCGGCGCCGGCCTGCAAAGCGGGCTGGTATCAAAGCGCGACCAAATAAAGTCGCTCCCTGAAGTGAAAGCGATGACCGACGCGTATCTCGATGGTTCACCGCAAGAAGGCGTGATGCGGTTTGGTCTCATGATGCTCGGAGTGCCGGAAGACGCCCAAGCTGAAGTCATCCAACGGTATCAATCGGCAGGCAGTCCGCCGATCAAAGACTACGCCCCGTACGTTCGGCACCTGTTTGGCGTCGACTTGTTCTTTCATCTTGCGATCGCGTGCGACCAAATTTCGCGCGACCGGCCAAAAGACAAAGCCGACAATATCGTGGACATCGCGTATCTCTATTACCTGCCGTTCTGTCACGTCTTCGTGTCCGGGGACAAATTGCACAGGCGCACTGTCCCCCTTTTTCTGCGGCCAGACCAGTCCTTCATAGAAGCTATCGACATGAAGGCCGATCTCGCAAAGCTCGACGCGTACTACTCAGAGTTGCCACAGGAAGAAAAGGACAAAGGCTTTTATAAGATCGCTAAGCACCCGCCACTGGACGGGGGTTATCTCATTGGGAAGCTGTGGGACAAGCGTGGCAAAGAATGGCGGGACAATGCGCTCAAAGCTGATCCACTCGACCCTGAACGTGACAAGGAAATCATCGCGCATTTGAAAAGGATATCGGACGCCGCGAAGGAAGCTAGCCCTCAGACTCGCATTTCTCTAGAGGACGCAATGTTCCTCACCATCAACCGCACCGTCCTTCGTAGAAAAGGTAAATGGAAGCGGATGCCGGACGATGCGTGAGACTGCAGTCCAGGCCACGCGAGAATATAGAAGACTTTGCTTGATCAAGGACCGTTCGATTTTCGTTGGATAGTGATGTAACCTTCTGGAGAACCGGAGACAGCTATCTTGGGGCTGCTCCGGTTTAGCTTTTTACTTGACACCCGTATAGACCTATACGATTATCCAAATGGCGACCTATTCCACTGTAGAAGTCGCGGAACTTGTCGGCGTTAGTTGGGACACACTTAACCGTTGGATTCGGCAGGAGAAATTTCCCGTTCCTCCCGTCAGGTCTATCGGAAGGGTCAAAGTCCGTCTTTGGAATCAAGTTGAAATCGACGATGTCCGCAAATACAAGGAGCGTCATTACAGAGGAAAAGGGAGCAAAAAAAAGCGTCTGAAGAGTTCTAATTAGGCTGCGGAGCGCGGAGGTGCTGATAACACCCACGCGCCCCTGACCAAAGTCGCCTTCAAAGGAGGCAACGATGGCTGCAACAGAACCTATCTGTTTCGCTGAACCTGCGCAACTCGCTGATTCTTCCTTTAGGTCCGCCAGACTCTACCTCAATCCTGATCTCTCCCTCCTGTGGCGGTACGCCTGCCTTTTCGCTGGTCCTCGACAACCCTTGCAAATTCGGGAGCCACGACGATGAAGCTCCCAATCTTTCAACAGATGGTCGACTTGAACCGCTCGTTTGACCAAGTAGCGGCAGGCTTGCAGCGCTTGCAGGCCGTGCCGTTTTTTCAACGCGACCTCATCCGCCACGCACTCTCCGACGTTGAGATCGCCCGGGTTTATGCCAACCGGGAATTCTTCGATAACTTCGAGAAGATTGTCGAAGACGACGCCAAATGGGCTTATCGATTCCAACGGAAATTCAATCAAAAGCTGAAGGATCGGGACGACGTCTACCTCGAAGTCAAGACATCGGAAGAGCGTCGGAAGCGCAAGGGGCTTGCACCGCGTGTTGTCATCCTGCCCGACTGGGATATGTCTGACGAAGATCACTACGACGAGGATCAGGCCAGACGGAGAACTAGGGCAGGCGCTAGGAAACGCCGGACACAACCACAATCGATGGGAGTGCGCCGATGAAGAAGTCACATGTCCCTTCCGCTGCAGTTCCCAAGTTCGTCCCTGGCAAGCGCTACCGCGGTGTACAAGGCAAGGTCGTGCACTGGGTTGAACACAGGTTCGAAGAAGGCTTGCTGTACATCCACGTTCGCTTCACGGACAGGACCGAGCTCTCCTGGCGAATTGCCACACGCATGACGATTGAAGAGTCGGACCTAGCTGATTGGACCTCCGGTGACTTCAAAGAACTGCGAGTCTTTGTCCGAAACGAACGAGACAGGAGCATGTGATGCACCGCAACGTCGCTCGTGCCTACGATTATTTGAAGCGGGAACACGATCGAATCCGGGCCGCGCACGTCAAAATCCTCGCTCAAAAAGATCGACTTCTGGAGCGTCGCTTACTCCGTGCAGACCATTGATAGCTCTCGACACCTTGATGAAATGCTCCTCTACGAGGAACGCCTTTCCCGTCCGCAACGTCGGCGCGTTCTTGACCTGAACCGTTATGGCCGGAAACTTGAACGGATCATGAATGCGCTATTGAGTCTATAGAATCTGCATTTCTCGACTTCAGCGACACAAATACGGCCATTTCCTCGGAATAGCTAGATAAGGAGCGTTTTTGCTTTTCGGTCTGTAGCAGGCGACTTGAGGGAACTTCTTAGGTTTGAAGACTTTTACTCTCTTTGAGCGACACATTTTTCTCTGAAAACACAGAATAGATATCTATAGAGGAAGATCTTGCTCCGACCTCTTCTATTATGGAGGTTAAAGAATGAATCGACCGCCATTACCCGCCAATCCTTCCGCGAAGCGTACCCGCCGACCGGGGCAGAACCTTGCGAGCCTTGCCTCAGGGCCCAGAGGAGCAGTTCTGCTTCCGGTCATACCTAAGATTCCGCAGTCAGAATCATGGATTTTGGCGAAGCGCACAGACATTTCCGGTGAAGGTGGTAAGAATTTCATCCTGCACCGCTTTCTTCTCGAAGTCCTTCACCCTCCTCATCGGCCAAACCGCGAAAAGCAAATCCCGTTAGTAAATCGCGACGCAGCAAAGCACCGGAAAATAAATCACCAAAACGGGCGGGAGGACCCCACTTTTCGGGTTTCAATCCGCCCAAAAAGTTTTCGAGGTCGCTCCCGCCCGTTTTGAGTATTAGGCAACAAGCTCGCTTCGTCAGAAAAGGCTCAAGCCTCACCCTCGTTGACAGTCCTCCATCCTTCACGCATGGCGATCTGAGTGAGTTTCGTATTACGGCCTGCATGGCAGGCCCACAGGGAGGAGAAACACCGCAATGCCCATCTTGAAAGCGCCACCCAAACTCATTCGCAATGCCACCATTCAGGTTCGCGTTGAGGAAGAGGTCGACTTGAAACTCAGGAAGTATGCGGAGTTCATCGACGCGACTCCTGCATTCGTGGTCGCTGAATCTCTCCAAGCTGATAAGTAGTGGCCGAGGACGGCAGGGCCGTTAGGCCGAGGTAGAGGGTCACTAGTATGAAAACGAGACGGGAAACTCTTCTATGTCTTCCTAGCAGGTTTTGCGCCATGACTTCCCCTCTGGCAAAGGTCGTGGATACGAAGCTTTTCCCCTCGCTTACGCCGGGTTGGCGAGTCGTTTGAGATGCGAATCATTCATGCTTTAACTCTACGATCTGCTGCGCGTTTATCTATCCGGCATATCGACAAGCCGCGATGTTGGCGACACCAGATGACTGCGGCAATTGTCAATCGAATCCCAACACTCAGTCCGTTTCTACACTCTGCTCACGCGGGTTTTGCCTTTTCAAGTTGTCTGCCTAAGCCCCCCTGCAAATTCGTTGACCTCGCCTCAACATAGGGCGCGAGTCGAGAAAACGTTACTTCGTCCCGCCAGCACGCCGTGGCTCTGCCGCCCAGTTCCACGTCCTCCAGTCAACAGCGTTGTCATCCGTACTGGCGACATTCCATTCGTTCGTGAGCCACACGCGACCGGTCCCGTGCGTCCCCGGCGTTGGATCGGGGCCGGCGCTAGAGTAATCGCCCCACCGGCAGGCTCCCCGCCCACTTGAAAAGCAATAGGCATCAACGTTGGGGCCCGGCGACGTCTTCACCAGGACCGGTGCCGACTGGGACGCGGCTTCGACCTTCGACACCATCGCAATCTGCACGTCTGCGGTCGTGGATGACTGGTTGAAGCCGAGTACCATATTGCTGCCGAAACGCGCGTTGTTCCCATCAACCGCACGATCGGGGGCGATGGTGCCGAAAAAGAAGAACGTGTGGAGGGCGGTGTCGGTGACAATACCGGACTGCTCTACCCGCGGCTCAGACGGGTCGATCTCGTACCAGCGAACCTCGGACCCAGCACCGCCGAACACGGCGTGAGCGGTCCAGACGACAACGTGTCCAACTCGGGGATCAACTGCGGCGTACGCCTGGGTGAGCTTTCCACTCAGCGTGTCGAGGAGCGGCGCTGGTTCACCGCTCAAGGTCGTGCCTGCCTGCGGGGCGTCTGCCGGCACGGAGTAGGAGGGCACGTCCAGGCGTGCCGCTATGCTCAGCAAAGGCGACTCAGTCGTCGGATCGAACTGCACGGTGTACACATTGAGGTAGTCGCCACCAGGGAACAGCGCACTTATCACCCAGCCGATCGACCCTGCGTCCACCTGGCGCGCGGGAATCGGTGTGAACGCAGCTGACCCATCGGCGTTCTCTAATCGCTCGAAGATCCCGGTACGGAAGCTATTCGGCTCCGGGCATGTGTCCCCCGGCAATGGCTTGCTAATCCACGCAAGATCGGCTCCTAAAAATGCTCCGCCGAACGTGAAGCGGTTCGCACCGATGAGCAAGAAGTGCTGAGTTGTTCCGAGTTGCGGGAAGTCGGAGAATGTTCCATCGGGAAACGCCCCACCATAATCAAACCGGGTGAAGTACTTGCAGAAGTCGGAGGCCGCGTTAGGCGACTCCGCTGTGCTGAACCCCCAGGCAATGCCCGGATCGAGCACCCCCGTGTGATTCCGGTTCTCATAGATCGTGTAGTAGAAGCGCCGCGACGACGGGTCCCACAGGAGCTGTGGGTCGCTGATGAAGTCGCCGTCGGTCGCGCCGGTCAGTTCTTCCGCGGAGCCATCGGCGAGGAGTGTCCCTTCTCGATCGAAGATCCCGAAACGCGTGTTGACGAACTCGACCAAGCGGTCGGGACCAATGGCGCTCGTCGAGTCGGGGTTCGAGTGAATAGAGTCGTAGATACCCTCGAAGCTCGTGACGATAGTAGGCGACAGTCCAGGCACGGTGGGGAGTGTGGCTGGACGGCCGTGCCCGGCGGCACGGTTCGCATCTGCCTTTGCGGCCACGTAAGCCGCGCGGTCGGGAACCAGTTCGTAACCGAATTCGTCAGCCCGGACCACTCTATGGTCCCTCGCACTCACAAACTGAATTGTGGTCTGACACTCGGCGGGCTGCGGCATGGAGAACCGTTAGAAATAGGAGAATTGCCCAACAGAAGTTTCTCACTTTCTACCTCAGGGAGAGATTTCGTCCTCAGTTTGCTTTTTCTCACCGCTCTTGTTGCTTGGCCATATCAATCGGAATTTCCGATTTCAACTTCATCTTTGCGCACACCCAGTCGCGTCATCTGTAGCCTCTGCAGTTGAGACTTGAGCGCGCTCCCTTGTTGCGATATCAAGCAGGAAAAAATTCTGAGGAAACCCACGGGCCTTGTCATCATCCAAACGGATGATTTTTGTGGCCGTTCGCGTTATGGGTGTTTCGGATCAGGAGGCTTTGCGTTGCGGCACCGAAGACGTTAGCCGAGGGTGGAGGCGCAATGAAACCGGACTTCGCAGAATGAGCTGGACAAGTTCGGCCTGTCGTCTCGTGCCAGTTTTGTCAAAGATGCTTCTGAGGTGGGTCCTGGTCGTTGCGAGACTCACATGGAGTTCTTCCGATACCTGTTTCACTTCCTTGCCCTGCATCAATAACGCGGCGACGTTCGCTTCGGCGCGACTGAGGCCGAAAAATCGGCGAAGAGCGTCGTCGTCCGCTTCTTGGGTAGCTTCGGGGTCGCTCAGAAAGAGAGCTACAGTGGCTCTTTTCTGCACGGCCAACTGGTTGTGCGAAAACAATGGTGTTACGAGCACGTTCAGAGGACGCTTTAGAGATGGTCGAGGCAGCGCCAGTGCGCCTCCGGATTGACCACCCTTCCCGTCGTGCGTGGCGATCGCATCGTGAATAAGACGGAGAAGGGCCGACGTCTCACCGGGAAGCGCGGCATGAAGACCGTCGGCTGCCATCGTGAGGCCGTCTCTTTGGCGCACGATCTCTTCCGCTCTGCTGTTCATCAAGAGCACGCGGCCCCGGCTGTCGAGCAAAATGACTCCGAGCGACCAATGATCGAGAGCGTCAGTTGCAGCAATCTTCTGTTTTTCAAGATCGGCAATTTGGCGATGGAGCCTGACGGCTCGTTGCAGATGAGGCATGAGAATCTCGACGAGCGAAACTTCTTCCTCTCCGAATGGTCGAGCACCCCTGTGACGGATCGCACCGATCATGCTGGCCAATGATCCGTTTCTGTAAATCACGCCCAACATGCCATGGCGCTGCCGTTGTGGCGCTATCCAGTCGTTGTAGAACTCGCTCCGCAGCGCCACTGCATCGGGACACAAAACCTGACTGGGATATATCTTTCCCGTCCGTAAGAGGTGGTTGCCGCGAATCAGATAGACGTTCTTCGCTTTGTAATAATCTGCGTAGGTGCGCTCATAAGAGGCATCCATTCCGTCGTCTGCAGAGAGGTTAAATCCGTGGCTGTGAAGATCCTGAACGAAGATGTTGTTCGCGGGGGCATTCACTACCCGTCCGAACTTTTCAAGGAACGGTTGCCAGCGCGACGCGTCGCCCGTTGCGTCGTAAATGAGCCCGATCAATTCCAAAATGGTTCGCTCGGAATTCATGGACTACTTCTTTTGGGAGATTCCGACCTAGGGAAAGGGCCTGACCTCGTTCGGGCTCACAGGCATGTGTTCGGAGTTGGTATCGTGCTCTTGCGAGGCGTTGGACGGAAGTCTGCCCCCGCGCTTATTAGAAGTCAAATTCCTTTTCAAATAACAAGGAGTGCCGCGCGGGAGAGCCACGGGCAGCATTGCTCTAGGGAAGCAGACGGAAAAGTGAAGTTTTATGGGTTTCAAAAGAAAGTGGGTGAAACTTACCTGCGTCGTTCTTTCTTGCGCTTGATCGAACGACGAATGATTCTGCGACATGAGTCGAGAAGCATGGTCCGTAGAGACCAGAGAAGGACACGGCCCCAAATCTCAGAACGAAACCCGATATTTGTCATAGAAAGCAGGTCTCCGCCCATCAACCCGCCAATTTCCGAGGCCCGCGCTCCCTCAAAGATGCGAGACCCATTCCCCAAAATGCCCTCCTATTCGTCGAGGCATAAGCCCTGTCTTTTCAGACTTCCGCGCCCTAGTGCAAACTAGAAAGCTGATCTGTCAAATCAACTTTACGCCTGAAACTTTTCGCGGCTCTGCCTATCTAATATGTATGAGCACAAAAACACTTCCGGTTACGGCAGGCAGTTTTGAAAGGGTCTTTGCTGCAGTTGCGGCCAAGCGACCGCATACGTGCCGCCAGGGAAATACTTTGACGGACTGGCGTGAGATCGCCTGGGAGGCGCTTCGGAGGAAAAAACTGGGTGACACGCTGCGGCGTGCGATTGAGACGCTCTCCGTGAAATATCGGGAAGTGCTCTTCCTTCAAGACGTCAAGAATCTCAGCACAGCGGAAACCGCATGGGTCTTGAACATCAGTGTTGGAGCCGTGAAATACCGCTCGCTGCGGGCAAGGATGCGCGTGCTTGATGCGCTAGCGTCGCGTCTCTTGCCGAAAACCAGTGAGAAAAACTCCGACCTTGCCAATTCCTACAGGGACGACATTTCCTGCAAAATCCGAGACCTAATCTGTCAGAATTCGCTTTCTCTCGCGTAACAAACTGGATGCGCCTACTCGGGCGCGAAACGCGTCTTCCCATCCGAGACCGCAACGACCTCGTAGCGGTCAATCACTAAAATCGCCCCAGACGGACGGCGGATCGTCAGGTCTGCGTTCGTAAAGTAAATGAGTTGTCCGCGGAATTCTTTCGTGGGCTTTCCCTCGCGCTCGACCGGCTCTCCACTCACGAAGTCAATCGGAACCAGATCAATCACCCGCGGCTGCTTGAGTTCTACCGTAAGCGTCTTTAGGTCTTTCCGCCAGCGCTCAAGAAGCGTCCTCGCCTCGCGCCAACCACGGACTGTCCTCCCCTGTGCCTTTTCTTTCGCACGTGTCATTGCTCTTCCTCTGTGCAGTAATGCCAGTCCGGATCGCCGAAGTGTGTCTGGCAGAACCAGCGATTACACCGTTCGCAATACTTGGTGGCGACCATCATGCACGGCTCATCCCAGGGAGAAACGCCCTGGCAGAATACCCCGCCCGGCTTGCTTTTTTCTTCGCCTGGAATTTCTCGAGCGCTGATGTGATCCCGGAGGCTCAACCTTACTAACTCTTCTTGGAGGTCACCGCATAGAAGGCTGCCCACCGCTGCTCTACGTCCTTGCTCTTGCAGTGCGGACAGACAATCTTGCCCTTCTCATACTCCGAAATTGTCAAGATTTTCGAGAACTCTTTCTTGCAGTCCCGACAGAGGAAATTGTACTGGGGCATGACTTCCTCCCCGTGACGACTCATCTTAGCGAGAATCCTAGTCGCACGCTTACCTGGCGTCAACCGGCTCCCTCTTCGAAAACCTCACCAGAAGCGAAGGAACGAGAGATGCGTCTAATCGGAGTAGAATACGAGGCAGCCATGCGCGGAAGAGCTACAGCGCTTGTCTTCTCCGTCGCCGAGTCGGCCCGGGGATTTGCACCCCGAGCCGCTCACAGATCCGGACGTGAACCTCTCGATTCATCCGGCTCGTGCCACCACAGAGAAGGCTGCCGCCTTCCGTCTAGACAGGAGTTCCTCCGGTTACCCGTTGACTCCATCCCGACTTGGGTGACCTGTCCCCTTCGCTCCGCAGGCGTTACCCTGCTTCCTCGCTACTACGAGACAGTGCGCCCCTGCCCAGCGGATCAGTACTTTCGGCCTCACGGGGCTTCCGCTTGTGCCTTTTCCCTTAGCACCGCCGGCAGGTTCTCAAGTTCCGTACCAGAGCCCGGCATAGAGTCACGCCACCTGTGCACCGGACACCACATGGCCAGTAAGCAGGTTTCCGCCATGCTTGTTCCCGGAGCAGAGGGGACACTCCGGTTTCGATGTCGTCTGTTGATCCGTTTCGATGCTTTATCAGTGGTTCACTTGCGTTCGTCTCTCTATTCCTCACATGACGTGATTTCCTCACGCCTTTTAACCATGACGTTCACCACCGCGGCTTTTGGCCGTAGCAGCTCATGGCTGTTTGAAGCCTGTTCCTACAAACCGGCTTCGAAGGGCCTACCTTCATCTCCAGCACAGCATCGCGCTCACACGAGCGCGTTCTTGACACAAACCCTCCTCGGTTTCGCTGGCGGCATCGAGATCCGCGTCCGGGGCGTCGGCCAGGTACATGCCTCCGATCAGCCGCGATCAGAACAAGAGCGCGCCGGGTTGGTCGCCGCAGGCAAAGAGCTTTTCATGGCACGGTGCGCGCGTTGCCACGACGAGCGCGGCGATAAGCCGCTCAAGGCTGGCCCACCCTTGAACGAGCGCGGGCTTTCCAGCGAGCAGATTGCCCGAGCCGTGAGCGGCCGCCTGCGAGACAAAACTGAGGAAGAACGACGCGCGGTGACGCTGTACATTTCGAGCTTGATGAAGGTCAAAGATTCGGAAGAAAAGGCACCACCAAAACCGTAGTCCGTCGACATCATTACATCTCAATTCGCGCGGAAGTCGACAAGGCGGCCCCAATTCTTGAGCAGGCTGCAGCCGCCGCTGCGAAGCCTTAGACTTCGGAGAACTTCCAAGCTGTCTCACGGGAGCGGGCGTCACCCGCTTCCAATTATCTTAGGAACTGGCTGCCAACAGTGGAGGAGCACTCTATATTCTTAAGTTGAATGCCCCGTCTGGCAGTGTATGTGCGTCCCATGCTGCATGCCGCGCTTCTACTGCATTGTGCGTTCTCAAGCGACGATCCAGGTACGAAGATTGGAACTAGATAGGAATGCGCCCGTGCAAGCCGCGGCAGGAGTGAATAAAATCTGACCTGTCGATCCTGGAGTCGAGAGGCGACGACCAGACTCTGCAGGCGTCCACTATGAATTTTTCAGGGGCATTTAGGGGGCACTAAGAATTCCTCTCCTTTCCTTTCAATACCTTAGAAGGCCAGGCTGCACCGCAAAACTCCTACCCTCGGCCGGTAAACCCCTTTTAGAACAAAGAATTCGAAATAGTCCTTCTCATCGAACCACGCGCAACTGACTGCTAGGTCCGACTACTCCGCACCGTTGTTGGTGCCTGCATGGATGAATCCGAATAAGCCATGCGACTCATCGGCAATTCCTGCCGTAAAGAACAACTGATCTGTCCTTCCGTTATTCGGCGCGCCAGCTCCGAATCGCAAGGCCCACAGTCCGTTGATCGTCAGCGGATTCCCTTCGGGATCGATCATCTGCCCGTCGAAGCTGCCGCCCGCGGCGTCAAACGCGTTGATGCGTCCATCGCCGAAATTCCCGACCAGCAGTTGGCCGCTAAACTTGCCGAAGTTTACCGGCGCCAGCGCCAGGCCCCAAGGCGAGTTCAGCGTTTCGTGCGAAGCAAATCGCCGACTCAGGTTTCCTTCCGTGTCGAATACGTCTACGTATCCATTTCCAGGACCGGCTTGATCGTCGTGCTTGTCCGGTAGCTTCTGTAACGCAAAGGTGACCCACAACTTGCCATTAATGTTCTGGATGCCGAAGGGCGCAAAGTTCGCATCCACATTGGGATCCGTGAAGGTTTTTACCAGAGTAAAGCTCTTGTCATATATCTCCACGACACCAGCATGGAAATTGGTCGCATAGATGAAGTTACCACTCGCGGTGCTGGCGATGGCCAGTCCTTTGTATACGGCGCCTGTGCTTGAATTGTCCTTGGCGATCACCGCACTCGTCAAATTCACATTAGGATTCCATCCCAGGATGGTTCCATCCTCAGTGGCGAAGAGGAAAAGAGCGGCCCCGGATTTGGCGTTCTGGGAAATCACGAAATCGGAACTTCCATTGAATACGACGCCAGTGGGCGTGCCGCCCGTAGGCGCAGTGGGCGAAGGGATCGTAACAACCAGGGGAGAGCCAATGGGAAAAGCCTGTCCTTGTCCATTGTAGAGGGTTGATACATTACCGCCATTGTCCGAAATCCAGAAGGGCGATGTCGCGCTGGATACCAGGCCCCAGGGATTGACTAGATTCGGATCGGCAAAACGCGCCACACCCGCGATGTCGGAAACCAAGTTCACGCGAGTATACTCCTGAGAAGATGGGAGTTGGGCAAAGGTTGTTGCGGTTGTGAAAAACAGCGTGAATAAGCAAAAAGAAAACACACCGAGTCGCTTCATAGCTGATGCCTCCGGAAGATTCCCACGATTGAAGCCGAACTCCGCACGCGCACGGTGGGCAACATGGGTGCTGAGTTTTAGGCCACAAAAACGTATCAAGTGGGAGATCGGTTTCTGTCTCAGGGGTGTCGTCAGGATGTCAAAAATTTGTCTCGTCGAATCCTTAACATCTACGGGTGGACAGAGTTTTGTTGTTGGCTTTGAGGCTTCGGCAGCATGGAGAAGGTTTATGAGATGGTTGAACTTGGCGCGGGGGTAGGTACTCGTTCTGCCCACGGTTTTTGTTTTGCCTTGCGAGGCCTCGGATTTCGGCGAGTCAGGCCTCGCATCTTAGAGGCACCGCAGGCCTCGGAAATTGGCGGTGTCGATGGCTATCGATGCCCGCGCACGTACCGAAATCGAAGGTGAGATTGAGCCGCCCAGCGAGCGGGCCTCCAGAAAGACGTGCACCCTCATACGCTGAGACACTGCTTCGCCACACATCTACTGGAAGCAGGCGCGGATCTACGAACCATCCAGATGTTGCTAGGGCATCGCGAT
>Ga0207646_10000987_pt1 | contig 36541 bp, 37 predicted proteins | sample KBSK5502metaG_FD_184343 | JGI IMG/M metagenome (GOLD analysis project Ga0207646, IMG submission 184343) | Corn, switchgrass and miscanthus rhizosphere microbial communities from Kellogg Biological Station, Michigan, USA - KBS K5-50-2 metaG... | ecosystem: Host-associated > Plants > Roots >... | reverse complement strand
GGGGGTTCCGGGGACAGGGCGACGTCGGCCCGAAGGGCCGACACCGGGGGTCCGGGGGTCGCCCCCCGGGAAAGTACTGCGAGCCCGGGCGAAGGCGCCAAAGGCGCCGAGCATAGGGCCACGTCGGACCCGGCAGGGCCGGGGCCGACACCGGGGGGTTCCCGGGGGTCGCCCCCCGGGAAAGTACTGCGAGCCCGGGCGAAGGCGCCAAAGGCGCCGAGCATAGGGCGACGTCGGACCCGGCAGGGCCGGGGCCGACACCGGGGGGTTCCGGGGGGTCGCCCCCCGGGAAAGTACTGCGAGCCCGGGCGAAGGCGCCAAAGGCGCCGAGCATAGGGCGACGCCGGGTGGCTACGGGGGCAAACCACCCGGCGTCGCAATCATCGGCGTTCCGACGGGGGCCCGGAACGCCGGCAGGTGCTCCGACGGGGGACCAGAGCACCGGATTGAATGTTACACCAAAGCCACAGACGAGTCATCAAGACCGAAGACGAGGGGCCAGTTTCTTGCCGCACCTCGTGAGGCTGAACTCGGCCTGAAGGGCCCCCCTGACGGCCGGCCGGAACACCGGCTGAGGCGGAGCTACTACTTTAATTCTTGCTCTTAGCAAGCGTCACTGTCATCGGCCGCCTGACCTGGGTCGGGGGTGCTACTCGGGAGCGTCTGCCCAGGCGGGGAGTAACGTTCCGGGAGGTTCGGTTCGTATGCCCGGAATCCTCTGGTACTCGTCGGCTCGCGGCCGCCGTTAGCGAACACCACCGCGAAGTACGGAATCGCGATCGCACCGACCGCCGGAATGGCCGCAAGCCAGCCTGCGCCCGAGGCGAACAGCACGATCGTCACCCCGAAACACGCCACCCGGAAGCCCATCATGATCAGGTACCGGCGTTCCCGGTAGGCGATGTCCTCCGTGCGCGACCGGCGCGCCTCGGTCACCAGGTGCGCGGTGCCGCGGCGACTGCTGCGCATCACCCTCACAGATCCAAACTATTGCCTTGCACGGGTCCCGTCACCCCCGGTATCTCGGCCACCGACCGCGCACCGGCCAGGGCCATCGCGTGAGAGAGATCGCTGGTGAGGCCCGTCAGCAGGTCGCTGACCCCGTCCGCGCCGCCGCACGTCAGCGCCCACAGCACCGGGCGGCCAACAAATACCGCCCGTGCGCCGAGCGCAAGCGCGGTGAGCACGTCCTCGCCGGTCCGCAGGCCCCCGTCCGCGAACACCTCAGCGCCGGCCAGCGCGGCCGCCACACCGGGCAGCGCGAGCGCGGTGGGCAGCGCCCCGTCGAGCTGGCGCCCGCCGTGGTTGGACACGATGACCCCGGCCGCGCCCGCGCCCACGCAGGCGCGCGCGTCGTCCGCCCGGAGCACGCCCTTGACCAGTACTGGCACGCCAAGACGGGCAAGCCAGCCGATGTCGTCGAAGGTCACATCCGCCGCCTGTTCGGCCTGGGTCAGGTCCGCCAGCGGCCCGGTGTTGACGAGGAGGTCCGCGTCGGTCACCACGCCTTCGCCGCGGTCACGCCGCTTGCGTCCGACCACCGGGGTGTCGCCGGTGAGCACCAGGGCCCGTGCGCCGGCGGCGACCGCGCGGCCCGCCAGCCGCGCCGTGAGGTCGCGGTCGCGCATCACGTAGACCTGGAACCACCACGCACCGCCCGCGCTGGCCATGGCCTCGCCGACGTCCTCGATGCGCCGGCTGCTCCGGCTGGACAGGACGAGGAGCGCGCCAGCGGCCGCTGCTCCCCGGGCGGTCGCCAGCTCGCCCTCGGGGTGGGCCAGGCCCTGGAACCCGGTGGGCGCCACGGCGACGGGTGTCCGCAGCAGCGTCTGCGGCGGCCCGGGCAGCCGCACGCTGGTGTCGACCGCGGCGACGTTGCGCAGCACCCGCGGCGCCAGCCAGTACCGCTGCCACGCCCGCACGCTGGCCCGGAGCGTCCGTTCGCGCCCGGAGCCGCCGGCGTAGTAGTTATAGACGTCGGGCCCGAGCAGGGCCCTGGCCCGCCGCTCCAGCTCAGCGATGTTGACCGGCACGCGCGCTCCCTTCGGGTGTGCTATGGAGGGATCATGACCGACCGAACGTACCGGGTGACCGAGATCGTCGGCACCTCACCCGAAGGCATCGAACCCGCGATCCGCAACGCCGTGCACCGTGCCGCGCAGACCCTCAGGCACCTGGACTGGTTCGAGGTGACTGAGATCCGCGGCCAGGTCAGGGACGACCGGGTGGCCCACTATCAGGTAGGGCTGAAGGTGGGCTTCCGCCTCGAAGACGCCTAGGGCGCGCGGCAGCGCTAAGTTGCCTGGCTGACCGAGGACATGTTGAAGTCCTCGAAGCGCGCCGGGGGCATCGCCGACCGGGTGAAGTACTCGCCCCACTCCCGGGCCAGGGCGGGGACGGTGGTGCCCACCTCGGCGAGGCGGCCGAGCAGGCCGACCGGGCTCTCGTTGAACCTGAAGTTGTTCACGGCGCCTGTGACCTCACCGTTCTCCACCAGGTAGACACCGTCCCTGGTGAGCCCGGTGAGCAGGAGCGTCTGCGGGTCGACCTCGCGGATGTACCAGAGGCCGGTGACGAGCAGGCCCCGCCGGGTCCCGGCGATCAGGTCGTCCAGCGTCGCCCCGCGAGCCGCGGCGCTCTCGAAGATCAGGTTGTCGGTCTCCGGTGTGGTGGGCAGCCCGGACAACCCGGCGGTCCACCTGGTCTGCGTCAGCGCCGTGAGCACGCCGCCATCCAGCCAGGTGACCGGCGGGATCGCCAGGCCGTTGTCGAACACCGATTCCGTGCGCTGGGAGACGCGCGCGATCACGAACGGGGCGCACCGCAGCCCTGAGGCCCCCGGGTCGCTGCGCAGGGTCACCGGCAGGCTGGAGATCCGCTCGCCGATCCTGGTCCCGCCGCCGGGCTTGCTGAACACGGTCCGCCCGTCCAGTGCGTCTTTCGCCCCTGTGGACCAGTAGAGGCGGATGAACAGGTCGGCCATGGCGCTCGGCGCCAGCAGCGTCTCGTACTTGCCGGGGGGCAGTTCGACCGGCCGCCGCGCCCAGTCAAGCCGCCGGCCCAGGTCCGCGGCGATCTCGGCCACGTCAACGTCGGAGAAGTCACGCGTGGCCCGGCCGGCCCAGGCCGACCCGCCCGGGTCGGCGGACTTGGCGTTGATGTCGGCCTTGCCCGTTGGCTGATCATGGCGCAGCCGCAGCCCGGTCGAGGTGCCGAGGAAGGTGCTGGTCAGCGACTGTTCGGCGTATCCGTACAGCTTCCGCCCGGCGCCAGCGGCCGCCGCGAACGCCTCGCCGAGCGCCGGGGAAAAGTAATCGAACACGCCGATGCCGGTGCTGCCCGGCGGGTCATCCCAGCCGGGCTGCCCAGGCTGAGATCCTTCTTTCCCACCGAACGCCTGGCGGTCGGCGGGCCGCAGCAGCGGCTGCGCATCCTCGGCCGGGGAACTCTGCGCGGCGGCCTGCTCGGCCGCCGCGACGACGCCGGCCACCTGGTCGTCGCGGACGCCGGCCCGGGAGACAATGCCGGCGCGGGCGCCCGTGCCGTTCCGGCTGATCGCGATGACCGTGAGCTGCCTGGACCGGGACACCCCGTTCGTGGTCAGCGAGTTAGCGGCCCAGCGCAGGTTAGCCGAGGACGTCTCGTCCGCGATCACGACGCAGTCGTCGCACCGCGCGGCGGCGAGGGCGCGCTCCACGGTCTCCTGCGGCGACGTCATGACGCTGACTCCTCGCTGGTGTTGAGGATGCGGACGCCGCGGAAGAGCGCCGCCGGGCAGCCGTGGCTCACCGGTGCGACCTGAACCGGCTGGCCTTTTCCGCAGTTGAACGCGCCGCCGAGGACATAGGTTTGCGGGCCGCCGACCGCCTCCATCGAGTTCCAGAAGTCGGTGGTGACCGACTGGTAGGCCACGTCGCGCAGCTGCCCGGCCAGCCGGCCGCGTGCGATCCGGTACATACGTTGCCCGGTGAACTGGAAGTTGTAGCGCTGCATGTCGATGGACCAGCTCTTGTCGCCGACGATGTAGATGCCGTCCTCCACGCCGGCGATCAGCTCCTCGGTGGACGGGCCGCCCGGCACCGGCTGGAGCGAGACGTTGGCCATCCGCTGGATCGGCATGTGGTCGGGGGAGTCGGCGAACGCGCAGCCACGGGAGCGTCCCATGCCGCGCAGGAGCGCCATCCGCCGGTCATTCTGGTACCCGGTGAAGATGCCGCCCGTGACGAGGTCCCACGACTGCGCGGCGACCCCCTCGTCGTCGTAACCGACGGTGGCGAGGCCGTGCCGCGCGGTCCGGTCCCCGGTGGCGTGCATGACCGGCGAGCCGTAGCGCATGCTGCCCAGCTTGTCCGGCGTCGCGAAGGTGGTGCCGGCGAACGCGGCCTCGTAGCCGAGCGCCCGGTCGAGCTCGGTGGCGTGGCCGATCGACTCGTGAATGGTGAGCCACAGGTTGCTGGGGTCGATGACCAGGTCATAGCGACCGGGCCTGACGCCCGGCGCGGCCAGCTTCTCCGTCACCAGGCTGGGCATCGCGGCCAGCTCGGCGGGGAAGTCCCAGGCGCCTAGCGTGCCCGGGCCGCTCCACGGGCTGCCGCCCAGGTACTCAAGGCCGCGCCCGGCCGGCGGCGCGATCGTGCGCATGGTCTCGAACCGCCCGTCGGGCTCCACGGCGACGCAGGTGAGCGACGGGTTGACCCGGACCCGCTGCTGCAGTGCGGTGGTGGCGCCGTCGCTGTAGAACTTGCACTCACGGACCTGGAGCAGCATGGCGTCCACGTGGGCGATCCGCTCGTGCGCGAGCAGCCCCGCGCTCCAGTCCGTCAGCAGCTCCACCTTGTCCGTCAGGCTCGCTTCGAACGGGTCCACCTGGTAGGCCGACACCCAGGCCACATCGCCGTGCGCAGGCTCATCAGCCAGCTCGATCCGTTCTGAATTAATGGCGGCGGCGACCAGCGCGACCTGCACCGCTTCGGCCGCCGCGCGCGCCGCCGCGTCGGGCGTCATGTCCACGGTGGCCGCGAAACCCCAAGTGCCATCGACCACCACCCGCACCGAAAGCCCCAGCACGTCGCTGTCCGCCATGGTCTCCGGCGTTCCGTCGGAGAGGACGATCTGCTGGGCCAGGATGCGCTCGGCGCGGAAGTCGGCGCGGCTGGCGCCGAGGTCGGCCGCGCGCTGCAGCGCGCTGTCGGCGAGCTTCCGCAGCGGGTGGGCGGTGAACTCGGGATCGATCCGGCCGACCGGGTCACCTGCGGTGTCAGCCACGAGAGGCAACCTATCTCACGCCGCCGGAGGGGGTACGCTCGCGGGGATTGCCCGTCTGACCGCAGCCCGGGAGGTGCCGCGCCATGGCCAGGTCCGCGCTCGTCACCGGCGGGAGCCGTGGCATCGGCTTGGCGATCGCGCGCAGGCTCGCGGCCGGCGGCGACCGGGTCACGGTGACCTCACGCTCGGGGGAGCCCGTAGACGGCCTGGCGACGGTGGCCTGTGACGTCAGGGACGCCGGCTCGGTGGATGAGGCGTTCGCCAAGGTCGAGGCGGACCAGGGGCCGGTGGAGGTGCTCGTCGCCAACGCCGGGGTGACGCACGACCAGCTGCTCGCGCTGATGAGCGAGGACGCCTTCACCTCGGTGGTCGACACGAACCTCACCGGCGCCTACCGGGTGGCGAAGCGGGCGGTGCGGCCCATGATGCGGCTGCGCCACGGGCGGCTGATCTTCATCTCATCGGTGGTGGGGCTGCTGGGCTCGGCGGGCCAGGCCAACTACGCGTCCTCGAAGGCCGGCCTGGTTGGCCTGGCCCGCTCGCTGGCCAGGGAGCTCGCCTCGCGGAACATCACCAGCAACGTGGTGGCCCCCGGGTTCGTGGACACCGACATGACGGCCGTCCTGTCGGAGCAGCGCAAGGAGGCGATTCTGGCCCAGGTGCCGCTCGGCCGGCTGGCCTCGGCGGACGAGGTAGCGAGCGTGGTCGCGTTCCTGGCCTCCGACGACGCCGGCTACATCACCGGCGCCGTCATCCCGGTCGACGGCGGCCTTGGCATGGGGCACTGACTCCCGGACGGAGGGACCTGATGGGCATCCTGGACGGCAAGCGAATCCTGGTCACCGGCGTGCTCACCGACTCCTCGATCGCGTTCCACGTGGCGCGGATCGCCCAGCTCGAAGGCGCGCGCGTGGTGCTGACCGGGTTTGGGCGGCTCAGCCTGGTGGAGCGCATCGCCCGGAGGCTGCCGCAACCGGCGCCCGTGCTCGAGCTTGACGTGACCAACGCCGAGCACCTGGCCTCACTGGCCTCCCGGGTGGCCGAGCACGTGCCGCGGCTTGACGGGGTCGTGCACGCGATCGCGTTCGCGCCGCAGTCGGCGCTCGGCGGCAACTTCCTCGACACCGAGTGGGAGGACGTGGCCACCGCGGTGCACGTGTCCACGTACTCACTCAAGGCGCTGGCCATGGCGGCGCTGCCGCTGATGGACGGGGGAGGGGCCGTGGTGGGCCTGGACTTCGACGCCTCGGTCGCCTGGCCGGCCTACGACTGGATGGGCGTGGCCAAGGCCGGCCTGGAGTCGTGCGCCCGCTATCTCGCCCGCGACCTCGGCCCGCGCGGGGTCCGGGTCAACCTCGTGGCCGCGGGCCCACTGCGCACGATGGCCGCCAAGAGCATTCCCGGCTTCGCCGCGTTCGAGGCCGTGTGGCCCGAGCGGGCCCCGCTGGGCTGGAACATCGGCAACCCGGAGCCCGCCGCGCGGGCCTGCGTGGCGCTGCTGTCGGACTGGTTCCCCGCGACCACCGGAGAGATCGTCCATGCCGACGGCGGCGTGCACGCGGTGGGTGGCTAAGAGCTGGCACCAGCACCCCATAGAGTCGGGGGCGTGACGTTGGTTCTGCTGGTGCGTCACGGCCTCACGGCCGCGACGGGGAGCGTGCTCGCCGGCCGCCTGCCGGGGATCAGCCTCGATGACCGGGGCCGGGAGCAGGCGCGCGCCCTGGGAGCCCGGCTCGCGGGGGTGCACCTGGACGCGATCGTCACCAGCTCGCTGGAGCGCTGCCTCCAGACGGCCACCGCGATAGCCGCGGCCAGGGACGGCAACCAGGTCGCGGTGCAAGAGGACGACCGGTTCGCCGAGGTCGGCTACGGGGACTGGACCGGGCAGCCGCTCAAGCGCCTGGCGAAGGAGCCGCTGTGGCGGGTGGTGCAGGCCCATCCCAGCGCGGTGCGGTTCCCAGGCCCCGACGGGGAATCCCTGGCCGGGGTGCAGGAGCGCGCTGTTGCGGCGATCCGGGACTGGAACACCCGCCTCGGGCCGAAGGCCACCTACCTGGTTTGCTCGCACGGCGACGTCATCAAGTCGATAATTGCCGACAGCCTGGGCATGCACCTCGACATGTTCCAGCGGATCCAGGTCGATCCCTGTTCGCTCAGCGTGGTCCGCTACACGCCGTTGCGCCCGTTCGTCGTGCGCATGAACGACACCGGCGTGACCATGGGCAGCCCGCCCAAGGCGGACTCCGCCGGCGCCGGGGAGCCCGGCGCACGCCAGGGCGCCCGGCGCGGCGAGGACGACGCGGTGGTTGGCGGAGGGGCGGGAGGATAGCTCATGGCGGTCTACTCTTACGACCCCCCCGACCGGTTCGTGGCCGGGACCGTTGGCCAGCCCGGGCAGCGCACGTTCTACCTGCAGGCCAGTTCCGCGGGCCGGGTCACCAGCGTGGTGCTGGAGAAGTTCCAGGTGAGCCTGCTAGCCGAGCGCATCGACGAACTCCTCGACGAGGTGCTGCGGCGCACCGGGGGGCGGAGCACCGTGCCCGCGGCCGCGCCCGCGGGCCTCGCCGACGACGCCCCGCTCGACCTGCCGCTGACGGAGGACTTCCGAGTGGGCGCCATCGCGCTGGCCTGGGATGGCGAGGACGAGCGGGTGGTGATCGAGGCGCAGGAGGAGACCGAGGAACCGATCGAGCCGCTCGCCGAGGAGGTGCCGGAGACCGGCCCGGGGGTGCTGCGGGTCCGGATTTCGCCGGCCGCGGCGCGGGCGTTCTCCAAGCGCGCGATGCAGATCGTCGGCCAGGGCCGGCCACCCTGCCCGTTGTGCGGGCTGCCGCTGGACGCAGAAGGGCACATCTGCCCCCGCCAGAACGGTCACCGGGTGAGTGATGCCTGACGAATCCTCCGGCCGGCGCACGCCGCGGCCGTCCCGCGGCCGGCGCCGGCCGGGGGGCCCGGTGACCTTCCGCTACCCCCCCGAGTCGGGTCCCTGCGACGACGAGCCCGCGCTCGAGCTGCTGGCCACCGGCGACCTGACGGTGGAGGGGCGGCTCGTGGCCGCCTCGAACGCGACCTTGTACTGCACGATCGAGCTGGACGGCAAGACCGCCGCGTGCGTATACAAGCCGGTGGCGGGGGAGCGGCCGCTGTGGGACTTCCCGCTGGGCACGCTGGCCGGCCGTGAGGTGGCCGCCTACGCCGTATCGCGGGCCGCGGACTGGGATCTGGTCCCTCCCACTGTGATGCGGGACGGGCCGTACGGGCCGGGCATGTGCCAGCTGTGGATCGACGCCGACACGGGCGCCGACCTCGTCGCCTTGGCGCGCAGCCGAGACCAGCCCAAGCTGCGGGACATGGCCGTCTTCGACGCGGTGGTCAACAACGCCGACCGCAAGATCGGACACCTCCTCCCAGTTGGCGACGGGCGCCTGTACGGCTGCGACCACGGGGTCTGTTTCGGCGAGGAGTACAAGCTCCGCACCGTGCTGTGGCAGTGGCGAGGGCAGAAGCTCCCCGGCCGGGCGCTGACCGCGCTAGCCAGGCTGAACCAGGAGCTGTCCGGCGGAAGCCTGGCGCGGTCGCTGCCCAGCCTGCTGTCGGCGGCCGAGGTGGCGGCGACCCGGGCCAGGGTCGAGCTGCTGATCGAGCACCGGGTGCACCCCTACCCCCCCGAGAACTGGCCCGCGGTGCCCTGGCCGCCGGTCTGACCCTATCTGCCGCCGTGGTCGCGGCGGCGGCGCAGGTAACGCTCGAACTCCGCGGCGATGGCGTCCCCGCTGGCCTCCGGCAGCTCGGTCGCGTCCTTGGCCTCCTCCAGGGTGCGCACGTAATCCGCGACCTCGCTGTCCTGCTCCGCCAGCTCGTCCACTCCCCGCTCCCACGCCCTGGCCTCGGCGGGCAGGTCAGCCAGCGGAAGCGAGATGTCAAGCAGGTCCTCCACGCCCTGGACCAGCGCGAGCGTCGCCTTGGGGCTGGGCGGCTGGGCAACGTAGTGCGGAACGGCGGCCCACAGCGACAGGGCGGGGATGCCCGCCTCTGTGCACTGGTGCTGGAGCACGCCGAGGATCCCGGTCGGCCCCTTGTACTCGGCGGGCGAGGCGCGCAGGCCGGCCGCGAGCGCCGGGTCGGAGGCGCTGGAGGTCACCGGCACCGGGCGGGTGTGCGGTGAGTCGGCGAGCAGCGCGCCAAGCAGGACGATGAGTTCGGCCTGCAGCTCGGTGAAGGCCTCCACCAGCTCGGCGCAGAACCGGCGCCACCGCATGTTGGGCTCGATGCCGTGGACAAGGACCACATCGCGGTCGAGCCCCTTGCGCGTGGCCTTCAGCAGCCGGGTCGTCGGCCAGATCAGGCGCTGGGTCTTGCCCTCGGTCACCTCGGTGACGGGGCGGGTCACCTGGAAGTCGTAGTAGTCCTCCGGGTCGATGGCGCCGATCGGTGCCGCCTGCCAGGCCTCGCTCAGGTGGGTGATGACCCCGCTGGCCGCCTCGCCGGCATCGTTCCAGCCCTCGAAGGCAGCGATGATCACGGGTGCGGTGAGCTTGCCGGTGCCGTTGAGCTCGATCGCACGCCACCTCCTTCCCCGTGTCGGGCTGCCGGACGGCCGGTGCCGCCTCCAGCCTACGTGGTCACCGATGATTGGTTGTTTACCCCGTCTAGACTGGGAACCCTATGTTGAGCAACGGCCCGGCAGGGCTCCGCGTGGCGCTGGCGGAGCGGGTAGTCGTGGCCGACGGGGCGATGGGCACGATGCTCCAGGCCAGCCCCGCGACCCTGAGCGACTTCGACGGTCACGAGGGCTGCAATGAGATCCTGAACCTCACCCGCCCGGACATCGTCCGCGCCGTCCACGACGGCTATCTGGACGCCGGGGTGGACTGCATCACCACCAACACGTTCGGCGCGAACCTGGGCAACCTCGGCGAATACGGCCTGGAGTCCTCGATCGGGGAGCTGTCGGAGGCCGGGGCGAGGATCGCCAGGCAGGCCGCCGACAGCTGGGCCACGGCGAGCCCGCGCTGGGTGCTCGGCTCCCTGGGTCCCGGTACCAAGCTGCCCACCCTCGGCCACGTGCGGTTCGCCCGCCTGCGGGACGCCTACCAGGAGAACGCGGCCGGCCTCCTGCGCGGCGGCGTGGACGCGCTCGTGATCGAAACGTGCCAGGACCTGTTGCAGGCCAAGGCGGCGGTCATCGCCGCGAAACGGGCGATGGCCGCGGCGGGCGCCGACGTGGTGCTGATCGCCTCGGTGACGATCGAGACCACCGGCGCCATGCTGCTCGGCACCGAGATCGGCGCGGCGCTCGCCGCGCTGGAGCCGCTCGGCCTGGACCTGATCGGGCTGAACTGCGCCACCGGCCCGGCGGAGATGAGCGAGCACCTGCGTTACCTGGCCGGCCACTCGCCGGTGCCGCTGTCCTGCATGCCCAACGCCGGGCTCCCGGTGCTGGCCGCGGACGGCGCCCGCTACCCGCTGACCCCCGGCGCGCTGGCGGACGCCCACGAGACCTTCACCGCGGAGTTTGGGCTGGCCCTGGTGGGCGGCTGCTGCGGTACGACGCCGGAGCACCTGGCCGCCGTGGTGGACCGGGTGCGGGCCAGGCCCGTGGCGCGGCGCAGGCCACGCCTGGAGCCCGGCGCGTCCTCGCTCTACCAGCACGTCCCGTTCCGGCAGGACACCGCGTTCCTGGCCATCGGGGAGCGGACCAACGCCAACGGGTCGAAGGCGTTCCGTGAGGCCCTGCTGGCCGGGCGCTACGACGACTGCGTCGAGATCGCCCGCCAGCAGACCAGGGACGGGGCGCACCTGCTCGACGTCTGCGTCGACTACGTGGGCAGGGACGGCGCCGCCGACATGGCCGAGGTGGCGAGCCGGCTCGCCACGGCGTCGACGTTGCCGCTGGTGATGGACTCCACCGAGCCCGAAGTGATCCGGGCGGGGCTGGAGATGCTCGGCGGCCGCGTCGTGGTGAACTCGGTCAACTACGAGGACGGGGACGCTCCTGGATCCCGGATCGCCTCGGTCATGCCGCTGGTGGTGGAGCACGGCGCGGCGGTGATCGCCCTCACGATCGACGAGCGAGGGCAGGCGCGGACCGCGGAGTGGAAGCTCGCCGTGGCGACCCGGCTGATCGAGGATCTCACCGGCAACTGGGGCATGCGCACCAGCGACATCATCGTGGACTGCCTGACGTTTCCTATCGCCACCGGCCAGGAGGAGACGAGGCGGGACGCGCTGGAGACGATCGAGGCGATCCGCGCCGTCAAGCAGCGCTACCCCGATGTGCAGACCACGCTGGGCATCTCCAATGTCTCCTTCGGGCTGAACCCGGCGGCGCGCGCGGTGCTGAACTCGGTCTTCCTCGACGAGTGCGTCCGGGCCGGGCTCGACTCGGCGATCGTCCACCCGTCGCGGATCATGCCTATCGCACGGATCGGCGACGAGCAGTTGCAGGTCGCCCTCGACCTCGTCTACGACCGCCGCCGGGAGGGGTACGATCCGCTCGCGCGGCTGCTCGAACTCTTCGAGGGCGTCGACGCGGGCGCGCTCAAGGCCAGCCGGGCCGCCGAGCTCGCAGGCCTGCCGCTATGGGAGCGGCTCAAGCGCCGGATCATCGACGGGGAGCGCCCGGGCCTGGAGGCCGATCTCGATGAGGCCCTCGGCCGGCGGCCCGCCCTGGAGATCGTGAATGACGTCCTGCTGGACGGGATGAGGACGGTCGGTGACCTGTTCGGCTCCGGGCAGATGCAGCTGCCGTTCGTGCTGACCTCCGCCGAGGTCATGAAGCTGGCCGTGGGGTACCTCGAGCCGCACATGGAGCGGTCGGGCGAGGCCGGCAAGGGCCGCATCGTCCTCGCCACGGTGCGTGGCGACGTGCACGACATCGGCAAGAACCTGGTCGACATCATCCTGACCAACAACGGGTACGAGGTCATCAACCTCGGTATCAAGCAGCCGCTCTCGGCGATCGTCGACGCCGCGACCGAGTACGGCGCGGACGTGATCGGCATGTCCGGCCTGCTGGTCAAGTCCACCGTGGTCATGCGGGACAACCTGGCCGAGCTGAACTCGCGCGGCCTGGCCGCCAGCTGGCCGGTGCTGCTCGGCGGCGCCGCGCTCACCCGCGCCTACGTGGAGCAGGACCTGGCCGCCCTGTTCGGCGGCGAGGTCCGCTACGCGCGCGATGCCTTCGAGGGCCTGCGGCTTATGGACGCGTTTATGGCCGTCAAGCGCGGCGACGCCGGTGCCCAACTGCCCCCGCTCCGCGAGGCCAGGGTGAAGACGGGGGCACGGCTGCGGCTCACCGAGCCCGAGGCGATGCCGGCCCGCTCCGATGTCGCCACCGACAACGAGGTGCCCGCGGCACCCTTTACCGGCACCCGGGTGGTCAAGGGCATCCCCCTCGCCGACTATGCGGCCTTCCTCGACGAGCGCGCCACCTTCCTGGGCCAGTGGGGGCTCAAGCCGTCCCGGGGCGCCGGCGGGCCGTCCTACGAGGAGCTGGTGGAGACCGAGGGCAGGCCCCGGCTGCGGATGTGGCTGGACCGGATCCAGACCGACGGCCTGATCGAGGCGGGCGTCGTATACGGCTACTTTCCCGTGGTCAGCGAGGGCAACGACCTGGTGGTGCTGGACGGCGACGGGCGCGAGCGCGAACGGTTCCGCTTCCCGCGGCAGCGGCATGACCAGCACCTGTGCCTGGCCGACTTCTTCCGTCCCGCCGGGTCGGGCGAGGTGGACGTGGCCGGGTTCCAGCTGGTCACGGTGGGGGCGAAGATCAGCCAGGCCACAGCGGAGCTGTTCGCCAAGGACGCCTACCGCGAGTACCTCGAGCTGCACGGGCTCTCCGTCCAGCTGGCCGAGGCCCTGGCCGAGTACTGGCACGCGCGGGTCCGGGCCGAGCTCGGGCTGGCCCGGTTCGACCCGCCGGGGCTGGACGGCATCCTCCGGGTAGGCTACCGGGGATGCCGCTATTCGTTCGGCTACCCGGCCTGCCCCGACCTGGAGGACCGGGCCAAGGTGGTCCGGCTGCTGCGCCCCGAGCGGATCGGGGTGGCGCTGTCGGAGGAGTTCCAGCTGGTCCCCGAGCAGTCCACCGACGCGCTGATCGCGCACCATCCCGAGGCAAGGTACTTCAGCGCGTGACCCGCGATCCGCGCCAGGCGGAGATCACCGGCCTGCCACCGCCCGCCCGGCCGCGCCCGCCGGACGCGCTGGGGGCGCTCCGGGCGGTGATGTTCGACCTGGACGGGCTGCTTGTCGACTCCGAGCCGCTCTGGTTCGAGGTCGAGCGCACGGTGATGGCCCGGCTTGGCGGGCAGTGGGGCGCGGCGGACCAGCACGCGCTGATCGGCGGCTCGCTGGACCGGACGGTCAGCTACCTGCTGGCCAGGGCGTCACGCCCTGCCAACCGTGCCGAGGTGGCGCGCTGGCTCCTGGACGAGATGACGGGGCTGATGCTGGCGGGGGGCCTGCCGGTGCAGCCCGGCGCCCGCGAGCTGGTGGCCGAGGTGGCCGGCGCCGGGCTCCCTTATGCGCTGGTCACCTCCTCCGCGCGCCAGATCATGCGGGCGGCGCTGGCGGTCACGGGGCTCCGGTTTCCCGTCACCGTGTGCGGCGAGGACGTGGGCCGGACCAAGCCGGACCCCGAGCCGTACCTGCTCGCCGCGGCCAGGCTGGGGGTGCCGCCGCCGGGGTGCGTCGCGTGCGAGGACTCGCCGAACGGTGTCGCGGCCGCTCGCGCCGCGGGCTGCCCGGTCATCGCGGTGCCCAGCGTGCCGATCCCGCCCGGGCCGGGGGTCATGACGGTGGAATCGCTGGCGATGGTAAATTTGTCCGTGCTCGTGGAGATTGTCGGCAGGAGGCCCGACGGCCCAGGCCAGGCTGTGACGGAAAAATTCTAATTAGGTCACAATCCAGGAACGACCCAGCCTGCCCTCTGGCGCTGCGGGCGCTGCCGAGACATTCTCCGGTAAAGGTCTGGCAAGCTGCCCTGGCCAGGCGACGGCCGGGCAGTTGCCGTCGCCGTTAGCCAGGAGAGTTGCCTGCCTATGACCGCGCCACTCGAATTGACGCCCGACTCGGCCGCCCCTGAGGCGGTCCTTGAGGGAGTCAGCGCTGCCGCCATCGAGGGACGCTCCCTGGGGCAAATCGCGTGGATGCGGCTCCGCCGCGACCGGGTCGCGATCGGCGGGGGCATCTTCATCCTCTTCCTCATCCTGGTGGCGATCATCGGGCCGTACCTGGTCCAGGACCCGACCGCCTTCCACTCAAACCTGATCAACACGACCTACAGCCGCCCGAACGGGGCGTTCGGCGGGATCAGCCTCGCGCACCCGTTCGGCGTGGAGCCGGTCAACGGCCGCGACGTGTTGGCCCGGATCGTCGTCGGTGCCCGGTACTCCATGCTGATCGCCTTCCTCGCCACCGCGCTGGCGGTCAGCATCGGCGTCGTCATGGGGATCATCGCCGGCTACTTCGGCGGCTGGGTCGACGCGGTGATCGCGCGCTCCATGGACGTCTTCCTCGCCTTCCCGCTGCTGGTGTTCGCGATCGCGCTGGTGGGCGTCATCCCGTCCTCGGCCTTCGGCTTTTCCGGCAACTCCCTGCGGGTCGGGCTGCTCATCTTCGTGATCGGGTTCTTCGCCTGGCCCTATATGGGCCGGATCATCCGCGGCCAGACGCTGTCCCTGCGGGAGCGGGAGTTCGTGGACGCCGCGCGCAGCCTCGGCGCGCGCGGGCCGTACATTCTGTTCCGCGAGCTGCTGCCGAACCTGGTGGCGCCGATCCTGGTGTACGCCACGCTGCTGATCCCGGTGAACATCTTGTTCGAGGCCGCGCTCTCCTACCTCGGCGTGGGCATCATCCCGCCGACCCCCAGCTGGGGCGGCATGCTCGCGGACGCGGTCAACAACGGGTACTACTCGATCGACCCTTTGTTCATGGTCGTTCCTGGCGTGACCATCTTCCTGACGGTCATGGCCTTCAACTTGTTCGGAGACGGGCTGCGCGATGCGCTCGACCCGAGAAGCAACCGGTAGGTCAATGCCGATCCTTGCCGGCCGACAAACACGACAGGAGGCGTTTCATCTCATGAAGAGACGCAGAATCATGGGCTTGGCCGCATTCGGCACTGTGGCCGCCCTCACCCTTGCCGCCTGCAGCAGCAGCTCCAGCAGCGGCGGCGGCGCAGGCGCACCAACGACCACGTCGGGTTTCAACTCGGCGGTCACCGGGATCGTCAACCCGTCCAACAAGAAGAGCAACGGGACGGTCTCGTTCGGGCTGAGCAGCACGCCGGACTCGACCGACCCGGGGAACACCTACTACGCGTTCATGTGGAACTTCACGCGGCTGTACACGATGCCGCTGATGACCTTCAAGTCCTGCCCGGGCGCGTGCGGCCTGCAGGTCGTGCCCGACCTGGCGACCGGCCCTGGCGTCGTCAGTAACAACGGGCTGACCTGGACCTACCACATCCAGCCGAACGTGCACTTCGAGGACGGGACGCTGGTCACCTCGGCCGACGTTAAGTACGCGATCGAGCGCACCTTCGACCGCAGCCTGTACCCGCTGGGACCGGCGTACTACACGTTCCTGCTGGGCGGGAACGCGAAGACCTACCCCGGCCCGTACAAGGACCGGGCCAAGAACCTGATGGGCCTGACCGCGATCCAGACGCCGAACCCGACGACGATCGTGTTCACCCTGGCGGCCCCGTTCGCGGACTTCAACTACGTGGCCGCGATCCCGCAGTCCTCCCCGGTGCCGCCGGCCAAGGACACCGGCGCGAACTACCAGCTGCACCCGGTGTCCGTCGGCCCGTACATGTTCCAGAGCTACCAGCTGAACAAGCAGCTCACGCTGGTGCCGAACCCGCACTGGAGCGCGGCCACCGACCCGAACGCCAAGCAACTGGTCGGCAAGATCACTGTCACCATGAACATGAACGCCAACGACATCGACAGCCGGCTGCTCGCTGGTGTCCTGAGCGTGGACGCGGCGGGCACTGGCGTCCAGGCCGCGGCGCGGGCGAGGATCCTGTCCTCGACGTCGCTGAAGGCGCAGTCCGACAACCCGATCAGCGGGTTCTTGTGGTTCGCCTACATCAACACCAAGGTGGCGCCGCTGAACAACGTCAACTGCCGCAAGGCGATCCTGTACGCGGCCAACCACACCAATTACCAGACCGCCTACGGCGGCCCGTACGCGGGCGGCGCGATCGCCACCACGGTGGCACCGCCGAACGTCATCGGGCACAAGAACTTCGACATCTACGGGTTCCTGTCGCACAAGAACGGCGACCCGACGGCGGCCAAGGCGGCGCTGACGGCGTGCGGGCACCCGAGCGGGTTCACCACCGGGATCGCCTACCGTAGCGACCGGCCGAAGGAGGTGGCGGCCGCCACCGCGCTGCAGGCGGCGCTGAACACGGTCGGGATCAAGACCACGCTGCACGGCTACCCGGCCGGCACCTACTACGGCAACTTCGCGGGCGTGCCGAAGTACACGGACCAGCACGGCATCGGCATCGCGTTCGGCGGCTGGGCGCCGGACTGGCCGGACGGCTATGGGTTCTTCTACTACATCTCCGACGGCGCCGCGATCAGCCCGGCGGGCAACACGAACATCTCCCAGCTGAACGACCCGCTCGTCAACAGGCTGCTCACCCAGTTCGGCACGCAGACCAACGCGGCGGTCCGGAACGGCTACACCGCCCAGATCGACATGCAGATCATGAAGGACGCGGCCATCCTGCCCGGGGTGTACGCCAAGTCGCTCCTTTACCGGAACCCGAACTTGACCAACGTGTTCGTGCAGCCGTATTACGGCATGTACAACTACTCCACGCTCGGGCTGAAGTAGCCGGCGCGAGGTAGCACCAAGAGAAGAAAGCGGGTGAAGGTGCTGGTGCCCGGCCGGGCTGCCCCGGCCGGGCATCAGCGCCGCCTCCAGTGGTCACTTTCATCGTCCGGCGCCTGATAGCCACGGTCTTTCTCCTGATCGTGGTCAGCATGATCACGTTCGCGGTCTTCTTCCTGATCCCGAGGCTCGCGGGGCAGAACTCCTACCAGCTCGCCACCCAGTACGTCGGCCGGAACCCGACCAGGCCGGCCGTGCTGGCGATCGAGCAGAAGCTCGGCCTCAATGAGCCCATATATGTGCAGTACGGAAGGTTCCTGCGGGGACTAATCTTCGGCGAGCACTACAACTCGGGGACGAGTTCGAACTACTGCCCGCCGCCGTGTTTCGGTTACTCCTTCAGGAATCAGCAGCCCGTCTGGCCGTTGATGGTCAGCAGCATGCCGGTCACCATCTCGCTCGCCGCCGGGGCGGCCATCATCTGGCTGACCGGCGGGGTGGCGATCGGCGTGGTCTCGGCGCTCAGACGCGGCACCTTTTTCGACCGGTTCTCGATGGGACTGGCCCTGGCGGGGGTGTCGCTGCCGATCTTCTTCACCGGGCTGATCTCCCTGGCGCTGTTCAGCTATAAGTGGCCAATCTTCCCGAACGTGACGTACGTGGGCATCACCAGCAACCCGCTGCTGTGGGCGCGGAACCTGGTGCTGCCGTGGATCACCCTTGCCTTCCTCTACGCGGCCCTCTACGCGCGGCTGACCAGGGCGGGGATGCTGGAGACGATGAGCGAGGACTATATTCGCACGGCCCGGGCCAAAGGCCTGCCCGAGCGGACGGTGATCGTCCGCCACGGGCTCCGCGCGGCGCTCACCCCGATCGTCACCATCTTCGGCATGGACCTCGGCGCGCTGCTGGGCGGCGCGGTCATCACCGAGCACACGTTCTCACTCCAGGGGCTCGGCCAGTTCACGATCCTGGCGATCGACAACCAGGACCTGCCGGAGATTCTGGGCGTCACGATGCTGGCCGCGTTCTTCATCATCATCGCTAACCTGGTCGTGGACGTCCTGTACGCGGTGGTCGACCCGAGAGTGAGGCATTGATGGCGGTCCGCTGGGGCCGTGCCAGGGGCGGGCTCAACCAGCAGGAGGCGGCCGGGCCGGAGGACGCGCCCGGCCCCCAGCCGTCGTCGATGCTTGAGGTCCGCGACCTGAGGATTCACTTCCCGACCGATGACGGCCTGGTCAAGGCGGTGGACGGCGTCTCGTTCGCCCTCGACCGGGGCCGCACGCTGGGCATCGTGGGCGAGTCGGGGTCGGGCAAGAGCGTCACCAGCCTCGGCATCATGGGCCTGCACCACGGCGGCAAAGCGGACATCCGCGGCAAGATCTGGCTGGACGGCGAGGAACTCGTCTCCGCTCCGGCCGCCCGGGTGCGCGAGCTGCGGGGCAGCAAGATGGCGATGATCTTCCAGGATCCGCTGTCGTCGCTGCACCCCTACTACACCGTGGGCTTCCAGATCGCCGAGGCGTACCTGATCCACAACAAGGTCGGCAGGAAGGCGGCCAAGGCGCACGCCGTGGACCTGCTCGGGCGGGTCGGCATCCCCAACCCGCAGACCCGGGTGGACGACTACCCGCACCAGTTCTCCGGCGGCATGCGACAGCGCGCGATGATCGCGATGGCGCTGAGCTGCAACCCCGAGCTGCTGATCGCCGACGAGCCGACCACCGCGCTGGACGTCACGGTGCAGGCGCAGATCCTAGAGCTCATGGCCGACCTGCAGGAGGAGTTCGGCTCGGCGGTGATCATCATCACCCACGACCTCGGGGTGGTGGCCGAACTGGCCGACGACATCCTGGTCATGTACGCGGGCAGGATGGCCGAGTATGGCACGAGCGAAGACATCTTCGACCGGCCCGGCCACCCCTACGCGTGGGGCCTGCTCAGCTCCATGCCGCGCTTCGACCGGGCCCGCACCCAGCGCCTGATACCGATTCCCGGCACCCCGCCCAGCCTGATCAACGTACCGTCGGGCTGCCCGTTCCACCCCCGCTGTCCCTACGCGGCCAGCCTGGGCGGCCGGTGCGTCACGGAGGTGCCGTTGCTGCGCGCGGTCGGGCCGGGTCATGAGGCCGCCTGCCACCTGCCTATCGATGAGCAGCGTCGCATTTGGACTGACCTGGTCCAGACGCAGCTGGCGCCCGCCGCCAGCCAGGCCGACGGGGAGGACGCGTGACCGCGCCGCTGAGCCCGCCCAGCGCCGCCCAGGTTCCCTCCGCCGATGCGCTGATGACGGTGACGGGGCTGACCAAGCACTTCCCCGTCACCCGCGGGATCATCATCCGGCGCCGGGTCGGGCTGGTCCGCAGCGTGGACGACGTCTCGTTCGAGGTGACCCGCGGCGAGACCCTGGGCATCGTCGGCGAGTCCGGGTGCGGCAAGACCACGACCGCGCGGATGCTAACCAGGCTCATCGAGCCGACCGCCGGGCAGATCATCTTCGACGGCCGCGACATCACGCACCTGAGCGCCGGGGCCATGCGCCCGCTGCGCCGCGAGGTGCAGATGATCTTCCAGGATCCCTATTCGTCGCTCAACCCGCGGCACACGGTCGGCGCCATCGTCGGCGCCCCGTTCCGGCTGCAGAAGGTCAGCACCGAACGGGGCACCAAGCGGAGCGTCCAGGAACTGCTGGAACTGGTCGGCCTCAACCCCGAGCACTACAACCGCTACCCGCACGAGTTCTCCGGCGGCCAGCGGCAGCGGATCGGGATCGCGCGCACGCTCGCGCTGCGGCCAAAGCTCATCGTGGCCGACGAGCCCGTGTCCGCCCTGGACGTGTCGATCCAGGCCCAGGTGATCAACCTGCTCGCCGACCTCCAGAACGAGCTCGGGCTGACCTACGTGATCATCGCCCACGACCTGTCGGTGATCCGGCACATCTGTGACCGGGTCGCGGTCATGTACCTGGGCAACCTGGTGGAGCTTGCCGACCGCACGGACCTGTACGCGCGGCCGCGCCACCCGTACACGGTCGCCCTGCTGTCCGCGGTGCCCTTGCCCGAGCCGATCCACCGCACGGCGGACGGGCGCAGAGACCGCCGGGAGCGGATCCGGCTGACCGGGGACGTGCCGAGCCCGCTCAACCCGCCGCCCGCGTGCCGGTTCCACACCCGCTGCTGGAAGGCGCAGGAGGTGTGCCGCACCGTGCCGCCGCCGCTGGAGGAACTGGCTCCCGGCCACCACGTGGCCTGCCACTTCCCCGAGAACACCTGACGTCTATCGCGCGGCCGTTCGGTGGTGCCGAGCACCGCCCGGCGTGTGCGAGTATGGGGAGAGAAGGCACTGCGGTGGGAGGCGGGCATGTCGTTTAGCCAGATCCCATGGTTCCTGCTCTGCGGCGGGCTGACGGTCGTGGGGCTGATCGGAAGCTGGTTCGTGTTCCGCCGCCGTGGCGCACGGGCCGCCATGCGCGGCGTGGCCTGGTCGCTGCTGCCGATAGCCCTCTACCTGATCGGCATCATCCAGCCGATCTGGAACTTCGCCTATGGGCTTGTGTTCTCGCCCAAGGTCTGGACCGGCCTGGTCGTCATGGGCGTGGCGCTGCTGCTGTTCGCGGTGACCGGAGGGCTGCGCGGTCGGTCGGCGAAGAAGCAGAACCGGGAGAAGAAGGACGCGGACACGGCAGGCCCCGGTCAGCTGACCGGGGGTTCGGCGGGCCGGGCCCAGACCGCGGCGGTGCCAGCGAAGCGCAAGGGCGCCGGGAGCGACGACGAAGACCTCGGCGAGGTCGCCGCGATCCTCAAGCGCCACGGCATTAGCTGAGGCGCTAGCTGGGCCGTAGCCTGCTCGCTGACCTTCGGTCAGCTCGCCGCAGGCGCCTCAGCGTGCTAGCCCGGGGGCCCGAGCCCCCGGACCCCCACGCGCCCGGTACAGGTCGGCTATGTGACTTCCGTCTGGTCGCCTGACCGCCTTTGCCGCTGTTACCCGGCAGCTTTGGCTGCTGCTTTCTTGGTTTGCTTGTAGGCGCGGACGGCGGCCAGGGAGGCGTCGTCAACGATGTCGGCGACCGAGTAGTGCCCGCCCTTCTCGCCGAAGTGACCGGCCGCCTCACGCCAGCCCCGCGGCCGCACCCCGTACTGCTTGCCGAGCAGGGCGAGGAAGATCTGGGCCTTGTCCGCGCCGAAGCCAGGCAGGTCGCGGAGCCGCGCCAGCAACTCGGCGCCGGTGCGTGCGCCGGCCCAGATCCCGGCCGGGTCGCCGCCGTAGCGGTCCACGATCAGCTGGCACAGCTGCTGCACCCGCCCGGCCATGGCCCGCGGGTAGCGGTGCAGCGCAGGCCGCTCGCTGAAGATCGCGGCCAGCACAGCGGGATCGAACGCGGCCAGTTCCTGGGCCGTCGGCTCATGCCCGAGCCTGCGCACCAGGTCGCGCGGCGAGGTGAAGGCCTTCTCGATGGTCACCTGCTGATCGAGCAGCATGCCGATGAGCAGGGCCAGTGGGCTGGCCGACAGCAACTCGTTGGCGTCGGCGTCGATCGGCAGTGAGATCGCCATGGTTTCCCTCCCAGGTCCTGCCACAATCCTGGCCGGCTCCGCGGAGCGGGCGCGACCGGGGCCGGCCACCCCCGCCGCGGAACTACTCTGACATTGCCCGGCGTTCTACCGGGTGAAAGGCCAGGATGTGGTGAACTGAGCCGAGTGCGGCTGGCTACCGCAATCCTCGGCCGTGAGGAGGCAACGTGTCGGGTGGAATGAAGATCGCGATAGGTGGCATCATCGTCGGTCTCATCTTGCTGATCATCAATCCGTGGATCGCCCTGGCGGTGATCGTCGCGGCCATAGCCATCCCGGTGGGCGCCTACCTCTTGCTCGACCCGTCCCAGCGCCGGCGGCTGAAGAACATCCAGCGCCGCAGGGAACTCGACCGGTAGGCCAGCTCAGCTGGCTCGCGAGGAGGATTCGCCATGGCGGTGCGCCGTCTCAACCACGCCGTTCTCTACGTCCCTGACCTCGCGAGCGCCGTTGAGTTCTATACCTACGCGCTCGGCTTCGAGATCCGGGCCGAGATGGGCGGCCGGGCCGCGTTCTTGCGCGCCCCCGGCTCAGCGAACGACCACGACCTGGGGCTGTTCGCCCTCGAAGGCGGCGCGCCGATTCCCAGGGACGCGGCGCCGCGCACCGGGCTGTACCACCTGGCCTGGGAGGTGGGCACGCTGGCCGAGCTGGACGAGACGCGCCAGCGGCTGGCCGCGCGCGGGGCGCTGGTGGGCGCCAGCGATCACCGGGTGTCCAAGTCCCTGTACGCCAAGGATCCCAGCGGGATCGAGTTCGAGGTGATGTGGCGCGTTCCGGCGGAGGACTGGGAGGCCGAGCTTGGCAGCGGCCCGGCGATCGCCCCGCTCGACCTGGACGGGGCGCGGGCGCGGTGGGGTGACCGGGCGACCGGCGCGGCCGCTGGCTCCGTCACCTGACCTGAGCCCGGACCTGACCCGGGGCCGGAAGCGGCCACGCTAGGGGCGGCGGGTGATCCGGATCTTCGATTGCGGCAGGCCGAGCTGATCCCAGTCCTTCAGCGGTTCCGCGTGCAGGCCGTAGTAGGCGGCGAGGTCGATCAGGGTGTCCGCCCGGTGGTAGAAGTTCTCCGTGAAAGCCTGATGCCCGGCGCCGCCGGTCCGGTCGAAGGCGAAGTCGAAGATCGCGTCGGCCGTCATGACGCGCGTCACGTGGGCCAGGCACTCGCTGATCACCGCGATGGGCGCGTTCAGGAACACGGTGGGTGCCTGCACCACGGTGAACTTCGACGCGGGCAGGAACCCGAAGGTGAGGTCACCGGCCAGGGTCACGTGCGGCAGCTTGGCCTGCAGGCCGAATTCGGTGATCGCCTGCTGGGCGGCGATCAGGGCGTCGGGCGCAAATTCGATGCCGTAGTAATTGCCGGTGCTCAAGTAGTCAATGAACAGGTGCCCGGCGGCCAAGGTGCCGCAGCCGATCTCCAGCAGCCGGTCACCGGGCTGCAGGCCGTGGCCAATGAGGTAGTCAAACTGCATCTGGCCGACCTTGAGCCAGGTCTCGCGGGTCTCTTGGCGGGCCTGGGGCTCGGGGGGGCGGTCGGCTTTGGGCGGCTCGGCGGGCCGCTCGTAGCCGGCGTCGTCGGCCGGCGGGGCGGGCCGCTCGTAACCGGCGTAATCGGCCGGCGGGGCCTCGATCAGGTCATCCCGTCCCCGCCGCCACCCTGGGCGGCGTCCTGCGTCGCCCGCAGTCTGGGCGGCGGCGTGCCGCGCCTGGTTGCGCCGCGCGGTCACGTGGCACCGCTCTTGCTGCGCCGCATGTTCTTCGTGGCCGCGCGCCCGGCCAGCAGGCGAGCGGTCTCCATGGACGCACCGAGCACGAGTGCCCAGGTCAATGCCTCGCGGATGCTCACCTGGGGGTCGTGCGGGTCGCTGGGGGGTTCCTTCCCGGTGATCCGTTTCCAGGCGAGCGTGACGAGCTTGCGGGCCCCGTACCCGGCGGCAAAGGCGGCGGTGGCTCCCATCGCCTTGGTGAGCCCGTCCCCGCTCTGCTTTTCCCGCGCTTCGCGCCCGCCCCCGCTCTTGTCTGCCATGCCCATTCCTCCCTGCGCCTGCCGTCGCCTGCGCGGTGCCAAACCTGACGGTCGATCATCCCATGGCTGCGCCATCCGCCCGGGCGGCGGGCCTGGACCCGTCGATCGCCGCCGCCAGCTCGGCCGGATGACGGGTGCCGACCAGCCAATACGGGGCATTCCACTCAGGGCTGGTCACCTCCACGTATACCGCCTGCCGCAGGTACGGCCTGACCATCATGAAGGCCGCCGGGTCCCCGCGCGGTCCGCGCAGCGACCGGGTTTGCGCCTCGTCGAGCGCGGCCACCTCACCGGCCGCGGCCAGCGGCAGCCGGGCCCGCCCCACCCGCAGTTCCCCGGCGCACACGTCCACGCTCGGCCGGCCCCAGTGCAGCAGCATCGCGACCAGGCCGCCCACGAGCACCGCGTAGATGGCCACCGCTATCGGCCAGGCCCAGCCGGCCACCACCTCGGTGGCGAGAAGAACGGCCGTGGCGAGCCCGAGCAGCCACCACAAGAGCGGGACGCGCAGCCGTTCGTGGTAAACACGCATGAGCCCACGGTAGTAGGGTCACCTCCGTGACCGCGCAGCCAGCCGCCGACGCCGTACCCGTGCTGATCCAGCGCCTGGACTCCGGGCTGCCGCTGCCCGCCCGCGCCCACCCCGGCGACGCCGGGGTGGACCTATTCGCGGCGCAGGCAGTGACGCTGCCGCCGGGGCAGCGGGCTGTGGTGGCCACCGGGGTGGCGATCGCCCTGCCGGACGGGTACGCGGCGTTCATCCATCCCCGCTCCGGGCTTGCCGCCCGGCACGGGGTCACGATCGTCAATGCGCCCGGAACCGTCGATGCCGGGTACCGTGGCGAGATCAAGGTGACCCTGCTCAACACCGACCCGGGGCAACCGGTCAGCTTCGAGCGGGGGGACCGGATCGCCCAGCTCGTCGTCCAGCGGGTGGCCTGCCCGGTGTTCCACGAGGTCCGGTCGCTGCCGGGCTCGGCGCGCGGGGACGGCGGGTTTGGGTCTACCGGCGGTCACGCCAGTGGCCACCCCGGGGGCCGTACCCCGGGATAACAGATTGCGGCGGGAAGTAGGGAGCCTGAAGTGTTGCGTCGGCGCCGCAATGAGGACCCCGACCAGGCGGAGCCCTGGCCGGCCGGGGACGACGCGAGCGCGTCCGGGTCCGGCGGCCCCTGGGATGTGCACGAGGACGTGCCCGAGGCGGAGCGGATTGATTTCGGCAGCCTTCGCGTGCCGGTTCTGGAGGGATTCGAGGTCCAGGTCAGCATGGCCGAGGACCAGCCCGCCTGGGTCACCGTGGTGCGGGGCGACAGCGGCCTGCAACTGCAGGCGTTCGCCGCCCCCAAGACCGGCGGCCTGTGGGCGGACGTCCGCGAGGAGATCGCGGCGGAGGTGGTGAAGGCGGGCGGCGAGTGCGACGAGGCGGACGGGCCGTTCGGCGTGGAGGTACGCGCACGGATTGCGCCGCCCGGGCCAGCCGGCCCGGGCGCCACCCGGCACCCGGTCAGGTTCCTGGGCGTGGACGGCCCCCGCTGGTTCCTCCGCGGGGTGATCAGCGGCCCCGCGGCGGACCGGGCCGACCTGGCCGAGGCCCTGGAGGAGGTGTTTGCCGGCGTGGTGGTGGTCCGGGGTGACCACCCCGTGCCCCCGCGCGACCTGCTGGAGATCCGGCTGCCTGAAGAGGCCCTGCAGGCGCTCACCGAGGCTGCCGGTGAGCCGGAAGGCGGGCACTGGGGCGGGATCGAGCCCTTCGAGCGCGGCCCGGAGATCACCGAGACCCGGTAGGGCACCGGCGCCGGGCCGGCTAGCGGTCCCCAGCGAGCAGCCTGCCCAGTTCCTCCTCGACGTCCTCGCCGGTCACGAACAGCAGTTCGTCGCCGGCCGCCAGGGGGTCGTCGGCCTGCGGCACGATGACCCGGCCCTCCCGCAGGATCGCCACCAGCGCGGTGTCGGCGGGCCAGGTGATGTCGCCGATCCTGGACCCCGCCAGCGGCGCGTCGTCCGGCATGGTCAGTTCCACCAGGCTCGCCTCGCTCTGCCGGAACGTCATCAGCCGGACCAGGTCACCTACGCTCACCGCCTCCTCCACCAGCGCGGAGAGCAGGCGCGGCGTGGACACCGCCACGTCCACGCCCCATGACTCGTTGAACAGCCACTCGTTGTTCGGGTGGTTGATGCGCGCCACCACGCGCGGCACCCCGTACTCGGTCTTGGCCAGGAGCGAGACAACCAGGTTCACCTTGTCGTCTCCGGTGGCGCAGATGACCACGTTGCACCGCTCCAGGCCGGCCTCGTCCAGCGAGGTGATCTCGGCCGCGTCGGCGAGCAGCCATTCGGCGCGGGGCAGGCTGTCCACCTTGATCGACCGTGCGTTCTTGTCGATGAGCAGCACCTCGTGACCGTTGTCGAGCAGTTCCCGCGCTATGGAACGGCCAACCGCGCCAGCGCCGGCGATGGCGACCCGCATCAGGGCGCTCCCTTCTCCTGCGGCCGCCGGCTTAGCCCACCGCGCGAGCCGAGTTCGGCCTGGATCCGTTCCATGTCCTTGTGCCCCGCGATCACGTGCAGGACGTCCCCTTCCTGGAGCACGGTGCCCGGGCCGGGCAGCATGGCCTCGCCCAGCCTGGTGATGAAGGCTATCCGGGCCCGGATCGACTCCTCGATCACCAGCGCCTTCTCACCGACCCAGGCCGGGTCGTAGGCCACCTCGGCGAGATCCACCGCCCCGGTCGGGTCGCGCCACAGGGCCTCGGCCCCCTCGGGCAGCAGCCTCCGCAACATCTGGTCGGCCGTCCAGCGGACGGTGGCCACGGTCGGGATGCCGAGCCGCTGGTACACCTCCGCCCGGCGCGGATCGTAGATGCGCGCCGCTACCCGCTCCACGGCGAACGACTCCCGCGCCACGCGAGCGGCGATCACGTTGGAGTTGTCGCCGCTGCTGACGGCCGCGAACGCCTCGGCCTGCTCGATGCCGGCGGCCTGGAGTACGTCCTGGTCAAAACCGACGCCGGTCACCTTCTTTCCCTTGAAGCCCGCGCGCAGCCGCCGGAAGGCCTCCGGGTCCTGGTCGATGATGGCGACCGAGTGCCCCCGGTCTTCGAGGATGTGGGCGAGAGTCGAACCAACGCGCCCGCATCCCATGATCACGATGTGCACGGCCGCCTCCAGTGATTTCCCTGCCCGTCACGGTAATGCCCCAGCGGCACGGGCATCACGCCAGGCCGGCATACTGACAACGACGGGCAGGGAGCATACGTGGAGTCTGTGACCGGGATCGCCGGCCGGCGCGGCCGGGCCGGCCAGCCATCAGGCGCCGGCGAAGTGCTGGAGCTCACCCTATCCGGGGTGGCCCAGGGCGGCTGGTGCGTGGCCAGGGACACCGGCGGCCGGGTGGTGTTCGTCCGGCATGCGCTGCCGGGCGAGCGCGTCCGTGCCCGGGTGACCGATGCCACCGCCACCTTCGCCAGAGCCGACGCGATCGAGGTGCTCCAGGCCTCACCGGACCGGGTGGAGCCACGCTGTGCGCACGCCCGCCCCGGTGGCTGCGGCGGCTGCGACTGGCAGCACGCGGATCTCGCCGCCCAGCGGAGGCTCAAGTCCGAGGTCATCCGCGACCAGCTCCGGCGCATCGCCGGCGTTGAGCGCGACGTCACGGTCGAGCCGGTGCCGGGCGACGACGAGGGCCTGGGCTGGCGGACCAGGGTCCGGTTCTCCGTCGGCCCCGACGGCACCGCCGGGCTGCTCGCGCACCGCTCCCACGACGTGATCGCCGTGGGCAACTGCCCGATCGCGCACCCGCTGATAAGCGAGGCCGACGTGACCGGGCGGCGCTGGGAGGCCCGGTCGGTCGAGGTGGTGGTGTCCCCGGCGTCGGGGGAGCGGACTGTGATCGTAACTCCGCCGGGAACGGCGTCCGGCCACCTGCGGCAGCAGGCCGCCGGGCGGTCGTGGCGGGTGAGCGCTGAGGCGTTCTGGCAGGTCCATCCCGGGGCGGCGGACACGCTGGCGGGCGCGGTGCTTGACACGCTGCGCCCGCAGCCCGGTGACGTGGCGCTCGACCTGTTCTGCGGGGCCGGGCTGTTCGCCGGGGCGCTGGCCGCCCAGGTCGGGCCGGGCGGCGCGGTCATCGCGGTGGACGCGGACCGGGCCGCGGTGCGGGACGCCCGGCATAACCTGCGGGGGACGCCGTGGGCCCGCGTGTACGCGGGGGACGTCGCCCGGGTGCTCGCCCGCGGCGGCTGGCCGCAGCCGGGGATCGCCGTTCTCGACCCGCCCAGACCGGGAGCGTCGCGGCGGGTCATCGAGCGCCTGCTGACCCCCCGGGTGGCCGGCCGGCGGCGCCCGGGCCGCCGCAGCCTGCGCCGGGTGGCATACGTGTCGTGCGACCCGGCCACCCTGGCCCGCGACATCGCCGTGTTCGCGGAACACGGCTGGCGGCTGGCGGGGCTGCGCGCGTTCGACGCCTTCCCCATGACCCACCACGTGGAGTGCGTCGCGGCGCTCACCCCCGAGTAAACGCGTCTCTCACTCGGTCCGCAGGGCCGTGGCGGTCCGGGTGCTGGCGGCCCACCCGGCCGGGAGCAGCGCACCGGCCGCCGCGATCACCAGCCCGGCCAGGGCCAGCACGGCGATCTCCGCGGCGCCGTAGACGTGCAGGAAGCTGGCGGGCAGGCCGGTGTTGGCGGCCGCAGCCATCGCGGGCAGCACGTTGTGGTGCAGTACGATCCCGGCGGGGACGGCGATCACACCGGCCAGCAGCCCGGTCCCGGCGACCCAGCACACCACCATGGCGATCGTCTGCCGCGGCGTCATCCCGACCGCCTTGAACACCCCCAGGTCGTGCACCCGTTCCCTGGTGTTGAGCACGACGGTGTTGAGCACGCCGAGCGCGGCCACGATCGCCAGCAGCAGCGTCAGCGTGCCGATCAGCGTGAGCACGATCAGGAAGCCCTGGTCATGGCCGCCGAGGCTGCCGTTGAGGCTGACGAAGTAGGCGGGCCCCAGCTTGCTGCTCAGCGCCTGGGCGTACGCCACAGCGAAGACGCCCGGGCGCAGCCCGATGTCGTACTGGTCGGGTGCCAGGCCGCCCAGGGTTCGCCGGTCGGTGTAGATGGTCAGCCCGTTGTTGCCGGTGTCGAAGACCTGACCGACGATCCGCGCCGTTACCTGCCTGCCGCCGAAGGTCATCGTGACGGTTTCGCCCACGGTCTTGCCGGTGGCGGTGAGGAAGCCGGTGGGCACGTCCACCTGGCCCGGGCCGGTGTACCAGTGCCCACTGATCATGGCGTATCCGGTCCAGCGCGCGTCGCCGTCGAAGGCGGTCAGCGCGACCTGCTGCGACAGCCCGGCCACGCTGATCGTGTGGCCGGCGTTGACGCCGACGTACCGGAGGGTTCCCGGCGTCGTGCGCAGCGCAGCCGTCACCGCCCGCTGCGCCTTCGTGGCCGTCGGCAGGTGCCCGGTGCCGGACTGCGCCGAGCCAGGCCCGGTGCTCCGGATGCGCGTGACGTGCACCGGGCCGGGACCGCCGGGGCCGGCCGAGGCGGTGAAGACCTGAACCGGTTCGGTGGCCGAATGGCTGATGCCGTTCTCGACCCGGCTCAGCGACGCGCCCAGGCCGACCGCGAAGGTCACCGCGGTGGCGCCGAGCAGGACCGCGGTCAGCGTGATCGCCGCGCGTGCCGGGCGGGCGAACGGGGCCGCCAGCCCGATCGTCACCGGGCGGGGCAGCGGCAGCCGGCCAAGGAGCCGGTGCGCCGCGTACCCGCGTCCTTGCCGGGGCGCGCGCCCGGCCGCGATCGCGGCGACCGCGCTGAGCCGTCCCGCCCGCAGGGCGGGCAGCAGGGCGGCGACCGCGGTCAGGCAGCACATCGCCAGCGGCACGGCCACGTCCACCCACACCGGCACGCGCAGCGCCCCGACCCCGTACACGTTGGAGGTCTTGGCGAGTATCGGCACCGCGAGCAGGTTCCCGAGCACCACGCCGCCCAGGCACCCGGCCACGGCGGGCACCCCGGTCTGGCTGGTGTAGGCGGCCACCACCTGGCCGGGGGAGAAGCCGATGCTCTTGAGCACGCCGATCCGCCGGTACCCGGCCACCACCGCGCCGCTGACCACGTTGGCCACGATCAGCGCCGACATCACCAGGCCGAGACAGGCGAACGCGACCACGAACGGCACCCAGGGGCCGATCTTCGACCGTTCCTGGGTCTTGATGGCCAGGTAGGACTCCGTTCCGGTGACGGCGCCTGGCGGAAGCGCCTTGGTGACCGCGGCTACGCCGGCACGGATGGCCGCGGCCGAGCCCGCGTCCGCGAACCGGTACAGCATCTGCGCAGTGGCCGGTGCCCCGGGCGCGCGCAGCTTGGCGATCTCGCTGGGCATCACCCAGCCGCCCGCCGAGCTGTTCACCGAGTCGCCGATGCCGACGATGGTCAGCGTCTGCCGCCCGTGGGCGCCGGTTACGGTGAGCCGCGTGCCGATCGGCATGAGTACGGTCGAGCCTGGGTTCGGGTCGCTGGCCAAAACCAGCTGGCCAGGCCGCTGCGCCCAGTGGCCGGATTGCAGGGTCACGTTGTCGAGCGGGCCGCCCGGCGACGCCCGCCCCACCAGGGTCGTCGGCGGCATGGTCAGCCCACCGGCAGCCGGTCCCGGCGGCTTGGGCGTGACGGTCACTTCGCCGAACGGCCCCGCCGCCGCCGTGACCTCCGGCAACTGCCGGGTCGCGGCCAGTTCGGCGCCCGTGGCCCTCGCCGGGTCGATGGTCGCGACCAGGTGCGCGCCGTGCTGGGCGGCGAACGCGCGGTCGAACGGGGAACGGGAGTCCGCGAGCAGGGCGACGGCCAGCACCGAGGCGCCGGTTGACACCAGCAGCACCAGCCCGATCACGACCGTCTGCACCCGCCGCCTGGTTACCCCGCCCGCGGCGGCGCGGGCGACCGGCCCCGCTCTCATCGCTGCACCCCCACCAGCCCGGGCGACGCGGCGTCGCTGGTGACGCGGCCGTCCACGATCTGGACGACCCGGCGGGCGTAACGGGCGGCCAGGTCCGCGTTGTGCGTGACCAGGACCAGGCTCTGGCCCGACCGGTTCAGGTCGAGCAGCAGCTCGCCGATCTCCTCGCCGGTCGCGGTGTCCAGCGCGCCGGTCGGCTCGTCCGCCAGCAGCAGCTCGGGCCGGTTCACCAGGGCGCGGGCGATGGCTACCCGCTGCCGCTCCCCGCCGGACAGCCGGCCCGGATAGGCGTTGCGGTGCCGCTCGATCCTGAGGGCCGCCAGCAGCTCATCCACCCGGGCCCGGGCCTGGCCCCTGCGCAGGCCCGCGAGCTGGGCGGGCAGCAGTACGTTGTCCTCGACAGTCAGGTCATCCAGCAGGTTGAAGAACTGGAAGATCATCCCGATCCGGCGGCGCCGGAACCGGGCCAGCCCCGTCTCGCTGAGCTGGTCCACCCGTTCCCCGGCGACGGCCACCGTGCCGCTCGTCGGCCGGTCCAGGCCCGCGATGAGGTTCAGCAGCGTCGACTTCCCGCTGCCCGACGGGCCCATCACCGCCACCGCCTCGCCAGGGGCGAGCACCAGGCTGACGCCGTCCACGGCGGGCTGGCCGTCACTGTCGTAGCGCTTGGTCACTTGGCTGATACGTACGAGAGCATCCATGGGCGCACCGTAGGCAGGGTGGCCTGGCGCTGGCGTCGGCCGCGAGATGCAACCCGGGTACCGCCGTTGTCGCACGGCGGGCGCAGGTCATCCTCCCGATGTAGGTCGCTACACATCGCGGGTGACGCTCCAGCGAGCGGGACGAGGCGATAATGAGCGGGTGAGCGAGGACACTCGCGCCCCGGTACGGGCCCGGCTGGACCAGGGCCTCCGCCACGCCGTGGCCTTCGCCCGGACGGCCGAGCCGCGGGTGCCGCCGTCGCGGCGTGCCATCGCCATGGACATGTTGATCGCCGCGGTGGTCCTGACCGTGTCGCTGATGCTCGCCTGGCACCCGGGCGGGGGGTGGGGCGAGCTGGTGAAGCACGAGCTCGCGGCCGCCGTGATCACGTCCGTGCCGCTCGCCGCGCGCCGGTGGTTTCCGCTGACCGCGTTCGCCATTCTGCTGCTCGGCGCCACCGCGACCCGGGCACACGCCACGGACGTCACCTTCCTGGCCATCGTCTTCGCCGGCTACTCGGCGGTGGCGTACAGCCGGTTCCGGGGCGCGGCCGTGCTCAGCATGTTCCCCGCGGCCGTCCTGGTGACCGCCGGCTTCTGGACCGCGGGGCCGGCCAACTTCTCGGTGACCCCCATTTCAGTGCTGGGGCCGCGGGCCCACACGCTGCCGGGAGGACCGGGGGGAGTCACGGCCCTGCAAACGGCTCCGTGGCGGCTGACCGGGCTCGTGGTCGCGGCCTCGCTGGTCCTGATTGCGGTCCTCGGCACCGCGGTGCAGGCCCGGGACCGGATCCGCCGCCTGCAGACCGAGCACGAGGCTGCCACCCGGCGGGCGCTGGAGCAAGAACGCGCCCGCATCGCCGGTGAGCTGCACGACGTCGTGACGCACAACGTCAGCGTGATGATCGTGCAGGCCGGGGCCGCCAGGCAGGTGCTCACCGAGTCGCCGGGTGCGGCCAAGGAAGCACTGCTGGCGGTGGAGTCCAGCGGGCGGGCGGCCATGACCGAGCTGCGCCACCTGCTCGGCCTGCTCAGCCCCGGGGACACGCTCGCCGGAGAACCGCGCCCAGGCGGCGAAGTCCTGCGGCCGCAGCCGGGCCTCGGGCAGCTCCAGCCGCTCATCGACCGGGTGAGCGCGGCCGGGCTGCCGGTCGAGCTGCATGTCGGCGGCGTGCCGCGGAGCCTGCCGCCCGGCCTGGACCTGGCGGCGTTCCGCGTGGTCCAGGAGGCGCTGACGAACGTGATCAAACACGCAGGGAAGCCGCCGACCAGCGTCAGGCTCGACTACGGGGACAGCGATCTTCTCATCGAGGTGGCCGACGCCGGGCGGCCCATCCCGGCCGCGGCGCCCGCGGTCACCGCCGCCCCCGGCGCCGGGCGGGGGCTGCTCGGCCTCCGCGAGCGTACTGCCTTGTACGGCGGTGACATGGAGGCCGGGCCCCGGCTTGGCGGCGGGTGGCTGGTCCGGGCCCGGATGCCGGTGGACCCGCTCGCGCCAGGGGCGCAGGCCCCGATCGGCATCGCGTCCCCCGCGGCGGGGCACCAATGAGAGAAGCACCGGCGGGCGAGGCTCCGGCGGGCGAGGCCACCGCGGCGCCCCGGGTGGTGATCGCTGACGATCAGACGCTGGTGCGCGGCGGGTTCCGGATGATCCTTGGCGCAGCCGGCATCCCCGTCGTGGCGGAGGCGGCCGACGGCAAGCAGGCCGTGGCTGCCGTGCTCAAGCACCGGCCGGACGTCGTGCTGATGGACATCCGGATGCCGGAGATGGACGGCCTTGAGGCAACCCGGCGAATCCTCGCCGCCCAGGCCGGCGAGGGCTGCCGGGTCATCATCCTCACCACGTTCGACCTTGACCAGTACGTGTACACCGCGCTCACCGCGGGGGCCAGCGGCTTCCTGCTCAAGGACGTCACTCCCGAGCAGCTGGTGGCCGCGGTGCGCCTGGTCCGCTCGGGCGACGCCCTGCTGGCGCCGTCGATCACCCGCCGGCTCATCCAGCAGTTCGCGCCCCGGCCTACCGCACCCCCCGCGCCGGGTGACCTGTCCGGGCTGACCCCGCGGGAGCTCGAGGTGCTGCGCCTAGTCGCCCGCGGCCTGAGCAACGCCGAACTGGCCGCGCAGCTGACCCTCAGCGAGGCGACCGTAAAGGCACACGTGGCCCGGATTCTCAGCAAGCTCGGCCTGCGGGACCGGGTGCAGGCGGTCGTCCTGGCCTACGAGACCGGGCTCACCGCCCCCGGCCAGGACTGACAGGGCTCTGCTAGTCCCACCCCCGCGCTCCGCGCCCGCCCCCGCTCATGCCAGCGGCGCCAGCGCCTCGGCCAGCGGGCCCAGCAGGGCGGGGTCGGCCGCCAGCGGCAGGTTCACGATGACCAGGTCGACCCCGGCGTCACGGTAACCTGCGGCCTGTTCGACGGCCTGCTTGACCCCGTCCGGGCCCTCGACGCGGACGTTCACCGAGCAGGTGATCTCAGCCGGGTCGCGGCCGAGATCACCGCAGTGCTCGACCAGCGTCTGCTTAAGGCTGAGCCAGTCCTCGGGGCTGCTGGCGATCGCGTTCCACTGCTGCGCCCAGCGCGCGGCGGTGCGCAGGGTCCGCGTCCGGCCGCGCCCGCCGATAGCGATCGGGGGATGCGGGCGCTGGATGGGCTTGGGCTCGCAGCGCGCGTCGGTGAGCTTGACGTAGCGGCCGGGCAGCGTGGTGGTCTCGTTGCTCAGCAGCCCGACGATCGCCTCGACACCTTCGTCGAAACGGTCGAAGCGTTCCCGCAGCGGCGGCAGGTCGATGCCGTAGGCGTCGCATTCCATCTTGTTCCACGCGGCGCCGAGGCCCAGCTCCAGCCGCCCGCCGGAGATGATGTCGGTCGTGGCCGCGATGTTGGCCAGCACCGCTGGATGCCGGTAGACCATGCCGGTGACCTGGCAGCCCAGCCGGATCCGCCGGGTCGCCTCGGCGAGCGCGGCGAGCATCGACCAGGCTTCCAGGTTGGGCCCGGTGAAGGGCTCGGTCAGCGGGTAGAAGTGATCCCAGTTCCAGGCCGACTCGAACAGGGGGAACTCGTCGGCGGCCACCCACACGTCGCGGATCCGCGCCCACGGCGTGTGCTCGGGCCTGGTTTTGATCGCGAAGCGCACCGGCTTCTCCTCCTCACGTCGCGAACGATTGCCGTGAGCGAGGCTATCGCGTGGCGTGTGCCGTCAGCCGCGGCGCCGCGGTCCCTCGCCCTGCGTCCACGGGTCGTAGTCGATCTCCAGCGCCTCCTGCGGCGGGCGCTCGTCCTCGGGGACGTGCCGCAGGTTCAGCCGGATCCGCGTCCAGCTGTAGCTGCGCCCCCGCATCGAGTCCACCAGCACGTCGGCCGGCTCCAGGTAGGCCCAGACCTTTGGGTGCCGCTCCTTCCACCGGTCGAGCCCCACCATGGCCTCGTCCTTGGTGGCCGCCCGGGCGACCTCGATCAGCGGCATCGTGGAACGCCGCCGCCCGGTCGCCCCGCTGGCCTTGCCGGGTGCGGGCGGAGCCACCGCAACGGGCGGACGGGGGGTGCCACCCATCCGGCGTTTTGATGGCTGAACTCGGGGTGGCTCGCCGGCCTGCTTGTCATAATGCGGCGGCCAGGGGGCATCGGCGAGACCTGCTCTTTCATCCTCGGCGGCGAGCGCGAGCAGCGGCTCCAGCGAGCCCGCCGCCTCGTCCATGCCCGCCCAGGGGTCGCCAAGCTCGGCGAACCGGGTCGGCACCGTGTCGATGGTGAACGCCTCCGGCCGACAGCCGGGAACCTCATCCCAGGTCAGAGGGGTGGACACCCGCGCGTCGGCGGTGGGACGGACCGAGTAGGCCGAGGCTACCGTGCGGTCCTTGGCGTTCTGGTTGTAGTCCACGAAGACGCCGTGGCGTTCCTCCTTCCACCACTGCGCCGTGGCCAGGTCGGGGACCCGCCGCTCGATCTCCCTGGCGAGGGCCACCGCGGCGCTGCGGACCTCGGTGAAGGTCCAGCGCTGCTCGATGCGGGCGTAGACGTGGAAGCCGCGGGAGCCCGACGTCTTGGGCCACCCGGTGAGGCCGAAGTCGGTGAGCACGTCCCTGGCGACGAGGGCCACCTGCAGGATCTGCGGCCATTCCACGCCGGGCACGGGGTCGAGGTCGACCCGCAGCTCGTCGGGGTGGTCGAGGTCGCCGGCCAGGACCGGGTGCGGGTTCAGGTCGATGCAGCCGAGGTTGACCACCCAGGCCAGGGCGGCCGCGTCGCGGGCCACCACCTCGTCGGCGGTCCGCCCGGACGGAAAGCTGAGCAGCACCGTCTCGATCCACGCGGGCCGCTTGTCCGGCGCCCGCTTCTGGAAGAACGGCTCACCCGCGGCGCCGTTGACGTACCGCTTGAGCACCATGGGCCGCCCGGCCACGCCGCGCAGCGCTCCGCCGGCCACATCCAGGTAGTAGCGCACCAGGTCCAGCTTGGTATGCCCGGTATGCGGGAAGTAGACCTTGCCGGGGTTCGACACCACCACGGTGGTGCCCCCGACGTCCAGGCTCAGTTTCTTTCCCCCGCCATCCCGCCCAGGCTTCCCCTCCGCCATGCGTCCACGGTAACCCGTGGGCTTATGACCCCGTCTGCCCAGGTCGCAGCTCTCAGCTGACCGCTTTCTGCAGGAGCGCGCCGATCCTTGATTCGTCGGCGGCGGTCAGTTCGGTCGTCACCGCGAAGTAGGTCGGCCACATGGTGCCTTCGTCCAGGTTCGCCTTGTCGCTGAAGCCGAGCATCGCGTACCGGGTTTTGAACTTCTGTGCGGGCTGGAAGAAGCAGACGATCTTGCCGTCCTTGGCGTATGCGGGCATCCCGTACCAGGTTGTCGGGGAGAGGGCTGGCGCGCTGGCCTTGATGACGGCGTGGAGCCGCTCGCCCAGGGCGCGATCCGGCTCGGTCATCTCGGCGAGCTTCGCGAGCACCTCGCTTTCCCCGTCCGCCTTGGCGGCGCGCGGGCGGCGCGCGGCGGCCTTCAGCTCCTGAGCGCGATCCTTCATCGCGCCTCGTTCCTCGTCCGTGAATCCCTCGTACGTCTTGCCGGTCGCGGTGGTGCTCGTGGCGGGCTTCTGCGTGTCCTTCATGGCGGGTTTCCTCCACGGCGGGTCTTGCTGGGGCTAACCCTCATGCTAGGGAGCC